>Ga0114922_10003139_pt1 | contig 15431 bp, 14 predicted proteins | sample AartaG_FD_100975 | JGI IMG/M metagenome (GOLD analysis project Ga0114922, IMG submission 100975) | Deep subsurface microbial communities from Aarhus Bay to uncover new lineages of life (NeLLi) - Aarhus_00045 metaG | ecosystem: Environmental > Aquatic > Marine > Oceanic > Sediment | place...
CCATGATGCCGGCGGGCGCCACGCTTTCGCTTGCGAAAGCGTGTTTCGCACGGCGCGTCCCGGTCCGCCGACCCGCGGCAGAAGGCCTTGACGCGCGGGTCCCGGCCCGGATACAAAGGACGGCCGCTCCGGGCGCCGGGCGCCGGCGCCACCCTGCTGAACCACGTTGCCCTGCCGAACAGGAGAGGAGAGATACCATGGTCGCGCAGAATCCCGTGTCGCGTTGTCCGCTGCATCTGAACCGCCGACGGTTCCTGAAAGGGCTGGGGGCTTCAGCCGTGGCGCTTCAGACGGGCGTCTTCCAGATGGCCTCCGCCCTGGCCGGCGAGCCCCCGAAACCCAAGGGCCAATGCCGCATCATGGCCGCCTTCACCCACCCGGACGTCAAGGCCTACTGGCTCGGCTGGCCCGGGACGGCGTACGACATCGCCGGCCACCAGAAACTCTACACCGAGACGATCGAGAAGGCCGGCAAGACGTTAGGCGTGGACCTCGAGATCCAGCAGGAACCGATCCACGACGACAAGACCCTGGCGGCCTACCAGGAGAAGGTCGCGGGCGCGAAGCCCGACGGCGTGCTGCTGGTGTGCATGTCGCTGAACGCAGGCTGGAAATACATCAATACGTTCCTCGACAAGCGCGGCGAGACCCCGGTGCCGACCGTCGTCTTCACGCCGATGGGCACGTCGTTCACGGGACACCTCCAGCACAGCCGGAAAGCGAAGAAGGCGTTCGTCGGCGCCACGCAGGACGTGGGCTGGCTGGCCACCGCCCTGCGGATGCTCAAGACCGTCCACGACATGGACAAGACCCGCCTGTGCATCGTTCGCGGCAAGGACGTGCAGGACAAGAAACTGGAGGTCATCGGCACCACCCTCCACTACGTGCCGCACACCCACTACTACGAGGCCAAGGCGCAGGTGAAGGAGAGCGACGAAGTCCGCCAGATGGCCGACTGGTACGGGAAGCACGCCAAAAAAATCGTGGAGCCCAACAAGAAGGACATCCTGGACGCGGCCATGAACTACTTTGCCTGCCGCAAGGTCATGGATAAGGAGCAGTGCCAGGGCTTCTCGATGGACTGCCTGGGCCCAGTCGGGGCCAGGAAGATCACTCCGCCGTGCCTGGCCCTGTCGCACCTGCGGGACGAGGGGATCGTCGGCTCGTGCGAGGCCGACTGGAATGCCGCCATCTCCGAGCGGCTGACGCACCTGCTGTTCAACCGGCCCGGGTTCATGCAGGACCCGGCCCCGAACACGGTCCGGAACACGCTGATGGCGGCCCACTGCACGTGCGGGGCGCGGCTCCGGGGGTTCGACAAGGACCCCGAGCCGTTCATCCTGCGGAGCCACTCCGAGTCGGACCTCGGCGTGGCGGTGCAGGTCCTCTGGCCGGTGGGCGACCGGATCACCCTCATGAAGTTCACCGGGCCGACGCGGATCATCCTCGGCACGGGCGAGATCCTGGCCAACATCGACACGCCGCCCTCCGGCGGGTGCCGGACCAGCGTCGAATGCACCGTGGACGGCGTCGCCGACAGCCGCGACGTCAAGGGCTTCCACCAACTGCTCGTCTGGGGCGAACTGGAGGAACAGTACAAGGCGTACTGCGCCCTGGCGGGCATCGAGGTGGAGCACATCTGAGACGCGGCGCGGCGAGCCGGCTGCTTATGCGTCCAGGCACGCCTCGCGCACTTTGGCGGGTGGCATGGCCACGCTTGCGTGGCCATGGTGCATACCAGGACCCATGGCCACCCGGCGATTGGGCCATCTCAGCATTCGGGTTTTGAAACAGTTTCTTAGGCGTCCAGGCACGCCTCGCGCACTTTGGCGAAGGCGTCGACGGCGAACCGCAGGTCGTCCGGCTCGTGGGCCGCCGAGATCTGGACCCGGATGCGCGCCTTGCCTTTCGGCACGACCGGGTAACTGAAGCCGATGACGTAGACCCCTTCGTCCAGCATCATGGAGGCCATGCGGGTGGCGAGCGCGGCATCGCCGAGCATGATGGGCACGATGGGGTGGTCGCCGTCGGGGATAGCGAAGCCGCGCTCCCTCAGGCCGCTCCGGAACGTCCGGGTGTTGGTCTCCAGGCGGTCGCGCAGGTCCGTGGACTCCGAGAGAAGCGCGAGCACTTCGAGGGTGGTGGCGGCGATGGCCGGCGCCAGGGTGTTCGAGAACAGGTATGGCCGGCTCCGCTGACGGAGGAGTTCGACGATCTCGTTGCGGCCGGCGGTGTACCCGCCCGAGGCGCCGCCGAGGGCCTTCCCGAACGTGCCGGTGAGGATGTCCACCCGGTCCATCACGTCGTGATACTCGTGGGTGCCTCGGCCGGTGCGTCCCATGAAGCCGGTGGCGTGGGAGTCGTCGATCATGACGGCGGCGTCGCAAGCGTCGGCCAGACGGCAGATATCCGCCAGGGGTGCCATCGTGCCGTCCATCGAGAAGACGCCGTCGGTGGCAATCAGCCGGGTGCGGGCGCCAGCCGCCTCCTGGAGTTTGGCCTCCAGGTCCGCCATGTCGCGGTTCTTGAACCGGAACCGCTGGGCCTTGGAGAGGCGGATGCCGTCGATGATGCTCGCGTGGTTAAGTTCGTCGGACAGGACGGCGTCCTCCGGCCCCAGGAGCGTCTCGAACAGGCCGCCGTTGGCGTCATAACAGGAACTGTAGAGAATGGCGTCCTCGGTCCCGAGAAAGCGGGCCAGGGCCTCCTCGAGTTGCTTGTGAACGGCCTGCGTGCCGCAGATGAATCGGACGCTGCTGAGGCCGAACCCCCACCGGTCGTAACTTTTCCTGGCGGCCTCGATGACGCGGGGGTCGCTGGCAAGGCCCAGGTAGTTGTTCGCGCAGAAGTTCAGGACCTCGCGTCCGTCGCCGACGGTGATTCGCGCCCCCTGGGGGCCGGCCAGGAGGCGTTCCTCCTTGTAGAGGCCGCCCTGGCGGATCTCGTCCAGTTCCTCGACGACCTTCTTCTTCAGCGCGTTGAACATGCGTGGTGCCTCCCGTCTTCCCTCTCCCCTGGCGGGAGAGGGCAGGGTGAGGGGGCTCTGGGTCTCTGTCGCCGCCCGTCACCCTCACCCCGTCCCTGTCCCATCGAGGGAGAGGGCGAATGCTACTCGCTCCAGTCCAGGATGACCTTGCCCGACTGCCCCGACCTCATGACCTCGAACGCTTCCTGGAACTGCGTGTAATGAAAGCGGTGGGTGATGACGGGCGCGATGTCCAGGCCGCCCTGGATCATGACGGTCATCTTGTACCAGGTCTCGTACATTTCACGGCCGTAGATGCCCTTGATCGTCAGGCAGTTGAAGACGATGTAATCCCAGTCGACCTCGGTCTTGGGCAGGATGCCGAGCATGGCGATCTTGCCGCCGTGGCACATGTTCTCGAGCATCGAGCGGAAGGCGTCGGGGCTGCCGGACATCTCCATGCCGACGTCAAACCCCTCCTTCATGCCGAGGGTCTCCTGGGCGTCAGCGATGGTCGTGGTCCGGACGTCCAGCGCCAGGGTCGCGCCCATCCGCTTGGCGATTCCCAGCCGGTAGGGGTTGACGTCGGTCACGACGATGTAGCGGGCGCCGGCGTACTTGGCGATGCCCGCCGCCATGCACCCGATGGGGCCCGCACCGGTGATGAGCACGTCCTCGCCGAGCACGTCGAACGACAGGGCCGTGTGCGTCGCGTTGCCGAGCGGGTCGAAACACGAGGTGACCTCGAGCGGGATGTCTTCGTTGGCTGGCCAGACGTTCGTCACCGGGATGGTCAGGTACTCGGCGTGGGCGCCCGGCCGGTTCACGCCCACGCTGCTTGTGTTGGGGCAGAGGTTGCGTCGGCCGGCCATGCAGTTGCGGCACCGGCCACAGACCACGTGCCCTTCGCCGCTGACGAGTTCGCCCGGCCGGAAATCCTCGACGTTCTCGCCGACGCTCTCGATGACGCCGACGAACTCGTGTCCGATGGCCATCGGCACGGGGATCGTCTTCTGCGCCCACGCATCCCAATTCCAGATGTGGACGTCCGTGCCGCAAATACTGCTCTTGGCGATCCGGATCCGCACGTCGTTCTTGCCGACCTCGGGGACGGGGATGTCCTGGAGCCAAAGCCCTTCTTCCGCCTTGGCCTTGACAAGTGCTTTCATCGTCATACCGGTTGTCTCCCTTGTAGGTGGCGCCCAGGTGGAGAAAAGCGCTGCACGGCTCCTCGGTTCGGGTGCTCCCCGGCAGGGGCCCGGACGGCAAGCCACCGGTTTGGGGCAGCGGCTCGCCGGGTCCGATGGAGGCTCTCGCCAAACCCGGACCGGCGGTTCGCCCGCGTCTGGCGCGGGCAGTCTTCGTCCCCACCGCGCGGGACAAAGCGTTTTCGGGGCTGGGCGGCGGGTCTCCGTCCCCGCCGCGCGGCTCCACGGCCGAGGCGGGCACCGTCGCCCGGCAGAAAACGGGAAATCAGGAGATGGCGGGCTTCCCGAACAGGTTCCACGGCACAGGCTCCAAGACGTCCGCACCCGCGTTTGTCTTGGCCTCTGTCCTGGAACCTGAGAGATTGGGCGCTGGGTCTTGCCCCTTCGGCGGCCCGCCAGCGCGCTCTCCGCCGACAGGCCTCACCTTACGGCTCAACGCGCCGCCGTGCAACCGAAAAAGTGGCTCGCCCTTCGTCACGTGTGCGGACGCGGGCGAGCAGAATCGCGGGACAACCAGACTCACGTCCCCCACGGCCAGAGCCACGCCAAGCCGAAGATATAGACCAGCGTATAATACACGCCCACCAGCAGGAACACGGCCCCGGTCACGCGACGGGCCCACCGCTCGACCCGCTGGAGCACCCCGAACGCCCGGGCCATCTGCCGCGTCCCCACCGCCACCAGCACCGCGAAGGCGACGACCGGCAGGGCCGTCCCGACGCCGTAGGCCGCCGGCAGCAGGAGGGGCGACTCGGCCTTCAGGGCCAGCGGCACGAGGCTGCCGAAGAACAGGGCGGCCGAGACCGGGCAGAACGCCAGGGCGAAGAGGATGCCCAGGAGGCCCGCCCCCGCCAGGCCGCCCGTCTCGGCCAGCCGCCTCGACCGCTCGCCCGCCGAGAACGTGGTGAACGAGACCGGCACCAGTTCCAGCAGGAAGACCCCCGTCGCGATGAGCGCCGGCCCGAGGACCTTGTTCATCGACGTCTCCAGGAACCGGGCGACCGGCGGCACCGCCAGCAGGCCACCCACCGTCACCAGCGCAAGGGCCACGTAGGCCAACGTCCGGCCGAGCGTGTACACGAGGCCCGACAGGATCACCGCCGCGGGCCGGTCGAGCCGCTGCCCGATGAACGAAATGGCCGCCACGTTCGTCGCCAGCGGGCACGGGCTGATCGAGGTCAGGATGCCCAGCCACAGCGCCCAGGCCGCACCGCCCGCCAGGCCGCCCATCACGACTTCTCCAGGCACTCGGCCACCGCGCCGCGGACGTAGGCGAGGAAGTCGTCCTTGTCGCCGACGCGGGTCCAGATCTCGCCGAGCGATTCCCAGGTCACTTCCTCGCCGCCGGCGCGGCGGGAGACGATGAGCGTCTTGGCGAACAGGTCGTACCGGTCGATGAAATGCTTGTTGGATTCCATGTCCGTGTCGACGGCGCGCCAGACGACCCGGCCGTTGGCCACCGCGTCCGGAAAGCCTCTCGTGACAGCCTCCTCGGCGTAGGCCTCGATCTTCAGGCACGTGGGGCACCGCTTCCCACCATAGAAGTAGGCGACGATGATGCCGTCGTCGGGCAGGTCGGCGTCGGGTTGGCCGGGTGCAGGCGAGGGTGGGGTATTGTCGCCGCTCCGCAACTCGGTGACCACCAGGTACGCGATGCTCCCCGCCGCGAAGACCAGCAGGACGATGCCGAGAATGGTCTTGGGCTTCATGGAAACTCCCCTTATTCCAGCATGCGCTTGATCTCGTCGGCCGTGGGAACCTTGCCGGCCACCTTTACCTCGCCATCGACCACCAGGGCGGGTGTCATCATGACGCCCAGCGCCATGATTTCGGTGATGTCGGTCACCTTCTGAAGATTGTACTCGATGCCGAGGCCGTCCGCAGCCGCCTTGGCCGCCTCGGCCAGTTTCTCGCACTTCGGGCACCCTGTGCCCAGGATCCGAATCGTGATCACAACCGCACCTCCTCTCGGCCTCGCTTGGCCTAACCGGAAAGCAGTGCATTGACGCCCATCAATACCGCTGCGGCCAGCGTGGTCAACGCAAAAACCGTTTTCAGGACCTTCGGCCGGGTGTTCATGGCCAGCTTCCCGCCGACGATGCTACCGACGACGGCAAGGGCGGCCACGGGCAGCGCCCAGCGATAGTCGAAGTGGCCCACGGCGGCGTGGCCCAGCCATCCCATCAGGGCGGTCACGGCCACCATGGCCGACGAGGTTCCGACCGCCACGCGCATGGGCACGCCGCACGCCAACACCATGAGCGGTATTTTGAACGACCCGCCGGAGATCCCCACCGCGCCCGCCGCCAACCCGGTGACGGCGGTAATCGGAATCGCCAGCCACAGGTTCACCACGTATTCGTCGCCGCCGAACCTGCGACGCCAGAACCCGAACCGCTTGCGCTGCGAAACGGGACGCTGCCGCACCTTCAGCAGCATGCAGACCCCGGCCATGACGAGCAACCCCGACAGGACGACCTTCAGCGCGAGGCCGCTCGCCAGGTGCGAGGCGTATCCGCCGACGAACGCCATGGCGTCGGTAGGCGGGTCGATGACCAGCGCCAGTTTCCAGTCCACCATCCGGTGCTTGTGGAAAACGAGCATCCCCGTGAAGGCCGCCGCCATCAGGATGAACTGGCCGCTCGTCGCGGCCGCGTGCATCGGCTGACCGGCGGCGACAAGCAGCGGCACGTAGAAGTTGCCGCCCCCGCGGCCGGTCATGGTCATGATGACCGCGATGACCAGAACGGCACAGGATGTCAGCGCGATACGCAGCATCAGGTTGCCCTCGAGCCCGCGCCGTGAGGGCACGGGGAGGCCGCGCCTGCAGCGCAGCGGGCCCAGATCCGCCCGGGTTTCAGTTCCTCCAGCAGGGCCGCGTACCCGCCCGTCACGATGCGCACGTTCTCGTGGCCGCGGCAGCGGAGGTACGCGTAGGCCACGCTCGACCGGATGTCGCTGGCACAGAAGACGCCCACCAGCCGGTCCCTCGGAACCTCCGACCACCGGTCGGGGAGTTCGTGAATCGGAATCTGCATGGCGCAGACGTCGTTTGCGAGCGGCAACGGCACCCTGGCCACCTCGTCCGGCGAACGCACGTCCAGAAAGACCGCGCCCTCGGCCGCGAGGAGTTGCAGCGGCGTCGTCTTGTGCCGCCCCTTGCCGAAGAAGTCGAACGTCATACTGCGCAACACGTCATCCAGGTCGTTCATCGGTCCCCATTTTCTTTCGTGCTCGCCGGCCAGCGGGCCGGCCCAGGTGCTCATCCCACGACGTTACCGAACAGCCAGCCCACCAGCGTCGACATGACGACCGCCAGCAGGCAGAAGACCAGCGTCTTGGCGAAACCGACGACCTTGTAGATGACGAGGATGCTCGGCAGCGACAGGGCCGGCCCGGCCAGCAGCAGCGCCAGCGCCGGCCCCCGGCCCATGCCCAGGCGCGTCAGCATCTCGACGATCGGAATCTCCGTGAGCGTGGCGAAGTACCAGATCATCCCCACCAGCGACGCCACGACGTTCGAGGCGAGGCCGCTGCCGCCCACCAGGGCCGCCACGGACCGCTCGGGAATCAATCCCCCGACGAACCCCGTGACGAACACGCCGACGAAGAGCAGCGGCACGATCATGAGGCCGAAGTCCCACGTGGCCCGCATCCACTGCCGGACCTCGTCGCGGCGGAACCACCGCCAGACCATCGCGAGCACCGCCAGGCCCATCACCCCCGCCAGGTACCACTTGTGCCGGTGAACGGTCGTGACCAGCCCCGGCTCCGGGTCGATCCGCACGACGTGGTCGCGGTCGAGGCGACGGACCTCCGACCCCAGGTGGCCGTCCGGCCCGTACTCCTGGATGTCCAGCGCCCCGCGCGTGGCATACCGGATGTTGGCCCGGATGGCGGCGCCGTCGTCCATCGTGATGGTCACGTCGCCCGTGTTGTACCAGTCGCTGAAGACCAGGAAGAGGACCATCGCGAGGAAGAAGAGGGCCGTCTTCCAGAGCGGGCGCGGGCTGGGCTCGGGCTCCGGCATCTGCACGGCCGCCTGGATCCGTTTCGCCTCGCTGCGGCGGAAGATGAAGGCCATCGCCAGGCCGATGGCGATCGCGAAGACGACCGCCCCGACGGCCCGGGCCGCCCCGAGGTCGAGCCCCAACACCCGGGCCGACAGGAACACCGCCATCACGTTGATGGCCGGCCCCGAGTACAGGAACGCCGACGCCGGCCCCAGCCCCGCCCCGACGTTGTAGATGCCGGCGAACATCGGCAGGACGCTGCACGAACAGACCGCCAGGACCACGCCGGCCACCGATGCCACCCCATACGCCAGCGGCCGGCTCGCGCTGGGACCCAGGTACCGCATGACCGAGCCCTGGGAGAGGAACGTCGCGATCGCCCCCGCGATGAACATGGCCGGCACCACGCACGCCAGCGTGTGGTGGATGGCATACCACTGGAGCAGGCGGAACGCCTCGACGATGGCGCTCTGGACCTCGGTGTTGCCCAGCGGCAGGAAGTAGACGACCAGGAAGATCGCCACCAGCACCGCGAACGTCTTCCAGCCTTTCATGCCGCCGTCCTCTCCATACTCATGGGCGCAGGCTTCGCCGTTCGAGCCGGGTGCGGAAGCACCCGGTTACTGTCGCTCGGCGGCGGGCTCGCCTGCGCATCTCCGGCCGGCCAAGCGCCAATTCCCATTTGGCCAATTTGCCAACTGTTTGGGCCGAAAAAAGGACGCCGGCCCGGCCCCCTGCCGGCGCCGCATCCCGCTTCCGGCGCGCTACCTGGCCGCGGCCGCCCGGTCGCGGGCGTCGGCCTTCAGCACCGTCTCGGCGCACCGGAGGAAGTCCAGCGCGCACGGCATGCGGAGGGAGTAGAAGACCTGGCTGCCGCGCTTCTCGTCCGCCACGATGCCCGCCCGCTTCATCAACGTCAGGTGTTTCGAGACGGTGGACATGTCGGCCCCGACCATGTCCGTGAGTTCGCAGACGCACCGCTCGCCGCGTGAGAGTTCCTCGGCCATGAACAGCCGCGTCGGGTGCGCCAGGGCCTTGAGCACGTCGGCCCGGGCCTCGTAGCGGGCACGTTCTTTCGCATTCACGGGAGTGCCTCCCTGGTCGGCCGGTCGCCCGGCGCCTTCGCGCCCGGTCCCGAGGTTCATGGGCATTTTACCAAATCGCCAAGGGTTGTCAAGGGTGATCCGGCACCTTTTTTCGGTCGCACGGCCCGCTCCCTGACGGTCGCGGCTCGGATGGTCTTGCCAGCCGCGAGCGCGAGCGAGCGGGGCTGTTGGCCAGCCCCGAGCGCGAGCGAGCGGTCGCACGGCCCGCTCGCCGACGGTCGCGGCTCAGATGGGTGGGGCGGCTACTCGCCCTCTTTGCGGCGGGCCTCGAAGATGGCGACGCGGTCCTCGCCGACGACGCGGCACCGGCCGCCCCGCTCCAGGACGACCGTCAGCGGCGCCCAGGCATGGCCGGGCCTCAGGTACGCCCGGACGGGGTCGCTGGGAGGCTTGTCGTCCCGCCGGGGCAGCGTCCGCGCCAGCACGTAGGTGGGGGGCTCGGCGTCCTGGCCGTCGTCCGCCTCGGGCGGCGGGGCCTCGGCCGGGCCGAGGCGATAGGGATAGTACAGCGCCCTGCGGTCGAGATACTTCGGCGAAAGGGCCGCGACCTCCTCCGGCCGGTCGCCGCCGTGGTCGGCCGCATAGGCATCGAGGGCTGCGCCGACGGCCCGCAGGTCGTCGAACGCCGCGGCAGTCAGGCGTGCCCGGCTGGCGGATTCGCGGTGCATTTCGGCGAAGATGGCCAGGGCCACGGCCGTCACAATCACGCCAACCAGGGCGATGACGCGGCGTCGGGCCTGCTCGCGATGGACGTCGCGGCGGCGGGGTTTGGGCCTCGGCCACATGATCCAGACGACGCCGCCCGCGGCCGCCAGGCCCGCGACCGCCTCGCACGCGTGGTGGAGCACGCGGTTGACGGTCCAGGAGGCCGACGCCGTCGGCAGAAGCAGATGGGCGACGACCACGCCGGCGGCCAGGACGACCCCGATCGGGATGAGGGCAAGGGCCTGCTTGCGCGTCATGGAATCTCCCTGGCGTGCGGGCGCGAGGGCCCGAGCAAGCCCTTGCGATGCATACGCCCGCGCGCGATAGTACGCCATCTTGCGCTGGCGCGGGGGGCGCGTCAAGGCTTCTCGGCGTGCGCGAGCCCCAGCCGTGAGGCCGGGGGTACTTCCCGGGGTCCAACGTATTCACCCTGTGGACGTACCCGCGATCTTACGATCGCGGCTCGGGGAACGGCGCAGCATACGCAGGCCCATCAAAGCATGCAGGGAGGAGGCCCCCCGTGGATGCGCTGCTGCTGGTCGTCGTCACGTTCGTCGGGTACCTGGTGGCGTACCACACGTACGGACGGTTTCTGGCCCGGAAGATCTTCCGTCTGGACGATTCGGTCGAGCCGCCCTCGGTCCGCCTGGCCGACGGCGTCGACTACGTGCCGACGCGGCGGGGCATCATCTTCGGTCACCATTACACGAGCATCGCCGGCACGGGGCCGATCGTGGGTCCCGCCATCGGCATCATCTGGGGATGGGTGCCGGCCATCGTCTGGATCGTGGTCGGCTCCATCGCCATGGGGGCCGTCCACGACTTCGGGTCGCTCGTGGTCTCGATGCGCAGCGACGGCAAGAGCCTCTCGGAGGTGGCCGACCGGTACGTCGGAAGCCGGGCCCGGACGATCTTCTTCCTGGTGGTGTTCCTGGAACTGCTGATCGTGATTGCGATCTTCGGGGTGGTCATTGCGGCGATCTTCGCGCGGTTCCCGCAATCGGTCTTTCCGGTGTGGTGCGAGATCCCGATCGCCTTGGGGATGGGCCTGGCCGTCTACAGGTGGAAGGGGAACGTAACGGCGGCGACGGCGGCCGCGGTGTTGACCATGTACGTAACGGTCGTGGCAGGCCACTGGCTGCCGCTCGAGATGCCGGAGAACGCGCTGGGCCTGGGCCTGTCGAGCGTGGCGACGTGGATCATTATCCTTCTGGCATACGCGTTCGTGGCGTCCACGCTGCCCGTGACGACGCTGCTCCAGCCGAGGGACTACATCAACGCGTGGCAGTTGTTCATCGCGATGGGGCTGCTGCTGGTGGGGGTGTTCGCCTCGGCGCTGTTCGGGGGCCTCCAGATCGTGGCCCCGGCGGTGCAGTGGTCGCCGCCGGGCGCGCCGCCCCTCTGGCCGTTCCTGGGCGTCACGATCGCCTGCGGCGCCATCTCGGGGTTCCACTGCCTGGTCTCGGGGGGCACCTCGTCGAAGCAGGTCCGCCGCGAGACCGACGCCCAGTTCGTGGGGTACGGGTCGATGCTGATGGAGGCCGCCCTGGCCACGCTGGTCATCGTGGCCGTCGGCGCCGGCATCGGCATGGCCTACGAGAAGGGCGGCGAGGTGTTCACCGGCACGGAGGCGTGGCAGCAGCATTACGCCTCGTGGACGGCCGCCCAGGGCCTCGGCTCGAAACTGGCCGCCGTCGTCGTCGGCTCCGCCAACATGCTTGCGACGATCGGGATTCCGAAGGCGATCGGCCTGATCATCATCGGCGTGTTCATCGCCTCGTTCGCCGGCACGACGCTCGACACCGCCACGCGCATCCAGCGGTACGTCGTGGCGGAACTCGCGACGGACTTCAAGGTCAAGCCGCTGGCGAACCGGTACGTGGCGACGGCCATTGCGGTGATCGCGGCCGCCGCCCTTGCCTTCGGGACGGGGGCCTCCGGCAAGGGGGCGCTCATGCTCTGGCCCATGTTCGGCGCGGTGAACCAGTTGCTGGCGGCCCTGGCGCTCCTGTTGATCACGATCTACCTGCGCCGCCGCGGCACGTGGGGGTACATCCTGACGCTCGTGCCGTGCCTCTTCATGCTCGTGCTGACGGTGTGGGCGATGGTGTGGAAGGAGTGGGAGTTCATCGAGACGCCCATCAGCGAGGCGTTCCCCGCCTACCAGAAGGTCGCCCTGATCGGGATGAACGCCCTGACGCTGCTGCTGGCCCTGGCCCTGGCCGTGGAGTGCTTCATCACGATCGCCCGGCCGAAGCGGTGCGAGGTGGAGGCGTAATGCCAAGCGGCGTAGCGACAAGAGCGGAACGGGGCCATCAACTTACCGCGGTGGCAGTCTCTCCGGCGCCAGGACCGGCCGTCCGGCGTCCCAGCCGATCGGCACAACCGACAAGTACCACGTCTTGCCGTTATCGTTGTTCCCCTGGTAAAAGAGGTAGTCCTGCCCTTCGTCCTGGAAGAGGAACGGGTGCCCGGACTCGCTGGCGTTCCACGCCCCCGGTTTTCCGCAGGGCAAAAACGGTTTCCGGAAGAGGCGGCGGAAATGTACGCCGTCGTCGCTGACCGCCACCCCGATTTGCTGGGGCTGATTGTTGTAACTGCCCGCATAGAACATGTACAGCCTTCCATGGTGCCGAGCCATGGCAGCAGCCTCGATGCATCGGCCTTCCCACGGGAGTTCCGGTTTCAGGATCGGCCCGTCGCGGTTCAGCTGCACCCAGGCACCTCGGGAGAAGTCGCTGTCGAGCGGTGCGGCCGACACGCCCTGCATCTGGATCCCGAAGCCCGGGTCGCGCGTAGACCAGTACAGAAGCAACCGGCCCCGGAAGGCTATGGCGTCGGCGTCGATCGCCCGGCCGCACGTCCAGTCGCCCGTGGGGCGAAACACCGGGTTCGTCGGGTCCCGCGTGAAGTGCAAACCGTCGTCGGACCAGGCGTGGCAGATGGCGTCGCGCTCCCGGTTGCCGTACGTCTGGTAGAAGAGATGGACCTTGTCGCCGAGCACGATTGCGCCGGGAGCGCAGAATCCGTTGCGCTCGGCCTCGCCGGTGTTCGCAAGCTCGCCCACCTTGTGCCAGTCGACGAGGTTCCGGCTGGCGGCCACGCCGATGTTCCACCCTTTGGTGGGCTTGCCTTTGTACGGCGGAAGGGAGTAGTAGAGCCAGTACCGTCCCCTGAACCGGACGACGGCGGGGTCCTTGGCAAATGGCCGGCCGGAGGCCGTGTCGGCAAAATACATCCGCGGCCGGGCGGGGCCGTCCTCCGTCTCGCCGGAACCGGCCCCGGCCGCGAAGACGGCAATGACCGCCATTGCAACGGCCGGTCCTGTGAGCCCTTGCCGGACGGGGCGTCTCGCTATGGATTGTTCGCAGCCGCCGGGCATTTCGGCGCTCGTTCCAAAGGAAGCGCGGCGGACAGGACTGCCCACCGCGCCGCACACGTTTCGCGTTCGCCTTCGTTACCACGTTACTTCGTTACTGCGTTACTTGCTTTCTCTGCAATCTGCAATCTCGCATCTGAGATTTCAGATTTCAGAGGCTACGCCCACCACATCCCACCGGTCGACTCGCTCAGGATGACGTTCTTGAGGAAGGCGACGGCCTTCTGGAACCCCTCGTTGACGCTCATGAGGCTGTCCTCATGCTCGATCGAGAGCACGCCGTCGTAGCCGACCATGCGGAGGGTGGAAACGAAGTCCCGCCAGAAGTCCTCGCCGTGGCCGTAGCCCACCGTCCGGAAGATCCACGACCGGTGGATCTCGTCGCCGTAGTGCTTGGTGTCGAGGACGCCGTTGACGAGCGTGTTGGCTTCGTCGATGCGGCAGTCCTTGGCGTGGACGTGGAAAATGGCGTCGCCGAGGGCGCGGACCGAGGCGATGGGGTCCATGCCCTGCCAGAAGAGGTGCGACGGGTCGAAGTTCGCCCCGATCTGTTTGCCGGCGGCCTTGCGGATCGCCAGCATCGTCTCGGTGTTGTAGACGCAGAAGCCGGGGTGCATCTCGAAGCCGACGCGGCAGCCGTGGTCCTTGAGGAACTTGGCCTGCTTCTCCCAGTAGGGGACGAGTTTGGCTTCCCACTGCCACTTGACGGCCTCCTCGAAGTCGGGCGGCCAGGGGCAGGTGATCCAGTTCGGCACCTTGTCCTTCGGCCCGCCGCCGGGGCAGCCCGAGAACGTGGCCACGTTCTTGACGCCGAGCCGCTCGGCCAGGCGAACCGTCTTCCGGAACGCGTCGTGATGGGCACGGGCGATGCGGCCGTCGGGGTGCAGCGGGTTGCCGTGGCAGGAAAGGCAACTGATTTCCAGGCCCCGGTCCGTGATCTTCTTCTTGAAGTCCTTGCACCTGGCCTTGGACTTCAGGAGGTCGGCCATCGGCACGTGGGCGTCGCCGGGATAGGCGCCGCAGCCGAGTTCCACGGCCTCCAGGCCGCTGTCGCAGATATAGTCGAGGGCGTCGTCAAGCGACTTCCCGCCAAAGAGCACCGCGAAAACGCCGAGTTTCATGGCACGTCTCCTTCCTGGCCTTGTGGTTCGCTGGTCCGTCGTTCGGGTGAAGGTCGGCTCCGCCCGCGTCCGTAGCCGGCGGGTCCTGCACTCTAGCCGCGCGCCGCCGGCATTTCCAACAAAATAAGGCGACGCACGGGTTTCGAGCCGCGACCGTGAGAGCCTGCCCTGAGCGAAGTCGAATGGGTCGCGGGTGTTACCACGTGCCAACGCGGCCCGCACGCCAACCGCCGCCAATCGGGCGTACCCGCGATCTTACGATCGCGGCTCGGCACGCGCCGCCGCCAATCGGGCGTACCCGCGATCTCACGATCGCGGCTCGGCCTCCCCGCCAATGACCTCGACCTCGTCGTCGTCGGCCAGGTGGGTGCGGTCGAGGCGATAGGGCAGACCCTCCGGCAGCGTCGCGCGGACGGTGCGGCGCTTCCTGGCGGCGCGGATCGCCACCTCCACCCATCCCCTGGGCGTCCATACCCGTCCGCTGATGCGACGGAGGTCGGCCGGCATCGGCGCCAGGCGCAGCGGCGCGAAGCCCGGCCCCTCCGGCGTCACGCCCAGGATCCACCGGGCCACGAGCGCCGGCGGATACACCCCGGTGCCGTGACACAGGACCCACGGCACCCGGGGCCCGTACGGGCCGTCGTCGGCGCCGGGAGGAGGGGCCTGGTCCGACGCCGGCAGGGGGAAGACCTCCGGCACGGTCACGAGGCCCGCCTTCTTCATGCGGCCGAAGTAGCCGCGCAGCATCGCGAGCGCCTCGGCCGACCGGCCGCGCGCCAGCAGCACCTCGGCCGCGAAGTACTTGACGTACGGGTTCTCGCGCGGGCCCCAGTCGGCGGTCTCGGTGGCCGGGTCCTTCCAGAGGCCGGCCAGGACGGCGTCGGCCTGTTCCTCGGAAGCCAGCCCGCCCCAGAGCGCGTAGTAGTTGGTGGCG
>Ga0114922_10003140_pt1 | contig 15429 bp, 11 predicted proteins | sample AartaG_FD_100975 | JGI IMG/M metagenome (GOLD analysis project Ga0114922, IMG submission 100975) | Deep subsurface microbial communities from Aarhus Bay to uncover new lineages of life (NeLLi) - Aarhus_00045 metaG | ecosystem: Environmental > Aquatic > Marine > Oceanic > Sediment | place...
CCAGTTCGACGCCCGGCAACCCGACAATGGCATCGATCTCGCGCTGTAGGACGTCTCTCGGCAGCCGGTAGGGCGGGATGCCGACCCGCATCATGCCGCCAGGCACGGGCAGTGCCTCAAAGACCGTGACCCCGTAGCCCCAATGCGCCAGGAAATGGGTTGTGGTGAGGCCCATGGGCCCCGCGCCGACCACTGCCACGCGGCGCCCGTTCGCTGCGGCGACCGGCATGACCTGCTCCGGATCCCCGTGTGCATAGACCCAGTCAGCTACAAAGCGCTTGAGCGCACAGATCGCGACCGGGCTGTCCACCTTGCCCCGGCTGCACTCCTCCTCACAGGGATGGTGGCAAACACGCCCCACGGTGGCTGGGAACGGATTGTACTCCATCACCACCTTGAGCGCCTCTTGATACCGTCCGGCGGCGATGAGGTTCACATAGCCCTGCGCACTCGTCTCGGCCGGGCACGTCGCCTTGCACGGTGAGGTGCCACGCTTCGTGATCGCGTACGTGTTGGGCACCGCCTGCGCATACGGCCTATAGATCGCCGTGCGCTTGTCCAGCCCCGCGTTGAAGGCGTCGGGAAGCGTCACTGGACAGACCTCGACACAGTCGGCACACGCCGTGCATGCGTCGAGGTCCACATAGCGTGGATGGCGCCGCACGGTCGCCTGAAAGTGCCCCGCACTCCCCGCCAGGTCGGTCAGTTCTGCGTCGGGCAGCAACTCGATGTTCGGATGCCGGCCTGCCTCGACGAGCTTGGGCGAGCTGATGCAAATCGCACAATCGTTGGTGGGAAAGGTCTTGTCGAGCTGGACCATCCGTCCACCGATGGCAGACGAACGCTCGACGAGATAGACCTTGACTCCCGCATTCGCCATGTCGAGCGCCGCCTGCACGCCGGCGATGCCGCCGCCGACGACCATCGCGGCACCGATCGGGCTCGGTTTGTCTGCCATGCGAACCTTCCTCGTCACCCGGATCCCTATCCGCCCGGATTCTTATCCGCTGCCCCCGGAAGAGAGACCCGGATTCTCATCCGCCTTCGGATTCTCATCCGCGGGCGCGACAGGCTGGGTGGCCGATGGGCTAGCCTCGGGCACGCTGCCGTTCGAGCGCTTGAGCGGATTTGGGCCCATCCTACGCACCCGCGCCGTCATCTGGCGCGCCGCATCGGCAAAGGCATACCCCTGCCCAGCAGAGACATAGTAGATCCCGAGCCGGTCGCGGCCCAGGCCGATGTCGTCCAGCAGCTTCTTGGCATATTCCACGCGCTTGGTCGCGCGCACGTTCCCCACCTCGTGGTGGCAGTTGCCGATGGTGCAAGCAATGACATAGACGCCGTCTGCGCCCTGCTCGAAAGCCTTCATGATATACTCGACGTCTACCTTGCCGGTGCATGGAAACCGGATCACTTTCACATTAGCCGGATAGGTGATCCGCTCTGCGCCGGCGGTGTCGCCCGCCATCGAGGCACAGTAGATGCAGGTAAAGGCCGTGATCTCGGGCTCGAACGTGTTCGTGGTCGTCGCCGGGTTCCTATCCACCAGATTCTTATCCGCCGGATTCCTATCCGCAGGTTCCGTCATGGTCATCTCCCCGGATCCGGATTCTTATCCGCCGCATTCCTATGCGCCGGCACTCTGTGGAGAACAGATCGGGCACCACTGGCCCAGCACGGGCATATCGGGCACGATGATCTGGTCGTCGTGGTAATGCAGCAGCTGGATCGCATTCGCCGGGCACTCGCTGGTGCATGTGCCGCACCCTGCGCACAGCGTCGGCTCGATGTAGGCAGCACCGGCGATCCCGCCCACCCCCATCGCCGCAGCATCGATCTTGGGAATGCTAAAGGGACAGGTGCGCACACAGGTCAGACACCCTACGCACTTGGCCTGGTCTACCTGGGCAAACTTGACCGTGGACTTGAGCTTTTCCTTGCCCAGGATGGTCATCGCGCGAGCCGAGGTGGCCAGGGCGTGTGCGATCGATTCCTCCGAGAACTTTGGGTAGTGAGCCGCGCCGCAGAGAAAGACCCCTTCACGCGTAAAGTCCATGGGCCGCAGCTTGAGGTTGTCCTCCATAAAGAAGCCCTCCGGCGATAGCGGCACGGCCAGCATCTCTGCCAGCCTTGCCGTGTCCTCCGCCGGCACGGTGGCCATGCTCAGCGCCAAGAGGTCGGGTGCAAGGATGATGTCCTCGTTCAGGATGTGGTCGCGCACGCGGACCTTGAGCTGACTGCCCTCCAGGTAGACCTCAGGCGGCGCCTCGTCCGTGTACCGCACAAAGAGCACGCCGCGATCGCGCGCCTCGGTATAGTACCTCTCGCGGAAACCGTAGGTCATCAACTCCTTGTACAACACCACCACCTGGCATGCGGGGTTGATGACCTTGATCCGGATCGCGTTCTTCATCGTATTGGTGCAACAAGTGCGGCTGCAGTAGAACTCCTCCCTGGAGTCCTCGGTCCAAGGGCCCACACATTGGATCATGGCCACTGACTTGAGCTTGTTGATCTCGGAGGGCTGCTCAGCAATGGTCTTTTCCAGCTCGAGCTGGGTGGCCACGCGGGGATCCTGGTCGAGGAAGTAGACCGGGCCGCGGAACTCTTTGCCTCCGGTGGCGACGATCGTTACGCCGTGGTCGATCTCCCACTCCTCAGCCGGATTCTTGTCCACCTGGCCGCTCCCGCTACGCCTGCCGCGCAGCGTAGAGCGAAAGTTACCCTTGGTACCGCGCAGGCGGACCAGCTCTGTCTCTTTGTACACGGCGATCCGCTCGTGGCTCTCGACGCGCTTGATCAGGTTGCGCAGCATCTGGTGCGGGTTGTCGCCCTCGGCCGTGTAGTGGAGGTTACGCACGTTCCCGCCCAGGCGCACCTGTTTCTCGACCAGGAACACGTCATAGCCCTGCTCGGCGATGGTCAGCGCGGCGGTGAGCCCTGCCACGCCGCCGCCAAGCACCAGCGCGCAGCGGTTATGGTCGATCTCCAGCTGCTGGATCGGCCGGAGCCGGCGTGCACGCGCCACACCAAAGCGGACCAGCTCTTTCGCCTTGTGCGTCGCGCCGGCCGGGTTGTCATAGTGTACCCAGGAGCAGCTCTCGCGCAAGCTGACAAACTCGAGCAAGTACGGATTGAGGCGGGTCCGGCGCAGGAGGTCCTGGAACAGCGCCTCGTGCGTGCGTCCGGTACACGCAGCCACGACCACGCGGTTGAGGCCCTTTTCGCGGATGGCGCGCGTAATCTCGGCCAGCCCGCTCTCCTGGCAGCCAAAGGCAATCTCGCCGGTGTAGACCACGCCCGGCAAGCCACGCACGTAGGAGAGCACCTCGGGTAGATCGATCACCTCTGAGATCTCACCGCCGCACTGGCAGGCGAAAACGCCGACCCGCGGCGTCTCGTTCGTCACGTCGCGCTCGATGGGCAGCACAGGCACCGTGTCCATCTCGTGCTGCGTGCCCGAGAGCAGCTGGATCGCCTGCGCCACGGCCCCGCTGGCATCGATGATCGACTCGGTAATCTCTTTCGGCATGGCAAAGGCCCCGGCCACATAGATGCCGGGCCGCGTCGTATCGACCGGCTCGAACTTTTCCGTGCGGCAGAAGCCATACTCGTTCAGCTCGATGTCGAGCATCTCTGCCAGATGCTTGGACTGGGCCGGCGGTTCGCTGCCCACCGACAGCACGACCATGTCGAACTGCTCTTCGCGCAGAATACCATCATCCGTTTGGTAGCGGATCAAGAGACCGTGCGTCTGGGGATCCTCGTGGATGACCGAGATGCGGCTCCGCACATAACCCACGCCAAAGACCTCTTTGGCACGCCGCGTATAGGCGCTGTAGGCCTTGGAAAAGGAGCGCTGGTCCATCAAGAAGATCTGCGTGTCCACGCCTGGCAGACGCTGCTTGGCGACCATAGCCTCCTTGGTCGCGTACATGCAGCAGATGGAGGAGCAATAGGGGTGTTCCTGATCGCGCGACCCGACACACTGGATCCAGGCCACCTTGTGCGGCAGCCTGCCATCGGACGGGCGGCGGATCACACCTCCGGTAGGCCCGGTGACGACTAGGCTGCTCAACCGCTCGTACTCGAGGCTGGTGATCACGTTTGGGTATCGCCCGTAGCCGTACTCGGCAATGTCGCTCGGATCGTGCACCTTGAAGCCCACGGTGAGGATGATCGCGCCGACGTGCAGGTCCTCCTGCCACGCTTGCTCGTCCAAGTCGATCGCGCCAGTGGGACAAACAGAGACGCATTTGCGGCAGTCGTCACAGTAGTCGCTGCGCTCGATGTAGTAGGAATTGGGTACTGCGCGCACGGCGAACTTGGTCGCGGCCTTGCGCTTGCTCATGCCCATCTGGAAGGGATCCGGCAGCTCGACCGGGCAGATCTCTGCACACTTACCACAGTTGATGCAGTGACGCGTGTCCACGTAGCGAGGTTTATGACGTACGGTAACGACAAAGTGGCCCGGCTGTCCGCGCACCGACTCGATCTCGGTCAGCGTCATCAGCTCTACAGAAGGATGCTGGCTGAAATCGAGCAGCCAGGGCGTGATCGAGGGACGGGTACAGCCGTACCCGTGATCGGACGTGCCACGACAGAGCACACAATCGTGCGTGGGGAACATAAAGCCCAACTGGGCCACGACGCCGCCGACGCTGGTTGACTGCTCGACCAGGTAGACTTTCATGCCCGCGTCCACCAGGTCGATCGCGGCGCGCATGCCCCCTACTCCGGCTCCCACAACAAGGACGGCGCCGATCTTCTCTCTCTGGACCACGCAGGTTCTCCTTCGGATTCCTATCCGCTGAACGCGGAATAGGTCGTGCTGTCACGAATGCCGGACGCGCCCTACAAGTTCAGCTGTGGAATGCCCTGGTCGACGACCAGCCCCTCGCGGGCTGCCTGGTAGACCGGGCAGTCACGACACGAGAGCTCGGCCTTGCCCTCTTGCCAACAGGGCGCCCTGGGCCCAACGAACGCCTCACACGCTGCAGGCAGGCGCTCATCGGTCTGATCGTAGGCCTCTCGCGCTTTGAGTGCCAGCAGCTGCCGCAGCCCTTCCAGGTTGATGCCCCGCTCGTGCACCAGGTAGCGCAGCGCCTGCACCCACTCCAGATCACTGGCCGAGTAAAAGCGCCGGTTTCCTTTTCGCACAGGCACGATCAGTCCCTTGTCCTCGTAAAAGTGGAGCGTTCGTGGATGCACGCCGAGCAGCTCGGCAGCGGCGCTGATAATGTACACAGGCAATTCCTCATCCATACGGCAACCCTAGAGACAGACCAAGAGCACTTGGTGCGTACCACAGGGGCGCCAACCCCGACCGGTCATCACAGACGTGGTGCCAGCTAGATGGCCCAGGCTGATTATACAGGTCATAGCGAACGTTGTCAAGCAGGCTGATAATGGTTGCTATCATCCTACAGCCCCACACACCAAGACATCCGATGTCTCGTCGCGCCGGATCCGGTCTCGCCTGGCCCTGGTGGCACATCTTCTGGAAGGGCTCGACTCTAGAACCAGACATCGGATGTCTATCGCTGCGTTGACAAGCACGATATCGTGTGCTATAGTTGCCGGCGACATGATCACGCACGCAGAAATGGAGCACACGTATGAGTGCTGACCGAGCCTATGAACTCCTCCGGGAACAGATCATCTCGCTCGAGATCGAGCCCGGCGTCCCGATACAAGAGACCTCCCTGGCCCGCCGTGTGGGGATGGCCCCCGGGTCAGTGAGCCAGGCCGTGGACCGGTTAGTGGAGGAAGGTTGGCTGGAGCGCACCAACGACACCGTTCGCGTCACCGAGGACACGATGGCCGCCATCTTCCGCCAATCATTCGAGGTGCGATCCGTCCTCGAGCAACTGTGTGCGCGTCTGGTCGTCGAGCATGCCACAGAAGAACAGCTCACTGCCCTGGAAGCGATGATGCCTCAGTTCGAGGATGCAGCACGCCGCGCCGATTCGCAGACCTGGCTACAGCTCGACCAGCGCTTCCATGAGACGATCTATGGCGCGTCCCACAATGTCTTCCTCGAGGACGTGCTCAAGCAGCTCTATGCCCTGGACATGCGGATCTGGTATCAGATCCTCAACCGCATGACCGACCTGCCGCGCGTGGTCGAGAGTCACCGAGCCATCGTCCAGGCGCTCACGACGGGCGATACGCGTGCTGCCGAGCGCGCGGTAACCAGGCACATCCAGGAATCGCGCGACCTGGTGATGCCCCAGGCCTAGGGCCGGGACAGACACCCGACGTCTGCAGGAAACGTAGGTTCCCGGCATCGGACCTCTGACCAAAGCGCTCAGCGAAAGCAGAGAGGCGAGGCTCTCAGCCGTCCTTCGCTCGTATGCCCTGCGTTTTTAAGGATCGCTCCACTGCCTGCTGTGCCATCTTGGCGGCAATGTGCAGCAGCGTGTGTGAACCGTGCACGGGGTCGATCGCCATCCCGCCCCAACATGGGTAGTAGTGGTGCAGCAGGCCGGCGCGTTCAGCGGCCTGCCCCACCGGCGTACCAGGAAGCCGCTGGGCAATGTAGCGGGTATTGCCGCACGGCGTCTCCCGAACGACCTGGCAGGCAGCGACATGCCCATCCTCGGCCGTACAGGTCACCTCGGGCCGACCGTAGCGCTCGGCAAAGGCACGCACCAGTGGGTGCTGGCGCGCTGACGGGGCCAGGCTGCAGAAGGGCATCGGGAAGGCATGCCCGACCCCCATTGCCTCCAGGCGCCTCTCTGCCTGCCGGCGCAGCCCTGCCGGCGCCGCCGCGCGTCGGTCGACCGCCACGATTGCCGCCTGCGCCCTACAGAGCGCCGCGATGTCGGGGCTGAGATCGGTCATCCCAGCGCTCTCGGTCAAGACCAGCAGCAGATCGGCCTGGGGCAGCGCCTCAGGCAGGTACAGCTCCGGCTCATCGAGCACCACAGGGAGGACAGCAGGACCTCGCCAGGTCGAGAGTGACCAGACGTGCGGAGCCGTCTCGGCCAGATGCGCCGCAATCCGCTCCCCCCATTCGCCCTGTGTGATGATCCGGATTCTCATCCGCCGGATTCCCATCCGCAGGATCCGCACGTCGCCTAGAACTCTCCCGTATGATCCACCAGGTACAGCACCAACTCGGCGACGTCGAGTGTGCGACCGTCCTGCAGCATCGCATAGTCGCCGTGCGTGAACTCGTCGCGGAACCCCAGGTTCTGGAAGGCCTTGATCACCTGTGGCTGGTCAGTGGGCACGAGCGCGATCAGCTGGTGCAAGCCCAACCGCCGCGCAACGTCGATTGCCGCACGGATCATCAACGTGCCGATCCCTCGCCGTCGGAACTCGCGGTCCAGGAAGAGCCGGAGCCAGCCCAGGTGTCGCTGGTACTTGCTCCCAAAGTGGATCGTCACATCACCAATGATCCGGTCGTTGACCTGTACCATGATCGGGAAGACCTGGCTCAGGTCGAGGTTGGCTGCCCAGCTCTCGACCACGCTGCGGTCCGTGGGATCGCTCCGAAAGCGCTCCAGGTCTTCCGGTGCGGCACTCTCAAACAGCGCAGCGAGCTTGTCCGCGTCGTCTTTGGTCATCGGACGAAGCAGCACGCGCAGCCCATCCGGCAGCACTTTGACCTGCCGGTACCGCGCCAATTGCGTCCAGACATCCGTCATCGCAAATCTCCCTACCGTCGCACAGCGACTGAAAAACAAGGAGTCCAGGCGCTGCATCGCTCACCGCGCCAGGATAGCAGCTAAAGGCCGCAGCGGCGCACGGAGCACGCCGACTATGAACGAGAAGTCGCCACTACGAGCGAGGCGACGCCTGCACGGCCTGGGTCGCAGACGCTATCTCAGATAGGCATCCGTGTAGATGACCTTGTTCAGCAGCGCCTGCACCGTCTTCCACACCGCGGCTTGGTCCGGATCATCCATATCGATGTCCTCTGGCTGCAGCTCTTCCATCGCCTCCACGCGGTCGTGCAGGGTGAGCAGCAGGCGGTTGAGCGGTGTCGAGTCATCGCGCTCTTTGACCACGCGGATGAACGCCTTCAAGTCCTCATCCAGCGGGTTAGCGATCACCATGTCGATCCCGGCGCCCATCAACATGACCATGTAGGTCCGGTCGATCAGGGAGCGCATCTCGTGCGGCACGGCGTTTGAGACATTCGACAGCCCACCGTTGGTCAGGGGGGGCGGATCCCACGCGAACTTGAGCGCGCGCACCGCTTCAAGGAACTCTGGGCAATACTCCTGGCAGCCTGAGACGGTCAGCACCAGCGGATCGATGATCAGGTCGGTGATGGGAAAGTCCATCTCAAGCATCTTGGGGATCAGGATCTCGAGGGCGAGCGTCACGCGCTCGTCGGCGCCGACCGGGATCATGCCCTCGCCCTTGGTCAGGCCGACCATGCGCGCACCGTATTTCTTGGCCAGGGCCGGCACAGTCGCCAGCCGGTCGGCCGTACAGTCGGTCGAGTTGATGATCGGCTGCGCCTTGGTCACCGTCTCGCAGGCGGCCTCAATGGCACTGATGTTAGTGGTGTCAAAGGAGAGCGGCAGGTCAGTGACCTTTTCGGCTTCCTCGACCAGCCAAGGTAGGATCTCGTGCCCAGACTTGCGGCTTGGCCCGATGTTCAGGTCGATCGCGTCCGCGCCAGCATCGACCAGCTGGGCGATCGTGTTCCGGAAATAAGCCCCATCCCGCTCAGCGATCGCCTGCTTGACACGGTTCGACAGGATCTGAATGTTCTCGGCAATGATGTACATCGCATCCTCCTCCGGTCTGGGACAGGATTCTTGTCCTCGGTCAATCCCGCCCGTCTGATAGAATCCGCTCTACAACCCGGTATACGGCCCGGACGACCTGCGCTTCGGCGGGCAACTGGACCAGCGGCTTGCCCGCGAGGTCAAAGTCGGCCATCAACGGGTCATTGGGAATCGTGCCGGCCAGCTCGACGCCGATCGCCGCCACCGCATCCGCGAGCGGCTGCGGGATCTCTTCGCCCCACAGGCGGTTGACGATCAGGTGGATCGAACCAATGTTGACCTCTAGGCCGGGGATCATCTCCACGATGCGGCGCGCTGCCTCCACGCCGCGCTGCGAGGGGTCGGTGACCACGACCAAGTGATCGACATCGCGGGTCGTGCGCCGGCTGATGTGTTCCATCCCGGCCTCATTGTCCATCACCACATAGTCGTAGGCGCTCCCCAGGCGGTCCATGATGCTGCGCAGCCAGTGGTTGGCTGCACAGTAGCAGCCCTGTCCCTCGGGGCGTCCCATGGCCAGGAGATCGACCGCATCTCCCTCGACCAGCGCCATGCGCACCTCGTAGTCCAGGTACTCCTGCTTGCTCATCCCACCGGGCATCGTGCTCGCCATCGACGCGCTGGGCTGCATCTCGTCGCGCATGCCCTCGCGGATCCCGCCGATCGTCTCTTCCAGTTCTAACCCAAGTACGCTGTGCAGGTTGCTCGAGGGATCGGCATCGATCGCCAGGATCGTGCCGAGCTTGTGCTCTGCCAGGTAGCGCACGATCATCGACGCCACCGTCGTCTTGCCTGTGCCGCCCTTGCCGGCGACAGCGATCGTGACCGTCATCCTGCCTATCGTCCCTGCTTTCCAGTGGTCTCGTGTATGTCGAGCCTCAGGATCGTGGCCCGACCGTAAGCCGCATCATCCTGCAGCGTGCTCGCACGCACCGTCTGAGGCTCGTCTTCCAGGTGCCGCAGCAGCACCTCCATCGCATGCACCCTTTCCTCCAGAGGGTTCACCAAGCACATCTCGCCGCGCAGGACCACCGACCGGTAGGCGTGGGCACACTCGCCCTGGATGTAGCCCTGATCCTCGATCACGGTGCCGCATACCTGCGGGTTGTGCCGCAGGAAGTCAAGCTTGAGCCCCTCGTGTGCACAATGAAAGTAGAGCGCCTCCTCCTCCGCGTCATAGCCATAGCTCATGGTGACCACGTACGGCTCGTCCGCGCGGCACAGGGCCAGGGTGATATAGCGTCCCTGCCGGAGGATCGCGGCCAGCTCATCCTGCTCGACGATCGCGCGCTCTGACCTGCGCATATGATACCGCGCCGCTGGCCTTTCCTTAGCGACCACGTTCCGCCATCTGCTCGACGACCGACGGGAACTGTGATTCGTCGGTATGCGGCAAAAAGAGCGCCGCGCTGAAGGCATCGAAGAAGGTATTGTCCGCCGACAGCTCCAGGTAGGTCATCATGCTCGCAATGTTTACGACCTGCTGGCGCGACTCGCGCGAGAGCAGCGCCAGGTAAGCGCCCCGCACCGAGGTGTTGCCCATGTAATGAAAGCTCTCCCACGGTGCGTCGGGCAGCAGCCCGATCTGGATCGCCTTCTCGATGTTGATGTACTGGCCAAAGGCGCCGCCGATCAGCACCTGCTCCACATCGGTGATGGACAGCCCGACGCTATTGGCCAACACAGAGAAGCCGGCATAGATCGCCGCCTTGGCGCGCATCAGGTTGTCCATGTCGACGTCGGTCAGGACAATGTCCTCTCCGGCGGCCGACTCGTCCGCCCAAACCACGACGTACTCGCCGCCGTGCTCACCCTCGCGTGTGCGCGGCGTGTCGAGCGCAACGTTGACATTTCCTCCCTTGTCGACGATGCCGGCCATGAACAACTCGGCCATCAGCCCGATCAGCCCGCTGCCGCACAGCCCGCGCGGCGCTTCCCCCTCGGGGCCGATCACGCGGAGCGTGGGCTCGTACGTATGCGCGTCGATCCACACCTCCTCGATCGCGCCTCGCGTGGCACGCATGCCGTTCAGCACGCCTGCGCCCTCGAACGCCGGCCCGGCCGAACAGGCACAGGCGATCAGCCATGTGCAATCGCCGAGCACGATCTCGCCGTTGGTGCCCACATCGATGAACAACGAGAGCTTGTCGCCGTAGCACATGCCGGAGCTGAGCACACCGGGGGTGATGTCGGCGCCAACATAGCTGGCGATGCCCGGCAGGCAGTCCACCCCCGCGTCGGGGCACAGGTGCAGCCCTAGATCGTGCGCGCGCAGCGTGGGGATCTGGTTGATCGTGGTCACGAACGGCATCAGGCGGATCGAAGCGGGTGGCAACCCAACAAAGAGATGCGTCATGGTGCTGTTGCCGGCGACCACAGCACGGTAGATCTCACCGGGGCGGGTGCCGGCCTGCTCCGCGGCCTGCTCGATCAGGCCGTTCAGTGTCTCTCGCACCAGGCGCTGCAGGTCGGCCAGGCCATCGCCCTTGGAGGCATAGATGATCCGCGAGATCACGTCCTCACCGCGCGCGATCTGCCCGTTATAGTCGGCAACCTGCGCCATCACTTGCCCGCTGAGCAGGTCCACCAACCAGACCACGTTGGTCGTCGTCCCGATGTCGATTGCCACGCCCCACAGCGACTCGAGGTGATCGCCAGGAAGGACGTCGACCAGGCGAGGTGGCCCCTCCGGTTCCTCCCAGCGGTCGTGCTCGACCACCACTGTGACCGTCCACTCGCCGTCGCGCAGCGCGCCGGAGAGCCGGCGCAGCACGGGCAGCTCGGCAGTCAGTTCCTGCACGTCGTGTTGGCGCGCCAGCTCGCGCTTCAGGCGTGACCAATCGTCGGTCTGATCGTCGAGCGAAGGCTCGCTTACACTGACCACGTACTTGCGCAGCGGCTGGTCGCGCAGCGCGTCGTACGACAGCGGAACCTGCACTTCGGTCGCCGTCTTGTCCGTCTCGAGCACGCGCTCGATCCGCTGTGGCGGGACATAGATCGTGGCATCGCCCTCGATCGTCGCCTGGCAGGCCAGCGCATAGCCGGCGGCCCGGTCCTCCCCGGAGAGGCGCTGGTTGGGCGGGCGCTGCACCTCTCCCTCGCGCACGATGACTGTGCAGCGCCCGCAGCGCCCCTGCCCTCCACAGGGCAGGCCGAGATCGATCTCGGCTGCCCGCACTGCGTCTGCGACCAGCGTGCCCGTCTCAACCTGTACGGAACGGTCCATCGGTTGGAAACGGACAATACACGTAGCGATGACGAACCCCCTACAGCGTGTCCCACACCTTGGTATAGCTCGGGATATCTACGGCCTCCCGCGGGCCAACGAGGATCTTCCAGTCCGGAAGCTCCTCCTCGATCTCCCCCAGCAGCACCGAGACGTGCCCGGGGATGACCAGCTTTTTGTGGTTCACCTTTTCACTAACGTCGTTTTCCTTGACCGCCTTGGCGATGCGCACGGCGTCGAACTTGCCTGCCGCCCAAGCGGTGAGGACGCTCATGCCTTCCGCGTCCGTGACCAGCAGCCACCCCGGCACGCCGCTGCCCGAGACCTCGTTCGCCACGGAAAAGTAGGTGATGCTAAAGTTGGTGGTCACATAGAGTGGCGAATCGGCCGTCGGTTCACCGATCTCGTACAAGCCCGGCTGTACCTGGATCGGCGTCTGCGGGTCGGTGTAGATGTTCTCACGCAGGGCCAGCAGCGGATAGACGGTTGCCGGGCTGAAGCCATCGAGGACGACAAAGCCCGCGTACTTGGCGATCGCTTGTGCCGCCGCGATAGTGGTCAACTCGGGATCGTCGACCGATTCGCCGGGGAACGCGATCTGGGGGTAGCCCAGTTCACGCACGTTCTGCAGCGCGAGCCGCCGCATGTGCGTCTGCTTGGCCAGCGCGACCGGTAGGTCACGAGCGCCGTGGTCGAGCACGATGTCGTCGACCCCGGCCTCCTTGATCTGCGCCGTCAAATCAGCCATCACGTCGAGGTACTGCTCGCGGATCGCCATCGGCACACCATACTCTTTTGCCAGCGAGACAAACGCCTCCCACGTCTCGGCCGTGGCGCCATAGATCAGCGGCCTGACGCCTGCCTTGCGCGCCGCCTTGAGCCCCTCACCCATCACCTGGGCGTCCTCGGCGATCAGGACCAGCGGCAGCAGCGCCGCGTCGAGCACTGCTTCCACCGCCCCGGCGAACTGAGCGCCGCCGCCCGTCGCCTCTACTGCCAGCCCATCCACTCTGAGCTCCATGCCCACGTACTCGACGCTATAGTCGGCGACTTCTTTGGCTTGCTCCTTGAGCACTTTTGGCGGCTGGTCATCGTACAGCCGGACGAAAAGGCCGGGCTTGTAAAAGAACCGCTTCTCGTGCCGGAACATCACCGTCTCGTTGCCGGCCTGGGCCTCTCGGCCGTCGGCCGACACCCTCACCAGGCGGATCGGGGGCTGTGAAGCCTCCGCCAGCTGGGCCCTCGACTCTTCGGACACGTATGGGCAGTCATCCAGCTCCACCTGCTTGGCTGCCAACTTCATGGCAAAGGCCAGACAGGTGGGGTAGCCGCACTCTTTGCAGTTCGTCCGCGGCAAGAGCTTGTAGATCTGCATCCCTGACAGGGCCATTGCTTTATCCTCCTTGGTGGTTCCCAGCCATCAGCTCATCGATCATCTTGCGGATGCGCTGCACCGACTCGGGGTGGCGCAGAACGAGCAGGTTGGCCGCTGACTCGACGAGCGTAGCAGCGGTGAGGGTCTCCCAGTTGATCGCGCGTTCTTCCCACACGCCCCACGCTTTCGGTACGCCTTCGTTCACCTTGCTCTCTTTTTGGCGCCACGCCTCATAGCCGACCGTGACCATCATCGGCAGCTGCGTCATGCGGTCGCCGTTCAGCGCAGCAAGGCGCAGCCGCTCCATCACCGAGTAGCCATACTCCATCCCGTAGCCAACTGCCGCACAGGTCGGGTCCATCACGATCCGTTCCAGGGGCAGTCCCATGTCGCTGATCAGGATGTTGAGCTGCTTGGCCAGGTTGACGTCCATCGCCGTGCTGGCAACAACCAGGTGCTCGTTGGCCAGCGCTGCGGCGACGATCGTGCGGTAGTTTTTCTCCTCGCACTTGCCCAGCACGAGCCGTTCGCCCTTGCCCTCTTCGGCGACCGCAACGAGAAGCTCGTTGTCGAGCTCGACTTGGCCAGGACCGTATACGATCAGGGGCAGTCCGCTCGCGTCGAGCACTGCGCGCACCGTGGCCCGCGCGTCGGCAGCCGTCATCGGGCTGCCACCATCCTTGGTGGCACTGAGGCGCAGCAGGAGCGCATCTGCGCCCTTGGCCTCAGCGGCTGCAGCCCACTTGGCCGGGTCGTCCATCACGTTGCCCCACACGTCCATCAGCAGCGAAGACCAGTCCGTTGGCCTGGTATCGACGATCTCGATCGCCAACCCCGGCCGGTGCGGGATCTGGCCCTCTGTATAGAGGTAGGGCAGCGTGGTCTCGCCGCCCAGGACGAGCGGACGCGAACGCGTGCCACCCTCCGTTGGCGTGGCGCCCACTACCACCTCAAGCACCTTGCCGGACCACCTTTGGTGGACCAGCCTGAGCTCGGCGCCGTCGCCCTTGAGCCACGGCGCCTCTACCGGCGCGGGCCGCTCCTTGCGCGGACGGGTCGGCTCTGCCTCGGCCTCAGCTGCTGGGGCTGCCTCTTCCTCAGCGGCCAAGGCACCTGCCGCTGCAGCCGGTGCCGCGGCGGGTGTCGCGGGCACGGTGCCGCCCAGCTGCTGCAGCGCCGCACCGAGGGCCGCCCGGATCTGATCGAGCACGATGTCCGCGCTCATCTGGGCGATGGCTGCCAGGTCGGCGCCTTCGGGCAGTTTGCCCGCCGGCACCTTGGCCGCTGGCTTCTCAGGCGCCGGCACAGCGGGCGCCGCTTTCTCGGCCGCTGGCTTGGCGGGTACCGCCTCAGCGGCCTCTGCCGGCTTGGGCTCTGTCGCCTTGGGTGGGGCCTCCGCTGCTGGGGCACGTGCTGCGGGCGCAGCTGCCCCAGCCGCAGCCATAGCCAGCTCGGCCACCTCTTCCGGCTCTGGCGCAGGCTCCATCGGCTCCATATCGAGCGCCGGGTGCTCGTGTTCCTCCAGCCACTTGACCAGCTCATCCACTTCGGTCACGCTATCGCCATCGGCGATGCGGCTGAGCAGGTCTGGATCGCCCTCTCGTTCGGCCACCGCTTGCAGCTCGGACGCCATCGACTCCTTCAGGTTCTTAGACAGCCACACGATGCGCTTGAACCCACCGTCCGCCGAGATGAACTTGGGACTGAGCAAGTAGTACTTGCCGATGCCCATCATGCCCGGCGTCTGGATCCCGCCGCCAGCGATCCCTGCCAAGGTGGAGAACTTCATCCCGGCTGGCGTCATCGCGGTATCCTCACGGCTGAGGACCATGATCCCGTTGGCCTCGGGAATCAGCATGGCGATGCACTCGAAACAGCCGCAGGCCGTCATCGGGTGGTTCATGATCGAGTAGAGCGTGACCCGCTCGACCGAGCCATGCGAAGCCTGGCGTGCATACTCGTTGGTGCCCTCCCAGTAGCCGAGCGTCGGGTCGATGCACGGCCCCTTGAGGATCGGCTGGTTCGGGCCGGTCGGGTTGATCTCATAGCTGGCCTTGCAGTCCAGCCAGTTGTACGCG
>Ga0114922_10003141_pt1 | contig 15428 bp, 11 predicted proteins | sample AartaG_FD_100975 | JGI IMG/M metagenome (GOLD analysis project Ga0114922, IMG submission 100975) | Deep subsurface microbial communities from Aarhus Bay to uncover new lineages of life (NeLLi) - Aarhus_00045 metaG | ecosystem: Environmental > Aquatic > Marine > Oceanic > Sediment | place...
CAGAAAGTGAATTGGTGTCAATCATTCGATACCCAAAAAGAAGGTTGACAAAGCCAATTCTCCTTGATATAAGATATGCAAGCGGCAACTGATCATCCGGGAATCATGCGGCGCATTATCATCAGACTATCAGGAGGTAGGGATGGGACAAATTCGTAAGACGGACGTATTGATTGTTGGAGGTGGACCGGCGGGTATCGGTGCGGCCATCGCAGCAGCTAGAAAGGGAGCGGACACCTTATTGATAGAGAATCAAGCCTTCTTCGGTGGGATACCCTCCGCACTGTCGATGTGGGCTTTCGGGGTAATGAGCGTTTTCCTGATTTACTGTGCCCATACTGGAATAAAGAGGACATTTTCCCGGTTGATGTGGAGGGACAGTTCCTGCTCAGGTTCGAGGGCATGATCTATCTGCCCGGGGACGGCCGGTATCGGTTTTACGTTAAGACTGAAGGCAATAACCGGGCCACAGTTCGTCTGATAGTTCCGTCACGGGAGCCGGTCACCATCATTTCGCCGAAAAATGATAAGGAACTCCTACACGCCGATCAGTGTGACTGGGGTGGCGAGTCAATGTCCCGGGTTGACTTCAGCACTCAGCTTGATCTGAAAAAAGGCATGATAGGCCTGGAAATTGACTATAAGGGTGGTCAGGTGCGCAGCGAGCAGGGCACAGCAGGCATACGCCTATACTGGAGTTCAGATAACCACGTTATGGAGCTTGTGCCTGTCAGCGCGCTATTCCACGAAACTATAGGAACTTCTGAAAAGAATTGAGGCTTTGAGATTGCTTCGTCGCTTCGCTCCTCGCAATGACGGGTGATGGATGTATATGTCATTGCGAGGAGCGAAGCGACGAAGCAATCTTTGTCAAAACCGCAAGTCTTTCCTGGAATCTCTATAAATGAAAACATTCCAGATGACCGTCAGGAAAGCTTTCTTCGCGGGTATTGTTGGCTTGCTCTTCGTCAGCCAACTGTCGGGAGCGAACAAGGATATTCCAGACCAATCATGGCTGACGTTTATGGGAAATAGCCATCGTACCGGCAGTGTCGCCGGCATGGCAGGGCCAGAGGTCGGCGAGCAGATATGGACTTTTCGTGATGGTATTCTCGGGTCGCCATTCGCAGCTTCTCCGGCGATTTCCGGCAATCGCGTCTATATCGGTTCGGACGACTGCAAGCTATACTGCCTTGATGCTTATACAGGCAACTTGGTCTGGGAGTTCGAGGTGGTTTATGAGGTTTTCGCGTCTCCAGCCGTGACTGCCGGGCGCGTATACGTGGGAGAGGGGCTGCACTACACGGATCAAGCGAAACTATACTGCCTCGATGCTTCCACGGGCAGCTTGCTGTGGGCCTTTCAGACTGGCAGTCACATCGAATTCGGTCCCACTATCCTCAATGGGAGGATTTATTTTGGCGCTGGCCAGGATGGCCTCTATTGCCTGGACGCCGAGAGTGGGCGGGAGATATGGCAGTATAAGGGTGTGCACGTTGATATGTCGCCAGTAGTGACAGATCGAGGGGTTTTCTTTGGCAACGTATACGGCGAACCACGTTTCTACCGGCTGGACCCGAAAGACGGAAATCTTGTGTGGAAGAAGCCTGCTCCCTATGGCGTCTGTGGCAGTCCGTCGACGGATGGTCAGTATGTATATTTTGGTCTGGGCAACGGCACGTTTGACATGAGCCACGCGCAGCCCAGGGGTTTGGTCTTGTGTCTCTCTGTTGCTGACGGTGACAAGATCTGGAACGTAGAGGTCAAAGACGCTGTTCTCACAACCATAGCCCTTTCTCGTGGTTCGGCATACTTTGGCAGCCGGGATGGCCACGTCTACTGCGTCGATGCCGCGTCAGGAGAAGTTTGCTGGTCATTCAACACGGATGTCCCCGTGCTCTCATCCCCGGCGGTTGTGGGCGGACGAGTATACTTCGGCTCGGATAACGGGTACTTTTATTGTCTGGATGCGGCGTCAGGAAAGGAACTGTGGCGGTATGATACTTCCGGGGTGTCCTTCAGCGCGGAAGCCCGGATCATATCCTCGCCTGCTGTGATGAACATTCGCGTATACGTAGGCTCGGTGAATTCCTTTTTCTTTTGCCTTGGTAGTTCTCAACCGTAGATTGGGTTAAGTTTTCTCTCATTATCCCCCACCGAGCATCCATCTCATCTGAGTATGGCTCTATTCATCCTGAATATGTCAAGAACCGAAATTTTTTCCTTTACGAACGGATCGGAAAGAGGTATATTATCAATGCTCACGATCTGGCATGATCGCATAATGGTAGTGGAGAAGAATGGAGATGGCAAATATGAATTCATTTTACCGTCGATTTAGGTGTTCATCGGCCGGGAAAAGGGGGAATCTATGCTGAAAGTCGGAGTTGTGGGTTTGAGGCGAGGGATGAATTTGCTGAGGGTATTTAGCTTGCATAAGGATATCAAGGCTGTGGCGGTCTGCGATCTGAATGAGGAACGGGCGCAGAATGTTAAGAAGCAGATGGAACTTGAGGCCGCGTATACCGATTACGATGAATTTCTGAGCCACGATATGGATGTGGTTGTGGTGGCGACACCTGTGCCCCTTCACGTGAGTCATTCTATCGCGGCGCTGGAGAGCGGAAAGCATGTATTATCCGAAGTTCCTGCTGCGAACAGCATCGACGAGTGCAGAGATCTGGTGGAAGCTGTCAGGAAGAGCGGGAAGAAATATATGCTAGGGGAGAATTGCTATTACTGGTACTTCGTGGAGAAGTGGAGAGAGATGGTTGCGAATGGGGAATTTGGCAAGCCAATCTATGCCGAAGCCGAGTATATCCATGACTGCCGGGGCTTGATGCGCGACTCGGAAGGGAACCTGACCTGGCGAGCTAGTATGCCTCCTATACAGTATTGCACCCACAGCCTGGGACCCATATTATCCATAATGAACGACAGATGCGTCTCCGCGGTAGGCATGAATACGGGTGTTAACATCGCTCCTGATCTGGGCGCTATAGATATGGAGGTAGGGATTTTCCGGACGGAAAGGGGCGGTGTGATCAAGGTATTATGCGGCTTCTCAGTTGAGAGAGATCCTATGTTCCACTACTATTCCATATACGGGACAGAAGGCTGCCTGGAGACGATTCGGGGCACTTACAGGAATGTTGCCTATTTTAAGGGATCAGGCAGTGTGACGGAACTCCCGTACACCCTGAACCATCCGGAAGCGCCAGACTCGGCTACTGTTGGGGGGCACGGAACCTGCGAGTATTTCATGGTCAATGCGTTTATCGAGTCCATAGTGAACGATACGAAACCGCCTATCGACGTTTATGATGGATTGGATTATAGTCTGCCGGGGTTATGCGCGCATATATCAGCACAGCATGGAAGTGAAGTGGTGGAGATCCCTGATCTCCGATAGTGGGTATATTTTACTCTTCCTCTGGCTCCTTGGCGCCCTTCTCTAAAGATGACAGCTTCTTTCCTAATTCTATAAGATAAGGCTTCAATTCGGATTCTATCTTTTCGTTCTGCAGGGCAAACTCTATGCTGGTTTTCAGGTGTGATAACGGATCTCCTACGGTATGCCAATTGCCTATAATTTTGCGCGCATAGACCGCCTTGCGCTTGGCCAGCTCTTGTATTGCATCGGTAAGCTGGATCTCTTTGCCGTTTTTGGCGGGTGGGGTTTTTTCGAGGATGTCAAAAATGGCAGGATCGAGGATACACCTGCCGAGGAAAGCCAGGTTGGATGGGGCTTTCTTCGGATCGGGCTTCTCTATCAGCCTTTGCACCAGATATACCTCGCCATTTACACTCGTCCCCTCGACAATCCCGTAACTGCTGACCTTTTCCTGGGGAACTTCCTGCACAGCCAGTATTGAGCAGCTATACTTCTCATACAGATCCATCAACTGCTTAATACATGGTATATTTGAGATCACCAGGTCATCTCCATAGAGCACTGCGAATGGTTCGTTTGCTATGTGATCCCTGGCTTTGAGTATGGCGTGACCCGTTCCCAGGGACTCCTTTTGTCGCAAATAGTGGATGTCGGCCATCTCTTCGATATTTTCCAGAGTCTCTAACCTCGCATGATCACCCTTTTCTTTCAGGGCTTCATTCAGTTCAAAGGACTTATCAAAGTGGTCTTCAATAGCTCTTTTGCCCCGACCTGTGATGATCAATACATCCTTTATGCCCGATCCGACGATCTCCTCGATAATATACTGAATAGCCGGCTTATCGACGACCGGGATCATCTCTTTGGGAAGGGATTTAGTAGCTGGCAGGAACCTGGTACCAAGCCCGGCGGCTGGAATAACTGCTTTGCGAACTCTCATTTCTAATCTCCTCCAACTGTATATCAAAAACCGAGGTTAGTAAACGGCAGCGTTCTGAGTCAGTAATCTGGGTTGATCACCTCCTGGAATTTTTCCCACAGACTGGACATTCGGGATCCTGCTTTACATGGAGTTCCTGGAAATCCATATTCAGCGCGTCATACACCAACAGACGTCCTGCAAGGGATGTGCCAATTTCCAGTATCAGTTTGATGGCTTCGGTGGCTTCTATGACGCCGATAACTCCGGGTAGAACCCCCAGCAGACCTATATCCTGAGGGCCTGGCATCATGTCCTCTGGCGGCGGAGCAGGATATAGGCATCTGAAGCACGGCCCCTGACCCGGGAGGAAAACGGTAGCTCTGCCCTCGAACTGAAAGATGCTGCCATGAACGTAAGGCTTACCGTTCGCATAACAGGTATCGTTCATTATATACCTGGTGGGCAGGTTGTCACAGCCATCGACCACTATGTCATAGTCCTTTATTATCTCTGCCGCGTTCTCCCATGTCAGCCTCTCCTGATAGGCTTCAATTCTAACATCAGGGTTCAGAGAAAGAAGAGTGCTTCTGGCAGAATCGGTCTTGGGCATACCTATGGATTTTGTGGAATGCAGGATCTGTCTCTGCAGATTGCTTATCTCCACCACGTCTGAGTCAATTATCCCTAAAAGCCCTATTCCTGCAGCGGCCAGATAATAACTCACCGCTGAACCCAGACCACCCAGTCCTACAACCAGAACCTTTGCATCCAGAAGCTTCTTCTGGCCGGATTCACCTATCTCCGACAGCATAATGTGTCGGCTGTATCTGTCTCTTTGTGTCTGAGAAAGCTTAACCATGCTTGATACCGGATGTTATTGTCCGATAAGGCCTAAAGCGCGTTGGACAACATTTTCCACCGAGAAGCCAAGTTTCTCATATACTACCTTGCCGGGAGCAGATGCTCCGAATCGATCCAGACCTATCACATCACCCGCTGAACCAACGTAGCGATGCCAGCCCTGTGTGGATCCTGCTTCAATTGCCAGACGTGCAGTTACTGAAGGCGACAGCACCTCATTGCGGTATGCTTCATCCTGCTCATCGAATAGCTCCCAACTGGGCATGCTCACGACGCGGGCTTTGACTCCTTTTTCCTTCAGTTGCTTTTCCGCTTCCAGAGCGAGGCTTACCTCAGAGCCGGAGGCGATCAATATGAGATCGGGTGAGCCATCTTCGGAGTCGCGGAGGACATAAGCACCTCGGGCCAGTCCCTCTGCCGATGGGAATTCTGCCTGATCGAGTATGGGAAGATTTTGCCTGGTCAATGCAAGCACCACAGGACGGTCTTTGCTTTCCAGAGCAACGCGCCACGCGGCAGCCGTTTCGTTGGCATCTGCGGGACGAATTACCACCAGGTTCGGTATAACCCTCAGCGCTGCCACGTGCTCAACCGGCTGATGCGTTGGCCCATCCTCGCCAACTCCAATGCTATCGTGGGTAAAGACGAAGATGGATGGTATCTCCATGATCGCCGCTAATCGGAGTGTCGGGCGCATGTAATCGGAAAAAACCAGGAACGTGGCGCCATAAGGTATCAGACCTTTGTGGAGGGTCATACCGTTGACTATGGCACCCATAGAATGTTCGCGGACACCGAAGTGCAGGTTTCGACCGCCGAAGTTATTACCATCAATACTTTCATACTTATCCAGCAAAGTCTTGGTCGATGGAGCCAGATCAGCAGATCCGCCCACCAGATTGGGTATATGGGACGCGATAGCATTGAGAACCTTTCCTGAAGCTGATCGCGTCGCTATCGCTCTGTCATCTGGAGGGAATACAGGAAGAGCTTTTCCCCAACCCTCTGGCAGTTCCCTGTTAATAAACATTTTCAACTCTTTAGCCAACTCTGGATACTCTTTGGAATATGCCCCAAATATTTCGCTCCATTCGGCCTCCAGGTCTTTCCCTCGTGATACTGCCTTCCGGAAGTTCGCAAGGGATTCCTCCGGTATATGGAATGGCTCTTCTGAAGGCCAACCCAGATTCTTCTTGGTCAGCAGTACCTCCTCTTCACCCAATGGCGCTCCATGTGCTTCTGCGTGGTCATGCATATTGGGGCTACCATCGGCGATATGTGTTCGGACGGCTATAAGCGAGGGGCGATCTTTTTCCTCCTGAGCAGCCAGGATAGCCGCGGAGACGGCTTCCAGTTCATCATCATCGCCTATGCTCTGCACATGCCAGTGATATGATTCGTATCGACGGCACACGTCTTCTGTGAAGGCCAGGCCTGTGCTGCCCTCGATGGAGATGCGATTGTCATCGTAGAATACTATCAGCCTGGAAAGACGCAGATGTCCTGCCAACGATGCCGCTTCTCCTGATATGCCCTCCATCATGTCGCCATCACTGGCTATAACGTAAGTATAGTGATCAACTATTGGATAGCCAGGTCGGTTGAAATGCTCCGCAAGCCATCGTTCAGCTATAGCCATGCCTACCGAATTCGAGATTCCCTGGCCCAATGGCCCGGTAGTTGTTTCCACACCCGCGGTCAAACCATACTCAGGATGACCTGGCGTCCGACTCTTCCACTGACGAAACTGCTTTAGCTCCTCCAGGGGGAGATCATAGCCGGTCAGGTGCAGAAGGCTGTAAAGCAGCATGGAGGCATGTCCCGCGGAAAGCACGAACCTATCCCGGTCTGGCCACTCCGGGTTGCTGGGGCTATGTTTGAGAAACTTTGTCCAGAGAACGTAAGCTATGGGAGCAAGGCCCATTGGCGCTCCTGGATGCCCTGAATTGGCTTTCTGCACACCGTCCATAGCCAGCGTCTTGATGGTGTTGATACACAGCTTGTCCAAGCTATCTTGAATTCTCATATCTCCAAATCCTCCAGAACTCTCATGGCATCGGAGCGAAAGTACAGATGCCTGTAAACCTGATGTTAGTCTTGCTCTCGCATCTCCAGAATGATTTTTGCTAATTCTCTCATGTGCTCGCGCAGGGATTCCAAAACGTAGAAAAGAGGTGGTACATCCTCGTCATAATAGATTTCATCATCTCCCTCTATCATCATGCCACTCAAAAAAGCTTCATCAGCAATGGCCCAGCTCAGGTTTCTTGCCAGAACCTGTCCCAGAAAAGACTCCTCAAGGCCGTTTTCCTCTATGATCGCACTGGTCGCATCGTTGACAAACGTGTATCTATCACACCCTTTTTTATCCTTGCAGTCGTGGCAGCCTCTCATCTTGTCAAGCTGAACCAATATTCTTTTAATGGGAAAGTCAACAGTTTGCCGTGTCATAATTCTAACGTTGTCTCCTCAACCTATTTTGGTAGGTTGGGTCATGTTTTCCCGCCTTAAGTTATTAAAGGTCAAAAATTCAATTCATCCGCAAGAAGCAAGTTGTTTTTAATGAATTGACCCAACCTACAGATTTCTACAGGGGCTAGTTATTCCGGGGTCATGAGCTTCTTTATTTCCTCAACGGCTCTTGCAAGCTGAAGATCGATTTCCAGATCGATATTCGGTATATTCTTTGTTGATTTCAACGTCCTTCTGACATACCAGCCAACTATTTTCTCGCTGAGGGTGATCTCATTGTCGGCTAAAGTTTTCATCAATTCGGGTATTTCTGCTTTCAAAGCCTGAAGCTGCTCTTCTACGCTCAGATCTGGATTTTTGTCAATATAATCATAGACGAACTTGTCGGCATATTCACCCTCGTAGAACTTCGTGAGCATTTTGTTATCTTCTCCCTCGAAGATATTGGGCTGTTCTACCTCAATATCAGGCTCTATACCTTTCTCGTGGATCCATGCCCCACTGGGAGTTTTATATATAGATACAGTTATGGAAACTGCTCTTTCATCGTCCAGTGGAAATCGCTGCTGCACCACGCCTTTTCCGAAGGTCTTTTCTCCCAGGATGATACCCCGCTTGTGATCCTTCAAAGCCCCGGCGACGATCTCAGATCCACTTGCGCTGTTCTTATTCACAAGGACCACCAACGGCATATCCTCAGGGCACAACGTGCCTTTTTCCGACTTGTGAACGGAATCGTATTTATCCAATCTTCCATCAGTAGAAACGATAACACCATCCGAGAGAAAAGCATCAGCCACTAAGACTGCGGCAGTCATCACGCCGCCCGTGTTATTCCGTAAATTCATGATCAGGGCACTCATACCCTCTCCTTTCAGCTCCTCGATCTCTTTTTTCAATTCCTCTGGCGTTTCTGAGCTGAACCGGTCGATTGACACGTACCCGATCTGATCATCTATCATGATTCCATTTACACTTGGGTTGGTGATAATACCTCGAGTGACAGTTACATCGAAAGGTAGTTCCCTTCCCGGCCGAAGGATTGTAATAGTAACATTGGTTCCTACTTCACCTCGAAGGATACCCACCACATCCTCAATTGACATATTCGCTATGGATTCTCCTTCAACCCTTACGATCTTGTCGCCGGAATGCAAACCCGCCTTCATGGCCGGCGTCCCAGCAAGTGGCTGGACTATGTTAACGAATCCATCAGGCGATGGAAGTATCCGTATCCCTAATCCACCGAACTTTGCGAAGAAGAGATCCTCCTGCTCACGCTTTCTACGAGTCTCAGGCTGATAAAAGGAGTACCTGTCATCTAACCCCTGCAACATTCCTTTTATGGCTCCATTCATAGCCTTTTCCAGCTCTTCCTTGGTGAGATCCTTATAATAGTTGCGGAGCACATAGGATAATGCAGTGGAGAAAAGCTCCATCTGGTGGTATACATCATCTATTTCATGGATTTCACTTTCCTGCTCGACTTCCTGCTCAACAACGTCTTGGGATTCCTGGGCTAATACCGGGAAAGAAGCCAGAATCAATATGAAAATTGAGATCAATGCGAAACGTTTCCTGATCATAAGTTTGTCCTCCATTCCAACTCTACTATTTGGATCAAATCACGAATGCCACGAATAGACTAATCACACGAATATAGATTTGGCTTTAAGCAATACGCTCAGCAAGTTGCTCAGAGTTCAACAATACTGCCTTGATTTGCTCCTCATTGAGTCCCGCTCCTCTGACGACTGCCATGGCGTATTCTATGGTTATGAGATCGGATGGCTCGTGGGTGTCTGTATTAAGCACAAGCCGTGCACCCATCTCCATAGCCAGCTTTGCCACGTGTCCATTGGTAAGTGAATGGCCTCTACGTGCAGAAAGCTCCAGAAATATATCCCTTTGAGCTGCCAGTTTCACATCTTCTGGGCTGATAAGGCCTGGATGGGCCAATATATCCACACCGGCTTCAAGGGCATGGTGATCTGTCCCAGGGGACACCGGCTCGACTATGGTTTCACCATGAACCACGACCAATTTCGCGCCCAATGACCTTGCGCGATCAGCCAATTCACCGATAGTTACCGGCGGCACATGCGTTAATTCCACACCAGGAATAGTCTTAATGCGCATGACTTTGTTAAGAGATTCCGCCAGTTCGGCCAGCCGCGGTACAACAAAATCAAGGTTTGATTGATCGACGTGATCTGTAATAGCGATAACACGATAGCCTATGTGTTCTGCACGCCGGACAAGCTCAGTAGGAAGGAGATCGCCGTCACTAAGAAAAGAATGTGTATGAAGATCTATCATGGCAGGGGCCTTTCATTTGGGAACCCATTCACAGGATCGGGACAATTACAAGAGACATAGACAAAAGACCATAGACATAAAGCCTATGGTCTTGCGCCGTCATTGCAACAAAATGGTGCCCCTGGCGCGATTCGAACGCACGGCCCACTGCTTAGGAGGCAGTTGCTCTATCCAACTGAGCTACAGGGGCGAAATTCCTACCTCAATTTTAGTATAACATATTTCCATAGAAAATTCAACTGTCTAAACTCTCCAATCGCTCTTGATGGCTCTCGGTTCGGGAGGTATAATGTTGCTGACAGCTATGTACATGGAATTCTTTGGAAATCCGGGGGTGATCGCTAATGTATGGGAAATATTTGATCTTACTTATATGTTTTGTATTCGCTTCGCTAGGCTGGAGCTTATTCTGTCATCCAACCCCAGCGGAAACCGGGCATTCTACACAAGGAGAAAAAACTTTGGGTGAAAAAGCGAAAATGGAAGTTACCAGAATAAAGGACAGCGTGACTGTAGATACTGGAACCATGAGATTTGAGATGGACAACGTGGGCATTCTGCGCTCTCTGCATATCGGGGAGAAGGCACTGGTTGCTGGCAATGATAAACCGCTTTTGAGTGCCAGCATCCTGGAGTCAGAGGTATATGACGGCTGGAGCGATCACGCTCCTGGCAAGATCGTCCAAGCCACCTCTCAGCCCATCAGTCACGACTATATACACAACGGCAAAGACTTCAAGGCTGTATACGCCGGCCGGTTGAGCTTCGGTGCGGATGATTCCATCAACTGCGAATTGACTTTGACAACGTCAATTGGCAGCCCATTTCTGGGAATCTCGGTGAAGCTCACACTTCAGGGGGATTTTGAGAATCGCTTCATCCGGAGCGTAGCCCTGAATCTGCCGCTGGCAATCAATAAACGCAAGCGCATCGTTCAGGCAGGCGACCGGGGCGTTCAATGGGACACCCGGCACTGGTATCAGTATCACATCAGCCCCTCAGTCAGGCTGATGAACGAGCCGGATCATAACATCTGGCGTCACTTCGCCATCGATCAGAATACCGAAGGCGATTATCACATCTGGAAATCCGAGAGCACTGCCACTTCGTCGCTCACCATGCAGAGCGGGATTCAGGCGCCGGGCTGGATGGCGGCTTACGATGAGCAAGGTGGGATTCTCTTCGCGTACCGTGGGTTTGCTGAACGCGCGCCCAAGTCGCTAAGGGTTATGGCGGACGATTCGGGGAAAGCGATGATATATTTCTGGCATCCCGGCCTGCCGGCGCTTGCCCTGGACTCTCCACAGGCTCAGGCAATCTTCGGCGACCAGCACGTCACCGACTGGCTGGCTTTTGAAGGTGTTTTTGCAGACTGCAACCCTGACGCGACGCTGAAGAAGCACTGGGGAGTGGAAAACCTGGCCAGCGATCCGCCAGCGCGCAACGAGATACCCTCGATCAATCTGGGCCTCCTGGATGCGCCACCGGCTGACGCAGAAGCCCCGTTGATCAGTGGCGGCGTTCCATTGCCTGAAGGAGCGTTAACAGATCCCGCCAACGTTCGTCTCAGGTGTGACGGCGCGGACGTGCCATTACAGACCCGTCCTATGGCTTACTGGCCAGACAAATCCATCAAATGGCTGCTGCTCACTTTTCCTGCCGATGGCGGCCAGGTGGAGGGAGGAGTTGGCGAGGGCGACGTGCTGAACTTCCACCTCACCCGGCGCGACGGATCTAAGACTGTCTACAGGCTTGATTACGGCGGCAGCGCAGGAATGGGCGCTCCGAAGATGACGCTAAAAGCGAATCAGAGCGGCGATAATGTCTCTATCGACACCGGCCCGTTACAGGTGGAGCTTGCAGGCGAAAAGGTCTGGCTGCGCAGCGTCAAACTCCACGGGGAGGACATACTCGCTGAAGGTGGTGCTTCTAGCTTCATCGACTTTTTGCGCACGGATGAGACCTACCCCTGCAACACCACCCACGGGACGGGCGTCCTTGATGACGGTAGTTTTGTCCCTGAAAGCATAGAACTGGAAGAGTCGGGGCCGCTTCGCGCGATGGTGCGGCTTCAGGGTATGACCACTGCGCAGGAACCGACGCGGGTGATCGTCAGGCTGGAGGCTTATGCCGGCAGATCAATCGTTCGTGTCTTTCAGACGGCCGAGTTTCTTCACAAAGACCCCCGGGTCGCTTTCGTGCGGCGCATGGGTATGGAACTGCCTCTGGCATCTGCTCAGGGAGCGCGGGTGAGCGTAGGCGGCCAGGACGGGCCGGTGGAACTGGCTGAAGGCGTCCGAGCCGGCCTGAAGCAGCACAGCCATCTGGGCTATCGGGCGTGGCACCAGGCAGAAGGCGAACGGTTTCTGCGCTTCGACGAGATCAAACACCGGTCAGGCGGATGGCTTGACATTAACACCCCGCAGGGTGGCGTAACTTTAATGCTTCGAGAGATGTGGCAGCAGTTCCCCAACGAACTGGCAGCCGATCTGGAAGGCGGACGGATGATAGCGTATTTCTGGCCTGAAAGCGAACCGTTGATGGATGTACGTCGGTATTCCAACTACCCGCACCGGTCTCAGGGCGAGTCCGTCTCCGCCGATAGCAACTGGGTACAGGAAAGCTACTACGTGAGAGACCCGTTTGTGGGCGTATCCAAAACCCACGAGATATTGCTATACTTCCATGGGCCTGACGTTTCCGGCGAAAAGATCGATTCAGTCGCGGCTGACTTCCAGAGACCACCGCTGGTATATGCCGGCGCGGAATGGTACCTCAAAACAGGAGTGCTGCTGCCCCAGAGGTTGCCCGGCTCCGAAAGTTTCGCCCGGATAGAAGCCAACATGGATCACTTCGCCGGATTCTGGATGCGCCAACAGAAACTCTGGGGCTGGTATGGATTCTGGCACTATGGCGATGTTCAGCACTACTACAAGGGCGGTTATGGCTCTATCGTGCCTCCGGATAAGCTGGCTGAACTGCTCAAAGACTCGCCGGAAGATTATGAGGAGATATCCGTGAGAGAGTGGCGCGTCCAGGACTATGCTCCCATCCAGGAATGGGCTTTTGACAACGGCCGGTGGGGGTGGACCAACACCGAGGGACTGCCGGGCATGTATATGCAGAACCAGTATATGCGCACCGGGGACAGGGAGGTCTTCTTCTTCGCTGAAGCCATGGCGCGACACGTGCGCGACGTGGATATGCGGCACGATGGTATGTGGCTGGGCCTGGGCACCCGGCACGGCGTTCAGCACTGGAGCGACGGCAACCACGAAGAGCGCCAGACCACGCACTCGGAGTTCCGCTATCATCACTATCTGAGCGGGGACATGCGCAGCCGCGACTTCGCGAAGTTCCTGTATGAACGCATCTACACGCAGCGTAGGGTCGCTATTCACGCCGCGCACAGCGGCCGTCTCCAGGGTTTGCTCGCCTGGTGGGAGATGACCGGCAGCGACGAGGTCGCGGACATCCTGGAGAAATACATCCCGTGTTTCCTGGTAGCCGAGGGCATCTGCGAATCGCCGCGGGTCAATTTCCCCGATGCCAGGTGCGCAGAGCAAAGCAGGGACATCAACAGCGGAAACATGTTCTTCTGGACCTTCGGCGCTGGACACGGCGTGCTGGAGTATTATTACCTGACCGGGCACGCGGGCTTGAAAAATGCCCTCATAAAGGTCGCCGACCATGCTATTACGCTGCGCGATCCCGGAAACCTGCGCAAAGCTGTGATATTCGCCGCCCGACACGCGGACGATCCGAATCCTTACAGCAAATACCTGAAGAATTGGGCGAAGGGATCGAGCATTCTCTTGCAGGTAGTCCCGCACAACCCGGCATTTTACGCCGGCCCTCGAGGGATGCTGCGCGGCAGCGTCCCCGGATCGCTGTTCTTCATGAACGATGTGGCCTATTTGCTGACTGTACTGGACGGTGACCCGGAAATCGCCGAAAGCCGATGGGCGGATATGAAGCGCATCGACGACGAAGGCGACAGGTTCTACAGCCCACGTGGACTGAGCTGGCAATCCGAGTACGACCGGCCTGAACTGGCGGAGTATCTCAGAATAAAGAATCCCCAGCCATAAACGTGATTAGCCACGGATGAAACGGCGATTCTCTCACTACTTGATTACTTGCTGAAATTCATTAGTTCAAGTAGTCATCTGATTTCAGTTTTCGGTTTGCAGTTTACAGTTTTCAGGTTTTCGATTTCCTTGTAAGTAGTTCATATAGTAGTGAATTGTCATGGTATTAAGTAATCAGTAATCACAATTTTGCTGATGAAAACACCACAGAACAGTTAAATCATGAGTTGGGTTAAGGGATTCAGCGATTCATGATTAACCGGGTGAAGTAATCAGCCTTATCGCGAGTAACCCGGATTTTGCTGATCCAACCCAACCTACGAGGAATTCAACCTCGTTAAGGTATGCTCCCTCTATATATAACGAGATGAGAAGACAGAAAACGCCATAAAACAGTTGAATCATGAGTTGGGTTAAGGGATTCAGCGATTCACACTTAGTCAGGTGAAGTAATCAGCCTTATCGCGAGTAACCCGGATTTTGCTGATCCAACCCAACCTACGAGGAATTCAACCTCGTTAAGATATGCTCCCTTTATATATAACGAGATGAGAAGGCAGAAATTTGAAGAGAAAATATCCTGACAATGTTAGATTCGCTATAGACGGGATATTCCTGTCCCGTCAGATAGCATGAAATATGCCAGGATGCTATGACACTGGATTCCCGGACGAGAAGTTTATGCCTGGCTTAATCATTTTCGCCTTGACAGTCTGTCCTAAGCAGAGGTACTATAGATTGGTAACAATGAGACTCAATCCACAAGCTACGTTCATTGGTAGAAGGAGGAAAGTACCATGTCAAGATTTTCAAGCCTGATTCTAATCACTTTTTCCATATCACTTATCTACGCATCAGCTTTGACAGCACAGGATGGGCCTGGCGAGTTTGGTTTTCTTTACCCCTGCGGTTTCCCATTCACTGTGAAGCTCGACGGCAACTTCGGCGATTGGCCCGGCGACGTTCCCTGGCACAAGGTAACGCACGATATGGGGTGGACTACACCTGGTGACGACGAAGACGGCTCTTTTGAGTTTGCCTGCGTCGCTGACGAGGAGTTTCTCTACGTCGCAATCAAAGTCTGGGACGATGAAAAATGTGTGGATGAAAGCGTGGGAGATGAAGTATATAACGATGACTCCATAGAACTCTACATCGACGGTGACAACAGCAAATCCGAAGTATACGAACCGGATGTATCTCAGATAACCATGGGCAGATACAACATAGGAGAAGATCCGGAGGCTCCCATGCTCAACGCCTATACGGGCGGAAACGGCCAGGGAACACCAGCTTCCGCGACAGGGACTATGCTTGCCGTTGTTGACACCGACTACGGATACGCTATGGAGGTAGCCGTGCCGCTGGA
>Ga0114922_10003142_pt1 | contig 15426 bp, 14 predicted proteins | sample AartaG_FD_100975 | JGI IMG/M metagenome (GOLD analysis project Ga0114922, IMG submission 100975) | Deep subsurface microbial communities from Aarhus Bay to uncover new lineages of life (NeLLi) - Aarhus_00045 metaG | ecosystem: Environmental > Aquatic > Marine > Oceanic > Sediment | place...
ATGCAGGACAGCATGAAAACACTATGTATTTTTAATAACTTCTGTACAGTTACTATTAATATATTGCTGTCTCTTCACTTTGAAACTGTTTTGAAAATAATATTACTGATTTATGAATAAAGCGGGATATAATTAATCCCCAAAGTGTTCTGTCAACAACCTGATGGTGTTTGCAATATTCCATGGACTTGCAGAACTCCTCTACTCTTTCGCCAGCCAGTTGATTATGCTTGAAACTATAGTTATTAAAATCGAGGCCATAATCGCCACGAACAGGCTGGAAATCTCGAAACCATCGATAAGTAATGAGACTAAGTAGAGGATGATTCCATTTATTATAAATATGAATAAACCAAGCGTGACAACAGTGATGGGCAGGGTGATAATAACCATGATTGGCCGCAAAAACGCATTCAGTATGCCGAGAATAACCACCGTCATTATCAAGGCATACAAGCTGTTTACCTCGATTCCGGGCAGCAGCTTTGCCACCGCCAATATAGCGACCGAGGCGACTATAAATCTTAACAGCAGATTTCTCATATTTATTAGCCCTTTTGTTTGACCGGAAACAGTTTCCTCAAGGTAATGGTCCCCCCTGCCAGCGAATTGTTGATATAATCTTTGCATTGTTCCAGCCAGGAGCCTCTGAATAATTTCATATTAATTGAGTAAGGCGTGTCATAAAGGTACATACAATGACGGGAAACGGCAAAATCATCACTGCCGGCGCCAAGGGCAAAAGCATTTTCATAACCGGCGCGCTTAACAGCCTCGATTACCCTGCGATTATACCGTCCAAACGGGTACGAGAAATGTTTCACCGGCAAGCCAAGCTTGTCCTCGATTTGCTTTTTTGAACCGGCGATTTCATATTCAAGTTTGTTGTCATCAAGATATCGGAGATCGACATGATTAACAGAGTGACTGCCTATCTCAATTCCCTCATCGACCAGGATTTTGATCTCATGCCAGGATAGATGGCCCTTGTTTTTATAATCCCAACGGCTTTTGTTCCCGACATAGCCGGAGATAATAAACACGGTAGCTTTAAAATTATACTTATTCAATATCGGGAGAGCGTTTATGAAAAAACTTTGCCAGCCATCATCGAAAGTGAGCGCTATATCATTTTTTCTTTTAAGGCCGGCAATACTGACCCCATGATAACCGAGTGAAGCCAGGTATTTAATAAGGTGTTCGAATTTCTCCGGCCTGATACGTGTTATGGACAAATCGAGGTTTTTGCTTATATCATGAAAAGCCAGCAAACGACCTGGAGAGCTTTTCAACTTAAGCCGCCAGAAAAAATACCAGCTTAGAAAATAAGCTCCTGCCAACGCGAAATAGCCAATCATGGCTGCCAGTTAATTGAGTTTTCAACCGCTTTTTTTGTTACCGGACCAAGAACAGTCACAGTGAGTTTATCGGGCTGGAACAGCTTGACGGCAATATCTCGCATGCTGGCAGAGGAAACACTATCAATTTGTGAGACCGTTTCATCGATTGAGATATATTTACCCAGGAGCAGTTCATGCTTTGCCAGTCGGTTCATTCGATGCGACGTATTTTCAAGACCCAATACAAGCGAACCTTTCAACTGCTCCTTAGCCGAGTTAAGTTCTGTTGAATCGAGTTTAGTGTTTTTAAGTTTTTCGAGTTCGTCAAAAACCGCCCTGAGAACAGCGCCGGTATGGCCTTTCTCAGTATTAAGGTAGACTCCGATCACGCCTATATCCTTGAAAAAATCCAGGTATGAAAAGACGGTATATGCCAGGCCCATATCTTCCCTTATTTTCTGGAACAGTCTTGACGACATGCCGCCGCCAAGGATGGAGTTTAGAAGAAGCAGAGAAGCCCGTTTGGGATGGCTGAATTTTATTGCCGGCATACCGATGCAGATATGGATCTGGTTGGTTTTTCTGGATGTGACAAAAACTCCCGGATGAAGCTGAGGTCTAATTCGTCTGGTTCTGGCAGCAGTTGAATATTTCTGATTGTCAGAACTGATAGTTTCCGGCAGGTGTTTCTTAACCAGTCTGACAAGATCGCTGTGCCTGAAATTGCCTGAGGCAACAACAATCATCCTTTTTCTGAGATAATTACTGTTAAGAAAGCTGATTACTTTCTTTCGAGAGAAGCCAGATACCGTTTTTGCCGAGCCCAGGATAGGTCTGCCAAGAGGGTGTTTGCCAAAAATCGATTGGGCAAAGAGGTCGTGCACTAAATCGGCGGGAGCGTCCTTGACCTCGTTGATTTCGTCGACAATAATCTTCTTTTCTTTTATAATGTCATCTCTATCGAACCGGGCATTGAACGCCATATCGGCCAATATTTCAACCGCCCGCGGCAGATGAAGGTCGATAATTTTAGCCAGAAAACAGGTGTTTTCCCGGGTCGTGAATGCATTTATAACTCCGCCAACGGATTCTATGTAAGAAACTATGTCGAATGAAGAACGGGTAGTCGTTCCTTTAAATACCATATGTTCAATGAAATGAGAAATACCCTCAAGCCCATCAGGCTCATCCCGAGAACCGATGTCCACCCACAGGCCGATTGAGATAGACCTGACAGTCGGGATCGATTCAGAAATAATCTTTAAACCGTCAGGAAGAACTGTTTTTCGATAAATTGAGCTCAATTACTTTTTCTTTATAGAATGATCATTTAAAACGGCTTTTCTGGAAAGGCGGATTTTCCCTTCCCTGTCAATATCGATCACTTTGACATCAACCATATCTCCGAGCCGAAGAATATCCTCAACTCTATCCACTCTATAGTTTTCAAGCTCCGATATATGAACCATACCGTCAGTTCCGGGCAGAATTTCAATAAATGCGCCAAAGTTCGTTATCCGTCTGACTTTGCCATTGTAAACTTTGCCGATTTCGGCTTCCTCGGTCAGTTTCTCTACCATCTTCTTTGCTTCTTCCCCGGCTCTCTGGTCGACTGAGGCTATAAGCACAGTGCCGTCATCCTCGATGTCAATTTTAGCGCCGGTTTGTTCGACAATACTGCGGATGGTTTTACCGCCGGGACCGATAACGTCGCCGATTTTTTCCACCTTGATTTTCATGAATATTATTCTCGGCGCATACGGAGAAAGCTCGGCTCTTGGTTTGTCGATAGCCTGGTTCATCTTATCGAGAATAAACAGACGGGCGCGACGGGCCTGCTCAACCGCTTCTTTCATGATTTCGATATTTATCCCGCTGATTTTAACATCCATTTGAAACGCCGTAATACCCTCTGCCGTACCTGCAACCTTGAAATCCATATCACCAAGGTGGTCCTCGGCGCCGAGTATGTCTGTAAGTATGGCGTATTTTTCACCTTCTTTTACCAATCCCATCGCTATTCCCGCAACCGGGCCTTTTATCGGAACGCCGGCGTCCATAAGGCTGAGTGAACTGCCGCAAACAGTAGCCATCGAGGAAGACCCGTTTGATTCGAGAATGTCCGATACAATTCTTATTGTATATGGGAAGCTTGTTTCAGCAGGTATAACGGGCTCGATTGCTCTCTCGGCAAGATTGCCATGGCCGATCTCACGCCGACCCGGTCCCCGGACAGGTTTAGTCTCACCGGTCGAATAGGGCGGAAAATTATAGTGCAGCATAAAACTCTTAAAGGACTCGCCAAGCAAGTCGTCAATTCGCTGCTCATCCATCTTGGTGCCAAGAGTTGTAGCAGCCAGCGCCTGGGTCTGTCCCCTGGTGAATACTGCTGAACCATGAGCACGGGGTAAAAATCCTATTTCACAATGAATCGACCGGATATCCTCGTAACCTCTGCCATCAGGACGGGCGCCCTTATTTAAAATCATATCCCTCACGTCCTTTTTCTCGAGGTCGTGAAGGATATCAGATATCACTTTTTCCTGCTCGGGAAATTTTTCTTCAAGTTTTTCCTTAATTTCATCAGCAAGCTCATCTAATTTTTGCTGACGCTCATGCTTGTCTTTTATGACGCTGGCTTCCTTTATTCTATCAAATGCCATCTCTTTGACCACAGCGCCCAGTTCGGAATCGACTTCCGCAGGAGTGAATTCTTTTTTAGGCTTACCGCATTTTTCTTTGAGTTCATCGATACTGTCGATGATCTTTTTAATCCAACCGCGGGCAAAATCTAAAGCCTCGAGCATATCGCTCTCCGATACTTCACTGCAGCCGCCCTCCACCATATTAATGGCATCAGCAGTCCCGGCGACGATGATATTTATATCATTGGTTTCAAGTTCTGTAAATGTTGGAAATACAACCAGCTTTCCGGCTACACGACCAATCCGTACTCCGGCAATGGTAGCTGTAAAAGGTATTTCAGATAGCGCCATAGCCGCCGATGCTCCAATAATGCCAAGAACGTCCGAATCGTTTTCCTGGTCGGCAGACAAGACCCTGATTAGTATCTGAACCTCGTTCATATAACCGTCCGGGAAAAGCGGCCTGAGAGGGCGGTCAACCAGCCGTGAGCTCAAGATTTCCTTTTCAGTAGGGCGCCCCTCGCGCTTGAAAAAACCGCCCGGTATTTTACCGGCTGCATAGGCATTTTCACGGTAGTCGACAGTTAGCGGGAAGAAATCACGTCCCTCCAGCGGAGAATCGGAAGCGCAGGCAGTCGCCAGCACTATTGTGTCACCCAGCCGCACAAGAACTGCGCCAGAAGCCTGCCTGGCTACATGCCCCGTTTGTATGGTTAATTTTTTGCCATTAACTTCAATTTCAACCTGTTCAATCTGTTCAATCATTGTTTCCTCTATTTGAAAATATTTACTTTCGCAATTTCAGGTTTTCAATAAGAGCCTGATAACCTTCAAGGTCGGTCTCCTTCAGGTAATTTAACAGACGGCGTCTGCGCCCGACCATTTTCAATAGACCTAATTGCGAATGATGGTCTTTTTTATGTATCTTAAGATGTTCGGTCAGATCATTGATACGCCTGGTAAGCATAGCTACCTGAACCTCGACAGAACCAGTATCCTTTTCATGGAGTCTAAACTGGCTTATAAGACTGCTTTTCACCTCTTTTGTTAAAGGCACGTTTCCTCCTTAAATATGCAATATTTTTTTTATTTGCTTTTCATCTTCCGCCAGAGCGGTAATTAACTTTTCGGGCGATTCGAATTTTTGGGGCGCCCTTGTATATTTTTCCAGCATCAGCCTGACTTTTTTCCCCGAGACATCCTCACAGAAATCAAACAGGTTCACCTCAACCGTTATTGTCTCATCGCCGAATGTCAGCCTGGCGCCAATGTAAGCCATGCCGGGGATAATTTTATTATCAACCTGGACCCTGGCTGCGTAAACGCCTTCCTTGGGTAAGAGTTTGCCGGGAGGAATATTAATATTAATGGTCGGATAGCCAATTTCCTTCCCAACTCCCGTTCCTCTGATGATTTCACCTGATAAAAAATATTTATATCCCAACATATCGACTGCCAGATCGTAATCGCCGGTTTTGAGTTCCCTGCGGATCCGGCTCGATTTAACGGGTCTATTGCCATTTTGAACCGGTCTGACCATTTCGTAAGTGTAGTTATAATCATCCGCCAGCGATTTAACAAGCTCATAATTTCCTCGCCTGTCTTTGCCAAACGAATGATCATAACCTACAACAAAGTGTTTCATGTGCAGGCAATCTACTAAAATACGCTTGATGAAACTCTCAGCCTCCAAGGATGCAAACTGTTCGTTGAATTCCAGGATTATGACCATATCGAGATTTAATTTTTCCAGCTGTTCCAGTTTTTCTTCATTAGTATTTAAAATTTCAGTCCGGCCTCTTTTCCCAAGCACCATTTGCGGATGGGGATCAAAAGTAACCACAACAGAGGTCGTATTCTTTTCCGCGGCGGCTCTGATTAAACGTTCAAGCAGGACCATATGCCCCTTATGGATACCATCAAAGGTGCCGACTGTCAATGTTGATGGCTGAATGTCCTCATTTTCAAGCGAGCTCTTGCCGTAAATGACCTTCATCAATTATTCTCACGTATTTTCCCAGGACGTCACGGCTGTCAAGCCGGTTGAGACTTCCCCAATTATAATTTAAATTAACCATTGCTAAAATTTTATTATCGGGTCCTAAAAGCAGCGATAAACAGCCGCCGGGACCTCTGTATTCTGTATGCCCCAAATATCTTTTAATAAATGGCCTTCCCTCCAGGATATAATGGTAATATTCGGGTCTTATTGAAATTGTCGGCCTGTCCGGAAGAGCCTCAACTAAAGACCGTACAGCGCCGTAATCTCTATTTTCAATCGAATTCATCAGTTGTTCCAGTGAGATTGCCTGGTCGATTGTAAAACTGTCGACAGCCATTCTGACCAGGTCTTTCAAATAACCCCCGCAGCCAAGCTTCTGCCCCATCTCATGTGCAATACTCCTGACATAAGTCCCGGCGCTGCAATGTATATTTAAACCGATTAAAGGCCAGCTGAAAAAATCGATTTCTATCGAGTAAACCTCAACATCTTTATGTCTTTCCGGGACTTTCTCGCCATCTCGGGCAGATTGATACATCCTCTTACCCTCGAGTTTGACCGCTGAAAATGGCGGCACAAGCTGACTTATTCTTCCAGTAAAAGTATCACATAGATGTTTAAACCGATCTAAATCTACCTTCCCAGGATCAATTTCTGAAACGATTTTTCCCTCACGGTCAAAGCTGTCCGTAGTTCTGCCAAACTCGAAGACAGCGGAATATTTTTTATCGACACCGGTGAGTTGTGAGGATAAAAGGGTGCCTTTTCCGAGAAGAATTATCATTAATCCGGTAGCCAGCGGGTCTAAAATCCCGGTATGCCCAACTCGTCGCTGACTGAAGATTTCTCTTACTCTATCGACCAGGTCATGCGATGTCAAGCCGGCTGGCTTGTCAATCAGCAGGATACCATCAACCATTTAAAAACTCCGTAACTTCAGCAATAGTCTGCGTTACTGCTTCATTAAGCGGCTTATTAAGAGTAAATCCCGCGGCGTTGGGGTGCCCCCCGCCGCCTTTTTGTCGGGCATATACCGAGATGTCAATACTATTCTGCGAACGTAAACCGATTTTTACTGTCTGCATATCTATCTCTTTAAACATTATGCCCACTTTTACACCTTGAATAATCAGTGAATAATCGATTATCCCCTCTGTATCTTCTACTTGAACCTTATTCCTTTCAAGATCATCGTTTGTGAGCGTCAAAACGCAGATACTGCCATCATTGTAGAGTTTGAGATTTTTTAGTATTCCTCCTAACAGCATGATTGTTCCGGCAGAAAAAGAGGAGAATATTTTATCAGAAATCTGCTTCGGGTTAGCTCCGGCTTCAACCAGTTCGGAAACGGCCTTAAAACATTTTGCATCGGTGTTCGAAAATTTAAACCTGCCGGTATCCGAGGCGATGCCGGCATAAAATGCTCCGGCAATTTCCGGAGTTATTTTATAGCCGCCCAGTTTTATGATATGATATAAAATTTCTGCAACGGCGCAGGCGGATTCATCTATATAATTAATATCTCCAAACAGCGAATTTCCATTATGATGGTCGATATTAACCAGTATCATATCACTTGCAATAAAATCTTTAACAAAACCGATACGATCAATGCTTGGGCACTCCAGTATAATCGCTGCCTCAGGGTTGAATTCAGCGGGTTGTGGAGTAAACCAGATATCGCCGGCAGGGTCTAAAAATTCATATTTATTCGGAAGCCTGCCCTGGTTATAGACAACTGTCCTTTTGCCAAGGTCTTTTAAGAAATAATTCAGCCCGATAAGAGAACCGATAGAATCGCCATCGGGGTCCTGATGAGATGTTAAAAGAAAATTTTCTTTTTCTTCAAGCAGTTCGTAAAATTCTTTAAAATCAGTTCTGGTTTTCATCTTTTTTTATTCTGTCGAGCAGTTCGCTTATTCGCTGCTCCCTCTCGATTGACGGATCGTATACGAATTTCAGCTCCGGCATAAATTTAACTCTTATCCGGGCGGCAAGTTCTTTACGAATTAATTTATAATTATCTTTAAAAAATCTCTCAGCGTTATTAATAGAGCTTTCATCGCCATAAACCGAGTAATATATCTTGCCATAGCGCAAATCTCTAGAAAGTTCGACCTCAGTAATTGAGATTATTAGATTAGCAGGTGGAATTATGGTATTAATAAATATACCGGACAGCTCCCGGCTTATCTGAGATGATAATCTGTCTATTCTGGAAAAATCTTTCACCGCCACTCCATCTGAATATCAGTTACGACAATTTCCGGCTGACCGTAGACCAGATCGGACACTTTAGACAAGACGGAATTGGCGAATTTCTTATCGTTAGAAATTATTGCCACTCCGACTGTACCGCTTTGCCACAGATCATGTCCTTCGAGTTCAGCCACCGAAACGTTGAATTTATTTTTCAACCTGTCTTTTAACGATTTCAATATCTTCCTTTTACCTTTTAAAGAACCGGCGCCCGGAAAATGCATGCGAAACTGAACTATCCCTATAATCATAAGGCATCGATTTTTTAAACATCCAAAGTTCTGGCGATCTCCTCTATTTCATACATTTCGATAAGATCACCATCTTTAATATCGGGTATTCCCGAGACGCCTATTCCGCATTCATACCCTGATTGAACTTCCCTGACATCATCTTTAAACCTTTTTAACGAGGAAATAGTTGCCTCGCCGATTTTTTCATCATTTCGTATAACCCGGCATTTTGCTCCACGGCGAATAACGCCTTCTATGACAAAACTGCCGGCGATAAAACCAATCTTGGGCACTTTGATTATTCGACGGACTTCAGCCTGACCTAATTTCTTTTCTACCAGTTCCGGTCTTAATAAACCTTCAAGAGCCTTCTTTATATCGGATTCAACCTCATAAATGATCTTATACAGCTTGATATCAACGTTTTCTTTCTGGGCGAGCTCTGATGCCTTAAATTCAGGTCGTGTATGAAATCCAATAATAATCGCCTGGGAAGCCGCTGCCAGCATTACATCGGATTCGTTTATGGCGCCAACTCCCCGATGGATGACTTTAACCGCCACTTCCTTATGGATAATTTTGGAAAGGGTGTCAGATAACGCCTCAACAGAACCGTCAACGTCGCCTTTGATGATAAGGTTCAACTCCTGAATCTGCCCTTCCTTTATGCGATCATATATATCGGTAAGCTTTATTCGATTAATCAGCCTATAGTCTCTTTCTCTTTTCAATCGCAGTCTTTTCTGGCTGATACTTTTAGCCTCCGACTCGGCCTGTGCAATAAAAAATGCATCGCCTGCCTGAGGAACTCCATCGCTTCCTAAGATCATTACCGGAATAGAGGGTGTAACTTCGTTGACAGAATTGTCCCTTTCATCGAACATTGCTCTCACTCTACCGCTGTAGATACCGGTGACAAACGGATCGCCAATCCGAAGAGTACCTTTTTTTACCAGAACCGTCGTTACAGCGCCTTTACCGCGATCAAGTCTGGCTTCGATAACAACTCCAGTAGCCCGACAATCCTGATTAGCTTTGAGGTCCATCATTTCAGCCTGCAATAGAATCATATCCAGAAGCTTATCGATATTTCTCCCAAACTTGGCCGATATCTCGACCATAATGGTTTTACCGCCCCATTCTTCCGGAACCAGGTTGTGCTTGGCAAGCTGTTGCTTGATATTATCGATATTGATATTTGGCAGGTCAATTTTATTGATGGCAACAATTATCGGGACACCGGCGGCTCTGGCATGGTCGATAGCCTCAATGGTTTGGGGCATCACTGCATCATCAGCAGCCACTAATAAAACTACTATATCGGTGACCTGGGCACCCCGGGCTCTCATTGCTGAAAAAGCCTCATGACCAGGGGTGTCCAGGAATGTAATCATACCCTCGGGTTGATGAATAACATAAGCGCCAATATGTTGAGTAATGCCACCCGATTCTCCATCGATGATATGTGATTTCCTGATATAATCTAAAAGAGACGTTTTGCCATGGTCGACATGTCCCATAATTGTTACTACAGGCGGGCGCCTGACAGCTTTTTCATCATCCGCAACAACGACGGTTGTTTCTTCACCGACAAGGATATCCTCCTCAACATTAAAACCGAATTCCAGGGCAATTGTTGATATGGTGTCCATATCCAGGCGTTGATTGACAGTGGCCATCATTCCCAGTTCCATGCACTTGGCAACAACTGCAGCCGGTTTTATCTCCATCAGCGTGGCCAGTTCGGAAACTGTAATAAACTCTGACACCTTAATAGTTTTAGACAACTCGGCCGGCCTTGTCTGATCAATCTTATCCTGGCGATGATATTTTTTTCGTTTTGCTCCGCTCAAGCTTGACATTGTCTGACGAAAAGTAGCTTTAACCGCTTTTTTATCGACGACCCTCTCCTTACGGCGGCGCCTTCTATCTTTTCTTCGTCGGACATCAAATCTTTTTATTTCAGTCTTTTTAACATCCTTTTTTTTGGCTTTTGTCAGTTCTGCAAGGATTTTCTTTCTGGCTATTACTTTCTGCTGCTTAATATTCCATTCTTTTTGTTTCAGTTTTGCTTCTATTTTTTTCTTTTGTTCAAGACCTCTTTTGACTTCCTCTTTTTCAGACGTCAATTTCTTTTTGACAGCGTGGGTAACTTCCGGCCCGACCGTGGATGAATGAGATTTTACTTCAAATCCAAGACCCCTGATAATATCGACCATCGCCTTGGATGAAATACTGTACTCTTTTGCTATATCATATATTCTTCTTTTTTTAATCATATTGTCCTCTTTGGCGATCTTGCTATTGCCGAAATATATTAAACTTCAATTTCACTTTATAAGTATTAATAGTCCTCCAAACGCGGCGTTTCACTGTCTTCAGGTGAGAATTCAAACTCGACCGGCCTGGCAACGTCGCCTTCAGCGGCTGCCTTTTCGAGTTCGGCAATTTTGTTGTTTATGGCCTCCTGAGCGGCTTTTACTAACCGAGCGGCGGTCTTTTCTCCGATGCCATTTATCTCCACCAGCTTCTCAATTCCTTTCCTCGTGATATCCTGAGCTGTTTCAACGCCCGCTGAGAGAAGTCTGGCACACATTTTTTCATTGAGTTCGGATATTTCCTCTATATCGACTTTTTCCAGTTCTTCGGTTTGACGAAGAGCGTTATATTCAGTTTCGGACATTATATTGATTTTCCAACCGGTTAATTTGGCGGCCAGCCGGGCATTTTGACCGGTTTTGCCGATGGCTAAAGATAGTTTGTCATCAGCCACGACCACCAGCATTTTTTTATCTTCATTGAAGATATCGACATGAACGATCTTGGCAGGAGCTAAGCTTTTAGTGACAAAGATCATCGGCTCGGATGACCAGGGAACAATATCGATTCGTTCGTTATTTAATTCACGCACGATATTCTGCACGCGGCTCCCTTTGACCCCAACGCAAGCCCCAACCGCATCTATACGATCATCATTGGAATATACGGCAACTTTGCTTCTTTCACCGGGTTCCCGAGCGATTGCTTTTATCTCAATAATCTTTTCTGAAATCTCTGGCACTTCTGATGCAAACAATTTTCTTAAGAAATCCGGGGAAGAACGCGTAAGATAAACTTGCGGACCACGGTTGCTTTTCTGAACGTCGTAGATATACGATTTAATCCTGTCGCCCTGGCGGAATTTTTCTTTTTTGATTTGCTCCTTTGCAATAACAATACCCTCAGCCCGCCCCAGGTTGATAATAAGATTGTTTTTGTCCGCCTGCTGAACAGCGCCGGTGATAAGTTCGCCAACCTTGATGATATATTCCTCATAAATCTGATCGCGTTCCGCTTCACGGACTTTCTGTATCAGTATCTGTTTGGCCGAGGCTATGGCATTCCGGCCTAATTCATAATAATCGATAGGCACGTCAAGTTCCTGACCAATTTCAACATCTTCATAATGTTCTTCAGCTTCAGTAATGGTCATTTCAATGACAGGATCAACGACATTATCAACGACCTTCTTTGTCCAGAACATTCTGATTTCACCGGATAAACGGTCAATCTCAGCCTTTATTGTTTCGTTTTCACCCAACTTCTTCTTAGCCGCCGCTACCAAAGCGGCTTCGACTGTCTCTAAAACATATTCCAATTCGAGATTTTTTTCAGTGGCTATCTGGGTCAACGCTTCCATTACATCGTACTGCATTTCTTCATCTCCATTTATGGCTAAAAAATAATTTTCCCCCTGATGATCCGGTCAAATTCGTAAAGAAACTTCTGATCATCTTTTGAAATTGTCACACCGGTCTCATCGGTACTTAATAATATTCCTTCAACTAATGATTTTTCATTTTCCGCAGGAGTGAGCTCCAGGCTAACCGTTTCACCTATACGGCGTTGAAAATCTTTTTGAGTCAATAGAGGTCTATCAAGGCCTAATGATGACACCTCGAGATTATACCTTCCCTGGATAATATCCTCCATATCAAGATAATCAGTACAGGCTTTTGATAAATCTTTACAGTCTTTGATAGTAACTCCGCCTTGTTTGTGTACATATACACGGATTATAGTGCGTCCTCCGAGCCTTATACCTTTAAGCTCAACCAATTCACAGCCAAGCTCATTCGCTATCAAATGAAATTTGGCTTCTATCTGATCTATCTGCTCCAATTTCTCAATACTCTCAGAATTCGTTTATAATAACAAATAACAATCAAAAGAGTGGGTTTGTCAACCCACTCCCAAACCTTATAATATATAAAAATTTCCCTAAAAATTGCAAGCATTAAATTCGAGGGGAGTTTTTTTGGAGATTTTCCCTGATGATAATGTGATGAAAACAAAGAACCATTTAACAGGCAGGGTTTAATTAAAGAACTTCGTTCGCCAACCCTGCAGCGGCTCTGGAAAGAGCAGGGTGCCCCACTCCCGCCCAAAGCGGGAGTGGGTTACCCCATTACAAAAACAATATGAGGCATATAGCTTGCCCAATAAAAAAGGCGGTGCTGAGACCGCCTTTTAAATTGTTGTCTGATTTTATTTCTATTTGCCCAAGCCAGTCGGAATAATCCTGCTGTTTATCACAGGCGTATCACAGTTCGGCCAGCCAGCAGGAGGGTCATCAGGAACACCCTCTAACCAAGCCGACTCATAATCCGGACAGGGCGTTATGGTGCCGCCAGCAACAAAGTAGCCTACCAAAGCAGTTACGTCGCCGCCGATGATGGTACAGTCGCCATTAATATCGGCCGATGCCCAGAAACCATCCAGGTTGCATGCCGCCTGACCGCCGCCGATGAAGTAACCAACAAGATAGGTAACATCGCCACCGATAACGCTTGGCGGCCAGATACCTAAAGCCATGTTGACGTCGCCGGGCAGATATTCATAAGCGGAAGGATTCAGCGCAACATCCAATATCGTAGTATCACCTACTGTGACTGCAATGTTAGTCACGGTCGAATCAGCGTAATTATCATGTGAAAATGAAATATCGTAGACTCCCACTGGTATATTATCAAGAATATACTGTCCATCCTGGTTGGTATAAGTATCAATCCCCGTACCCTCGGCGATAACATGAACATCTGCAATCGGATCACGATAGCCCGCCTCAGAAACAACGCCTGCAATCCAGCCAACTTCAGCTTCCAAAACCAATGTATCACCCCGGGAGTAATACATATCCTCTCTTGATAGAGAAGTCAAACCCTCACGCCAGACTACATGTAATGTATCCCCCGGACCTGTAACTATGTATGGCACGTACGATCCTGTGACATAATCAGGTAGGCTTACCAGATCCGGATTGGTATTGCCCGACCAGGAAACGCCCAAATCTGTAGAATAGGATGTCCAAATATCATCATAGCCCGTCACTGAGTTCTCTGCGCTGTACACGGCCGCCAGAACACAAGTCGAGGTCGATGTAATATCGGGATTCCAGGTATCAATGCCACCGGTAGGGCCGAAATCAATAAAAGTCAATTCAGCCTGACCACTCCAGGATACCCCACCATCCCTTGAGCCGGTGTAAAGGCACAATTTAGTGTAGGGAGCGTCACTGATTGATCCCTTATAAACTACATGAATGTTATTCGATGCATCAATATGAATCGCCGCTTTACCGGTTTCTTTATATTCTAAAGTGATATGTTTATCTGTAGTCTCGCTGGAAAAAGATAATCCACCATCGGTTGATTTACCATACAAAAGCTGATCCTCTCCACCACTGTAATCATCTTCGTTCCAAACAACATAAATATTTCCAGCACCATCGATCTCAATATCAGGATCCCAGGCGGGTAATGCATCGCGAAAAGATATTTCCCTGTCTACCGATTGACCGGTCCAGATAAGTCCATGGTCGGATGATTTGGAATACAAAACCTCATAATTATTGTAAACGCCATCAGTTTTTTGATGCCAGACTACGTGAAGGTTGTCGGACGGGTCTATGGCCAGTGATGGATTATTGGCATCATAGGCAGCCCCGCTGGAGTTACTGATAGGAACATCAGCGGCGCTGTTTTCCCATGTATTGCCACCATCGGTTGAATACAGAAGCATTATTTCTCTGATTCCAGTAGTTTCATAATCCTCGCACCAAACGATAAATATACGCCCTTCACTGTCGACAGCTATATCGGAATACTTTTTATTCGCCGACTGGTAAACGTTTTGACCATCGTCGGCATTGATTATGACATTGCCGGAGGTACCGGTCCAGGTATACCCGCCATCAATGGATTTTGTGAAAAACAATTCGCGCCTATATGGAGAATATGGCTCGCCTTGAGCAGAAACCACATACAGCTCACCATTATTTCCGATACAGAAACTGGCAGTTTTGACATCGAGTGAGTCTTCGGGAATCGTCTGGTACGTTATCGGTTGATCAGCCACAGTACCCGACCATTCGGCATAGGCAGCGCCAACAGTCAAAGCAATCATGCCTGCAATAATTCTGATAATAATTCTCATACTTTCTCCCTGTTTATCAATCGTGTATTACATTTTATCCAAGACAACAATTTTAAATCAAGTTGAGATCACCTCAAGATCAAAATTTCATATCAGGATAATTTAATTAATCAATCGTCCATCTTTAAAACGGATCTTCAGTTATTTTTCTATAATCAATAGCTATTCACAATTTGGCCAACCCTCCGGCACAGTCGGTGGAAAAGGCGGCCATGAAGACCGCCTTTGGAGTTGTTGTATTAACTTAGTGTCTACTTAACCGAACCAGTCGGAATAATCTTGCTGTTTATCACAGGTGTATCACAGTTTGGCCAGCCTTCAGGAGCTTCTGGAGGAAGAGGAGGCCAGACCGGCTCATAATCGGGGCAGGGTACCAAACTGCCGCCAGCAACAAAGTAGCCTACCAAAGCAGTTACGTCACCGCCGATGATGGTACAGTCGCCATTAATATCCGCGGAACACCAGAAACCATC
>Ga0114922_10003144_pt1 | contig 15419 bp, 11 predicted proteins | sample AartaG_FD_100975 | JGI IMG/M metagenome (GOLD analysis project Ga0114922, IMG submission 100975) | Deep subsurface microbial communities from Aarhus Bay to uncover new lineages of life (NeLLi) - Aarhus_00045 metaG | ecosystem: Environmental > Aquatic > Marine > Oceanic > Sediment | place...
CCGAACATCAAGCCGATACCTCGCCGCGACCCCCTGCCCGAGACGCTCGAGGGGGAGGTGCTGCTGAAGCTGGAAGACAACATCACCACCGACCACATCATGCCTGCGGGCGCGGAGATCCTGCCGCTGCGATCCAACATCCCCGCCATCAGCGAGTACGTCTTCAAGCGCGTCGACCCGAGCTTCGCCCGCCGTGCGCGCGAGGCGGGCGGCAGCTTCGTGGTCGCGGGCGAGAACTACGGCCAGGGCTCCAGCCGCGAGCACGCCGCCCTGGCGCCCATGTACCTCGGGCTGAAAGCCGTGGTCGCGAAGAGCTTCGCCCGAATCCACAAGGCCAACCTGGTCAACTTCGGCATCGCGCCCCTCACCTTCGCCGATCCGGCCGACTACGATCGCATCAACCAGGGAGACCGGCTGCTGGTCCGCGACGTCCATGGCGGACTGCGCGGCGGCGCCCTGACCGTACGCGACCAGACGGCCGGCTTCGACTTCCAGGCGCGCGCCGAGTTGAGCGAGAGGGAAGTCCAGATACTGCTGGCCGGAGGCCGGCTGAACCTAATCCGCGAATCGTGAGTACGCCCCATGACCGACAGACCCACCAAAGAGCCGCAGATTCCCGCTGACGGCGAGCCTATCCAGTTCATCGACGGCAACCTTCAGGTGCCTGATCGGCCCATCATCCCCTTCATCGAGGGTGACGGCATCGGGCCGGACATCTGGTACGCCGCCAGGCTGGTGGCGGACGCGGCCGTCGAGAAGGCTTACGGGACCGACCGCAAGGTGGCCTGGACGCAGATCTACGCCGGCGAGGCGTCCATCGAGCTATTCGACGAGTGGATCCCGGAAGAGACGTTCGACGCGATCCGCCGCTTCCGCGTGGCCATCAAGGGACCGCTGACCACCCCCGTGGGCGGCGGGTTCCGCAGCGCGAACGTGGCGCTGCGCCAGACGCTGGACCTCTACGCGTGCGTGCGACCGGTCTTCTGGGTGCCGGGCGTTCCCTGTCCCGTCAAGAGCCCCGAGAAGCTGGACGTCGTCGTCTTCCGCGAGAACACCGAGGACGTCTACGCCGGGATCGAGTTCGCCGCGGGCACGCCCGAGGCGCAGAAGCTGGCGGCCTTCCTCGCAGAGGAGCTGGGCCACCCGATCCGCGAGGGCTCCGGCATCGGCATCAAGCCGATCAGCCGATTCGGCACGCAGCGCCTGATGCGGATGGCCGTCCGCTACGCCATCGAGCAGGGACGCCGCAGCATCACGCTGATGCACAAAGGCAACATCATGAAGTTCACGGAGGGCGCGTTCAAAGACTGGGCATACGAGCTGGCGGCCGAAGAGTTCCCGGACGATACGCTCACCGAACAGCAGCTCTATGACGAGCACGGCGGGCGGGCGCCGGAAGGCAAGATCGCCATCAAGGACCGGATCGCCGACGCCATGTTCCAGCAGATCCTTCTGCGGCCGGACGAATATGACCTGATCGTGACGCCGAACCTCAACGGCGACTACATCTCGGACGCGCTGGCGGCCCAGGTGGGCGGGATCGGCATCGCCCCCGGCGCGAATCTGGGCGACGGCATCGCGCTGTTCGAGGCGACCCACGGCACCGCGCCCAAATACACGGGCATGGACAAGGTCAACCCCTCCAGCCTGATCCTGAGCGCGCGCATGATGCTGGATTACATCGGCTGGCACGAAGCGGCCGACCTGATTCTGAACGGCATCAAGGGAGCCGTGGCCCGCAGGACCGTTACCTACGACCTGGAACGCCAGATGGAGGGTGCCAGGCTGCTGAAGTGCTCCGAGTTCGCCCGCGCCGTCGCGGCAAGTATGTAGCGCAGTCCGGTGGCATCGAAAGTGGGCGTCCCCGCGGGCGCCCGTCAGTGCTGGACCAAGGGAGGACGGCGTGGAAACAGTCAAGATCGGCAGCAGCGAAGTGAGCCGGTTCATTCTCGGCAGCAACCCGTTCAGCGGCTTCTCCCACCAGGGCCACGAGCGGGACACGGAGATGATCCACTATTACACCTGCGAGCGCATCAAGGAGACGCTGCGCACGGCCGAGTCTCTGGGCATCAATGCCATCATCGCCCGGGCCGACCACCACATGCTCCGCGTCCTGCTGGAATACTGGGACGAGGGAGGGACGCTCCAGTGGTTCGGCCAGACGTGCCCCGAACTTGGCTCGCACTACCGCAGCCTGGACCGTGTCAGGAGCGCCGGCGCGCCCGCTTGCCACATCCACGGGGGCTATGCCGATCACCTTCTCGCCAACGACGGGTGCGCGGAGCTTGTCCCCCTCGTGGCGCACGCCCACAAGATCGGCCTGACGATAGGCCTGGCGGCGCACAACCCGGACACCATTCGCTGGGCTGAGCGGAATCTGGACGTCGACTACTACATGTGCGCCTATTATCACTCGATCGATCGCGGGCAGTCTGCCGAGCACCGGCCAGGCACGGATGAGGTGTTCTACGACGCCAACCGACAGGCCATGACAGAGCTGATCCAGACGCTCGGCAAGCCCGTCATCCACTACAAAGTGCTGGCCGCCGGGCGGAACGATCCCGCCGAGGCGTTCGAATACGTCGCCCGCAGCATGCGTCCCGGTGACGCGGTCTGCGTCGGGATCCACACCAAGGATAAGCCGGACATGCTCGCCGAAGACGTGGCACTGCTGGAGCGTGCGCTGGCCGCCCGCAGCCAGACCCCGACGTCCTGACGGTTCCCCCGTAAGCCCGTCTCTGGCCACGCCGCCGCTGCGAACGCAGGGACGCGCACCTGCGGCCCCCTGTGCAAGGAAGGAAAGGACGGCGCGACGCAGCTTTTCGGGGCGATCCTGGGGAGGATTCAGCAACTCGCGCCGGCCGCGATAGCCTGACCGATCAGACTCCCTGCGCCCTCCTGTGTGCCCAGCGGCAGCCGTTGACGCCGAGGGTCTGCCCCGATGCTGGCAAGGACGCCGCGCAGCCACCGATCTGACAGCTTCGGTTGCCTCAACCGAGGGCCGACTGCGCGATTCAGGAGGAGAGAGCGTTGACAGGCGCCACCCTCGGCCGTAGAGTCGTGGCCCAGCGCACTGAAGCTCGTCGGTGGGAGGTCATACGGGAGGTCCCGGGGCAGAATGCTCCGCCCCGCGAACTGATGCAGAAAGGGAGGATTGATGGTTGAGCGCAAGATCCCGAGCCGCGACACGCTGGCTGTCTGGGCCGGCGAAGGCGACCCGACCTGGGAGGGCTCAACGCAGGTGCCGGTGGTCCACAGCGTGGCGTTCGGCTACCGCAACGTGGACGACTGGCTTGACGTAGCCCGGAGCCGAAAGCCCGGCTACATCTACAGCCGCAACAGGAACCCGACGGTCGCGGCCTTCGAGGAGAAGGTCCGCCGGCTCGAAGGGGCCGAAGCGGCCACCAGCTTCGCCACGGGCATGGCGGCTGTCAGCAACACGCTCTTCACCTTGCTCTCGCCAGGGGACCGCGTCGTTTCCCTCAAGGACACCTACGGGGGCACCAGCAAGATCTTCATCGAGTTCTGCCCGCGCTTCCGGATCGAGGCCGTCCTGTGCGAGACCACCGACCACGAAGAGATCGAGGCGGAGGTCGCAAAGGGCTGCAAAGTGCTCTACCTGGAGAGCCCGACCAATCCGACGCTGAAGGTGGTCGACCTGGCGCGGCTGGCCCAGGCGGCGCACGAGGCCGGGGGGACGGTCGTCGTGGACAACACGTTCGCCACGCCGATCAACCAGAACCCGCTGGCGCTGGGCGCCGACCTCGTGCTCCACAGCGCGACGAAGTTCCTGGGCGGGCATGCAGACGCCCTGGGCGGCGTCGTATGCGGCCCGGCGGGGCTGATCCACGACATCTTCCACTTCCGCGAGATCAACGGCGCAAGCCTGCACGCGGCGTCCGCCTACTTGCTGCTGCGCGGGATCAAAACGCTGCACTTGCGCGTGGCGCGCCAGAACGAGAGCGCCCTGCGCATAGCGCAGTTCCTGGCAGACCGCCCCGAGGTCGGCGAAGTGTTCTACCCCGGCCTGCCGTCCCACGAGAATCACGAGATCGCCCGGCGGCAGATGAGGGGCTACGGCGGCGTCCTGAGCTTCTCGCTGGAGGGAGGGTTCGAGGCGACGCGGCAAATGTTGCCTCGCCTCAGGTACGCCCACATGGCGGCGAACCTCGGGGCGGTGGAGACGCTGGTCGGCATCCCGGCCACGACCAGCCACGTGGAATGCACGGCCCAGGAGATGGAGTCGCTGGGCATCCCGGAGGGGCTGATCCGCTATTCGGTCGGCATCGAGAGCTGCGAGGACCTGATAGCGGACCTGGCGGCGGCCCTCGACGGCCTGGGCTGACCGCTCGGCATGCCGGGCGGCCCTAGCGGCGGCTGTGGCAGGTTGGCGTAGTTTGCCCATGCCATGGACGCAAGGGGACTGCACGAGGACGTACAAAGCGGAGTCCTTCAGGGCTCCGACCACACTTGAGAGAGTACGATCATGGCTACGGTAACCTTTGGCGCAGTGGGTGACATCGCGTTCCATCACGGCATCGAGGAGCACTTGACGGCGGAGGGTCTGGACTGGCCCTTTGCCAGAGTCCAGCCAGCGCTGGATCGGGCCGGTGTCCTGTTCGGCAACTTCGAGTTCCCCTTCCTGCCTCCCGATTTTCCGCCGGAGGAGCGAGATCCTGGAGCTGACCTCTGCGTCGTGCCCGGCCAGGAGGGAGCCCAGGCACTGCACCGGGCGGGCTTCCAGGTCCTCAACCTAGCGACCAATCACAGCCTGGACGCGGGCTCGATGGGTCTGGACTACACGCAGTCCTGCCTGCGCGAGGCCGGCATCTGCGCCGCGGGGGTGGGCTACTCACAGGAGGAAGCGCGCCGCATGGAAGTCGTGGAACGCGACGGGCTCGCGTTCGGCTTCCTCTGCTACGCGGAGGACGGCAACTGGACCCTGGGCGCGACCAATCCCGGGCCCGCCTATTATGAGCTGGAGACGGTGCTCGCGGACGTGCGGAAGCACAGGGCCGAGGTGGACATCCTGGTGGTCTCGATCCACGGCGACCTGGAGTTCCTGCCCGTTCCGGCTCCGGTGCGCATAGCCAACTCGCGACGCATCGCCGCCGCCGGCGCGGACATCATACTGGAGCATCATCCGCACGTGCCCCAGGGCGTGGAGATGGCCGAGGGGGCGCTGATTGCCTACTCCCTGGGGAACTTCGTTTTCGGGACGTACAGCGACGCTTACATCGGCCGTCATCTCCCGCACACGGCCGAGACCTTCGTACTGCTCGTGGAGGTCGACGGCGACGGTGTCCGCTCCTTCGACCGCGTGCCCTGTATCACTGCCGAGCCGCCCCACGAGCGGCCCCGGATCCTGGAAGGCCAGGACCGCGACCAATTGGCATCCTATCTCGGGCAATTGGACCGCTGGCTTCAGGACGAGGAGTTCGTCCGCAAAACGTGGCGGCGGCGGGTCAAGGAGGTGTTCGGCTCCTTCATCAAGGAAGCCGCCAAGCGCGACGTCGAAGCCGTCATCGAGGAGATGGTGGGCCGGGCGCTGCTCGTGGCGGAGAACCGCAGTTGGGCGGATGAGATCATGACCATGGCCCGGGAGCACTGGGCGTCTGTCAGCGCCTCCTCCGACCGGTACCACCGGCCCAATTACCGATTCCAGAAGCGGCGGGCCGGGGATCAAGGATGACGTGCCGCCAGGCGACTCGGGCAACCGAGCTCCTTTAGCCATTCACTCACCTGGTTGGTGAGGTCGCGCCGCGTGCCCTGGTTGATGACGCAGGTGGCGCCGGCGCAGCTCGTGCAGAACTCATTGGGGTATTCTTCGGACAAGCGCCCCAGGTTCGCGCGGATGTTCCGTCGAAGGCCGCCCTCCTGCACGTTCCCGAGCGGCCTCGGCCGTCGGATGGCATGCGCGCCGCACCAGTGTTGCGAGCCGTCCGGCAGCACGAACGCCTGCGTGGGCGCGACGTGGCATCGTTCCGTCAGGGCGCCCTGCCAGTAGTTCCCCAGCGCCGCCTGCTCGCAGTACTCGTCCAGGCTCATCCCATGGTCGGCCCGCAGGAACGGGCTCGCGAACGGAACCTGGCCGGCCAGTGGCTTCCGATCGGCTTCCGGCACGCCGACGGCCGCCTGATAGTCCTGCCAGACCTGCTCGGCCTCGTCCCACGTCTCCGTGTAGAAACGCTTCCACTCCTCGGCCGTGGGCCGCAGCAGGGCGTTCTCGCCGCCCCCGACGGGGATGAGATGGAAGGCGAAATCCCGGAACAGCGGATCATCCGTGATCTTGCCCTCGAAGCCCGCCGAGCGGAGCTGCCGCATCTCGAGCAGACGACGCAGCAGGTCGGGGAAGCCGAACAGGTTGCGCGCGGTGAGCACGCAGTTGATGTGGACCTGCGGATGGTTGGCCCCCAGCACCTCGCGGGCGATCTGGATGTTGAAGATGCCCCGCCAGACGGCATCGGCCCGGTCCCGGCCCTGGAAGAGCTCCGCTTGCACCTGCGGATCGGCGCTGTCCACCGAGATGTGCAGCCTGGTCAGCCCGACCTTGACCAATTGCAGCGCGACCTGCGGTGTGATCAGGACGGCGTTCGTGTTGATGTTGACGGCGCAGCCGAGCTGCGTGGCGAAGGACACCAGGCCGTCGTCGCCCCACACCTCGGCGCCCAATTGAAGCGGCTCACCGCCTGTCAGGTACACATAGGGCGGCATGGGTTCGGCCGCCTCCTCCAGCAGGGCCTTCCAATCGTCCACCGTCAGGCGGCGCGGCAGCCACATCTGATTGCAGTAGAGACAGCGCGGAAGGAAGAGGCAGTCCAGGGTCAGCACCAGGCCCAGGAAGACGATGGGAAAGCAGTCGTCGCCGGCCAGGGCCGTCTCCCAGTTGCCCAGGGCTTCCACGAGCACCTTCTCGTCTCGGACGCCCTCACGCAGGAGCTTCTTGACGTGCTCCGCGTTGCGGGCCACCAGGTACTGAGTTGCCGCTGCCTGTTGGGCGGGCGCTGACGGCGCCGCTCTCACGTCCGCTTTCCATTGCCGAAGCGCCGGTTTCCTGGCCAGGAGCGTCTGCCATTGAGCTCCCTCGACCAGCTCTTGCAGCCTCTCTCTGTGGTTCTCCTGGTAATGGCCGAACAATGGGGCGTTCTCCTTTCCCATCGCTGGGACCTCCTTCGCGGGCGCAGCCGGGCCGCCCAATGGGGATCATCTCTGCGCGCCCTACCGGACACAGAAGCACAACCGACAAGGATAGCCCATCCGATCCGCCTGTCAAAGGCCGCCCGCCGCGTGCTGCCAGGAGTTGTGTGGGCTGGCACGGCCGAATGTGCCCGGGTATCATTGCTCCAAAGCACCACCCACGCAACGTTGCGGAAAGGAGACAGACATGGCAAAGCCCTTCTTCGTCGAGGCACTGGAGAAGAATGATCCCGAGCTGCTGGCCCACATGAACTCGTTGCAGGAGTTCGCAGGCAAGGACGGCGCGCTGCCGCCCAAGGTCAAGACCCTGATGAGCATGTTGGCAGACGCCATACTGGGCCACGCGGACGGCGTCAGGTCCATCGCCGAGAGAGCCCGCGCGCAGGGCGCCACCGAGCAGGAGATAGCCGAGACCGTGCGGATGGCTTTCCTGTGCGGCGGCATGCCGGGCCTGGTCACAGGGACGCACGCGTTCCGGAACTGACCGGGCGTGCATGCACATCCGCCTTTCTGGGAAGGAGGGCCCTACCATCGCCGGCGACACGGTAGTCCTGGTCAACACGAACGAGATGCGGCCACGAATAGCGCCCATCGCCCTCGACTACATCGGCGGGGCGCTGACGCAGGCCGGCTACGAGGTGCAGCTTGCGGACCTGAGCTGGGCCGATGACGCGGCGGTCGTGCTGGCGAACGTTCTGCGGACGGCCGAGCCCCGCCTGGTGGCGGTCACGTTCAGGAACTCCGACGACTGCTTCTGGCCCAGCGCGGCGTCGTTCGTCCCCCGGCTCGTCGAGATCATCGGCAGCATCCGCACTGTCACAGACGCGCCGGTCGTGCTCGGCGGCGCGGGCCTCTCCGTCTTCCCCGAACCGATCCTGGAAGCGTGCGGATGCGAGTTCGGCGTGCGGGGCGAGGGAGAGGTCGCCCTCGTGCGGCTGCTCCAGGCGCTGGAGAGCGGGAACGGGCTCGACGAAGTGCCCGGCCTGGTCCGGCGCGCAAAGGATCGCGGTCGAGACGAGTGGGTGCGCAACCCGTTGCGCTCCCCCGCCGACCTCGCCCTCCCCTGCTCGCGCGACCTGGTGGACAACCCGCGCTACTTCCGCGAAGGCGGACAGGCGGGCGTCGAGACCAAGCGCGGATGCGACCGCGCCTGCACCTACTGCGCCGATCCGGTCATCAAAGGCGCGTGCGTCCGCACCCGCAGCCCGGCCGAGGTGGCCAACGAGGTGGAAGCGCTCCTGCGACAGGGGATCGACGTCCTGCACCTGTGCGACAGCGAATTCAACGTGCCGCCGGAGCACGCGCTCGCCGTCTGCCAGGAACTCGTGGCGCGCGGACTGGGAGGGCGCGTGCGCTGGTACACCTACGCCGCCGTCAGCCCGTTCTCGGACGAGCTGGCACACGCGATGCGCCAGGCGGGCTGCGTCGGGGTGAACTTCGGCGCAGACAGTGCCAACGCGGAGATGCTCCGCACCTACGGCAGGCGGCACACGAAAGAGGACGTCTTCGCCGCCATCGAGCACTGCCGCCGGCACGGGATTCGGGTGATGATCGACCTGCTCCTGGGCGGGCCGGGCGAGACAGAGGTGACGGTCCGCGAGACGATAGAGGCCATGAAGCAGGCCGGCCCGGACTGCGTGGGCGCGGCCCTCGGGGTGCGGCTCTATCCCGGCACGTCCCTCACGCGGAAGCTGGCCGCAGGGGGCGACCTGGCCGCCAACCCCCATCTGCGCCGCAGGGGTATTCCTGCCCTGGCAGACATCCGCGCCGAGGACAGCCTGCCCGGGCAACTGCTCCAGCCCACTTTCTACATAAGCCGCGAGTTGGGCGAGAACCCGGCCGGGCTGGTCGTGGACATCATCGGCGGCGACGAGCGCTTCTTCGAGCCGATCCCCGAGCAAAGCACGGGCAATTACAACTACAACGAGAACCTGCCCCTCATCGAGGCCATCGCGAACGGAGCGCGCGGTGCCTACTGGGACATCCTGAGCCAGATGAAGGGGGCCGGCTCGTGACCCCAAAGGCCGTATCCGCGCGCCGGGCGGCCAGTTGCGGCAGCGCGACCCATCTGTTAGCATCGCAAGGGCATCAGCGTGCCGAGGTGCCGCATCGCCGACATGACCGCCGCAAGCAATGACACGCCCGACGTGCCGTCACCGGAGGAGAGCCGTTCGGCTGCTGCCGCGAGGCTCGCATGGCCCCTCGTGTGGACGGCGCTAGCGGTGGCATTCTTCCTCTACGTGTGGCTGCGCATCGACCCCGCCCTCGTCTACCACACGTACTGGGTGCGGGTGAACATCGGCCTGGGCATACCGGTCTTCTCGTTAAGCGCGCCCTTTCTGCGCCGGTTCTTGCTCTATCCGGGCGGGCCGGTCGAGGGCGCGGCGGCCCTCCTGGCCCAGTTCTACCAGTATCCGTGGCTCGGGGCTGCGATCATTACGCTCGTCACCGCCGTCCTGTGCTTTGCGGCGTTTGTGATGCTAAGGGCGTTCGGCGCGCGCCGAGTGAGGGTGCTGCACCTCTTGCCGGCCCTGCTCATGCTGGCGCTCCACGACCTCTACTACGACCCCCTGCCCGTTGCCCTGGCGCTGGCCGTGGCTCTTCTATGCGCCTGCCTCTACGGAAGCCTGCCCCGGCGCACGATAGCAGCGCGTCCGATCGCGTTCGTCGTCCTTTCGGTTCCCCTCTACTGCGCGGCGGGCGGAGCCTATCTCGTCTACGCGCTCCTGTGCGCAATGCTCGAGCTCCAGGTCAGGCGGCGCTACGCAGCGGGCCTGTTCTGCCTGGCCTGCGGCGCGGCCCTGCCGTACCTGGCCGGTGCGCAGCTCTTCCTCATCAGCGTGGGGGCAGCTTACGGCCGCCTGCTGCCGTTCCGCGCACGGTACGAACTGTGGCAACGGGTGCTGGGCACGGCGCTGTACGCCTACTTCCCGCTCGCGGCGGCCGCCGTGTTCGTCTGGATCCGGTATTGGAACCGGTCGCCGGCGCGTGCCCCCGCGGGGGGAGGTGCGCGCGTCGCCCTCCGCGTGGGCGGGGTGGTCCTGTTCGCGGCGCTGGCTGCGGCAACCGCCCGCTTCACGTTCGACGGAACGTTACGGAAGGTCGTCGCGGTGGACTACTGCGCCAGCCGGCGCATGTGGCCGGAAGTGCTCGAGAACGCCCGGGATCTACCGCCGGAGAGCTATCAGTTCTTCACCAACAGCGACGTGGACCGCGCGCTCTGTCACCTGGGGCGCATGCCGGACGAGATGTTCTCGTACCGGCAGCACCCCCTGGGCCTGCTGCTCGGCACGGAGGCCTTGCCCAGCCTTCTGCTGAGGCACCGGGCGTGGGTCAAGCTGAGCGACATCCTGTTCGACCTCGGCTGCATCAACGAATCGGAGCACCTGGCTTACGAAGCGATGGAGTTCTTCGGGGACCATCCTCGCCTCCTAAAGCGAGTGGCGCTCATCCGCCTGGCCAAGGACGAGAGCCGGGCCGCGCGCATCCTACTGGGGGCGATGAGCCACGACCCCGTGCACGGCCGATCTGCGCGCGAGCTGCTGCGAAAGATGGACGAGGATCCCTTGCTGTCCCGCGGACCCGAGATGCAGCGCCTCCGGGCGCTCAAGATCCAGCAGAACGTTGCCGGATGGCAAGGCCCCGAGCAGATGCTGATGCGTCTGCTCGAGCGCAACAGGCATAACCGTATGGCGTTCGAGTACCTGATGGCCTATTATACCCTGCTGGGCAGGCTGCGGGACTTCGCCGCGAACCTCCGTCGCCTGGACGACTTCGACTACGAGAGCATCCCCAGGCACTACGAGGAGGCGATCCTCCTGTGCCGGTCGGTCGCGGGCGTGCCTGTCGATCTGAACGGACGCAGCATCAGCAGGGAGACGATGGAGCGGTTCTACGCGTTCCATGAGACGTGGTCCCGGAGCGTGGGCGGCGATGCGCGCGCCGCACGGGCGCTGGAGGACTACAACGACACCTACTTCTACTACCTCTACGTGTGGCTTCCCCGGATAGAGCAATGAAGCGGCGCCACTTCATCATGGCGGGTCTGGCTGTGGTCGCGTCCCTGGCGGCGGCGCTACTGGCGTACGGCCGGCGTCCCGAAGCGCCGGAGGTCCGCGACTACGCCGCCGTCGAGCGTGCGCCCCGGATGCGGCCCGACTACTCGGACACGGTCTTTCCCCCGAACATCGCGGCACCCGGCTTCGTCGTGGAAGAACAGGGCACCGCGTACCTGGTCAAGGTGTGCGGCGAACGGGGCGACGAGATCGAGGTCTTCAGCCGTGAGCCCGCCATCGCCCTGCCGCTCGGCGCCTGGCGGAAGCTGCTGAACGAGAACCGCGGCGGTGCGGTCGAATTCGACGTCTATGTACAGAGCACAGAGGGGGACTGGCGGCGCTTCAAACCCATCCGTAACGCCATCGCCGAAGAGGAGATCGACCCCTACATCGTCTACCGACAGATCAACGTGATCTACAACTTGTACCGCCGCATGCAGATCCGCCAGCGCTGCCTGGAAGACTACGCTGACTCGGTCATCCTGGACAACGGGGCGTTCGGCAACGGCTGCGTCAACTGCCACACGTTCCTCAAGAGCGGCACCGACCACATGCTCATCCAGATGCGCAGCGGCCCCAAGCCTTACGGGGCCGGCATGTTGCTGATAGTCGACGGCAAGCTTTCGATGGTAGACACGCGCACCGAGATCAACCCAGGCCTTGCAGCGTTCTCCTCGTGGCATCCGAGCGGGCGCGCGGTCGCGTTCTCCATCAACCGCGTGCGGCAGTTCTTCCACACGACCCGCGTCGAGGGGCGCGAGGGGATAGACCTGAGGTCCGACCTGGCCCTCTACCTTCTGGATTCGGAAGAGGTGACCTCGACGAAGGCCATCGCCCGGCCGGACCGGCTCGAATCCTGGCCCGCCTGGTCCGCCGACGGACGGCACCTCTACTTCGCCAGCTCCCCCACTCCCTGGGACGACGTGGACGAAGTGCCGCCCGCCAATTACGATCAGGCCATCTGCGACCTGATGCGCATCGGCTATGACATCGACACCGGCGAGTGGGGCGAGGTGGAGCCGGTTCTGCTGGCGCGCGAAACGGGCATGAGCATCACCCTGCCCCGCCCATCCCCCGACGGGCGGTACATAATCGTCTGCATGTCGCAGCACAGCAGCTTCCCGGCGCTTCAGCCGGACGCCGACCTCTACATGGTGGACCTCGCCACGGGCGGCTACGAGCGGCTACCGTGCAACAGCGACCGCAGCGAGTCGTGGCACTCCTGGTCGCGCGACGGACGCTGGTTCGTCTTCAGCAGCAAGGCCGGGGACGGCCTGTTCCTGCGGCCTTACTTCTGCTACGTCGAGCGGGACGGCACGGTCCATAAGCCCTTCGTTCTGCCGCAGAGGGATCCCGACTTCTACGAGTCGAACATCAAGCTCTACCAGATGCCCGAACTGGTCAGCGAACCTGTGCCCCTGAAAGGGGAGCAGATCGCGGGAAGGCTCCGCTCCGCCGAGTGGGCGGGCGTGGGACTGCCCGTCACCGCCGCCACGCCGGCCGCGACGCAACCCGGCCCGACACCGGGCGCAGAACCTTGGCAGCCCATCCCGTAGCGGCCCGGCCCCCCGACTATCGGTACGACGGCACAAGACAGAAAGGCAGGACGACCCGTGAAGATCTTCATGCTTTGGGACATGGAAGGCGTCAGCGGCATCTTCACCCGCGAGCAGGTCTGGTACTGGGAGGAAGGCGTCAGGGAGGAGGTGGGCCAGCAGGGGCGCGACCTGCTCATGGCCGACGTCAACTCCGCTGCGGCCGCCGCGCTCGAAGCCGGCGTCGACGAATTGATCGTCTGCGACACCCACCACGGCGGCAACAACATCGTGCTGGACCGGATGCTGTCCGACCCGCGCATCACCTACCTGGAGCGGTCCCGGGGACACCAGGACGGCCAGTTCCGCTGGCTGCCGGGGCTCGACGAGAGCGTCGACGGGTTCATGGTGCCGGGCCATCACGCGAGGGCCGGCACGGAGGGCGCGTTCCTGCCGCACACGTGGACGCTCCAGTGGGCCGACTTCCGGGTCAACGGCCAGAGCATCGGCGAGATGGGCGTCGAGGCGTGTTTCGCGGGCTACTGGGACGTGCCGACCGTCTTGATGCAGGGCGACGAGTCGGCCTGCCGGGAGGGGGAAGAGCAGTTCCCCGGCATCGTGACGGCGTGCGTCAAGCGCGCGGAGAGCCGCGACCTGTGCTCCGGACTCGATCCCGAGGCGGCCCGTCGCCTGACCGCGCAGAAGGTGGCCGAAGCCATTGAGAAGCTCCGCACGGATCCCCCGGCGCCTTACAAGCCGGCCGTGCCCATGACGGTTACGATCCGTATGCGCTCGGTCGAGGACGCCGAGGCGTCCGCCGAGAGGCCGGGCGTCGAGCGCCTGGACGAGTTCACCGTGGAGTGCCGCGTCGAGCGGCAGTGCGACGTGGTTAAGTGGATCATCGACACGGGCCTGCTGTGAGGAACGGGGGACTCACCCGGCACGGCGACGGCAACAGCGGCGTGAGACACGGATAAGACGGATTCCCACGGATACGGCCCAAAGACAACAGGCCACTGATCCACACAGATTAGCACTGATCTTAACGGCGGCCTCGCCGGCGAAAGCGTACGCCCGTCATCTGTGTCAATCAGTAGAAACCAGTGGCCAATGCCGAACGTCCGGGGCTACCTCCGCAACCAGCCCCAAGCCACAGATCCACACGGCTCAACCCTGATCGAGACTTCAGCCTTGTCGGTGCCGTACATCCGTCATCTGCGTCAATCAGTGAAAATCAGTGGCTAATGCCGTACGTCAAAGGCTGTTCGCAACGCCGACACAGACGACTGATTCACAACGATACTCACCGGTCGAATATCCTCCGTTTGATCTCGATCTGTGGCCCGAAGTTGATGAGCAAACCGACCTCGATGCCGGTCGCCTTCAGGTAGTTGATGAGCTGCGCCTCGTGAGCGCCATCGAGACCTGCCACGGCCTTGACCTCCACGATGACTTTGTCGGCCACCACCAGGTCGGCCACGTAGTCGCCAACCACCTGGCCCCGGTAGAGCACCTGGATGGGTTGCTGACAGTGAACAGAGAGCCCAGCGCCAACCATCTCCAGGGCGAGGGCGTTCTCGTAGACTCGTTCCGCGAAACCATGGCCCAACTCGTTGTAGACGCTATACGCTGCCCCGATGATCCTCTCGGTGGTCTGGCTGTGCCTGTAATCAGTGTTCATCAGTGGAAATCAGTGGCTTCCAGTCGCCGTTATGATTCGGGCTGGCTGTTGTCGGTCTCTCGGTTGCCCCTCGTCCTCCGTGGCCGTCCTTGTCTGAAGGACAGTGGTGCCCGGACAGGTCTTGGCCTTGGTGGTTCAGATTCGTTAGATGGGCATCGCTATCGTACGTGAGCTTCCTCCATCAGCGGGACCACTGCCGCTACGGTTCCCTGTGCAATTCGCTTCCCGGCACCGCCCCGTGAGCCAGCAGCAGTTCCCTGATCTCCCGGCCTCGCGCCACGTCCAACGGCGACTTGCCCTCCTGGGTTAGCGCGTTCACATCTGCACCTCTGGCCACGAGGAGCACTGCAAGGTCCGTCTGGCTCTTCACCGACGCCCAGTACAAAGGCGTTCGCCCAAAACAATCCGGCGCGCTGACATCCGCGCCCCTGTCCAGAAGCAACTCGACCGTTTCCTTGTGGCCCCCGGAGGCGGCTGTCCCCAATGCCGTAAAGGACGTCCCCCTTCCGGCGTTAACGTCGGCACCACTGTCGATCAGCACCTTCACAAGCTCCGTGCAACCGTTCCGGGCGGCGAACTGCAAAGGGGGTCGACCGCCGCCATCAGACTCCGCGTTCACGTCCGCTCCATTCGCCAGAAGGACGCGCGCTATCTCAACAGCTGCGGGATCCCCCGGCGATGAGCCCCAGGCCGCCTGGTGCAATGGCGTGTAACCACCTCCATGTTCTGCGTTCACATCGGCCCCTCGGGAGACGAGGAGCTTGACCACTTCAGGCCTGCCCGCCAATGCCGCCACGTGTAGGGGCGTTCCGAGACCGCCACGGGCCCCGATGTCTACGCCGGCATCAAGGAGAATCCCCACAATCTCGGCGTGGCCAAGCACGGCAGCTTTGTAGATAGGGTACTCGCCATTCCAGAGCCTGGCTTTGGGATCGGCTCCCCTGGCGAGCA
>Ga0114922_10003145_pt1 | contig 15418 bp, 7 predicted proteins | sample AartaG_FD_100975 | JGI IMG/M metagenome (GOLD analysis project Ga0114922, IMG submission 100975) | Deep subsurface microbial communities from Aarhus Bay to uncover new lineages of life (NeLLi) - Aarhus_00045 metaG | ecosystem: Environmental > Aquatic > Marine > Oceanic > Sediment | place: Aarhus...
GCACGTTCGCCAAGCATCCAAATCCGGCCTATCTATCACATTCTGTTGAACATCGCGCGCGCCTTCCGCGCCTCCCCTGCACCTAACCAGCGAACGGTAAGTTCTCTCGAATTCCGCCACAACTTCCTTCAGTGACATGGACGCGCGACGAAAACGTAAAGAGGAACTCCGGGTGGCGCTCCGCCTGCGCACTTCTCGGAGCAAGTTTGCGCACTCCCGCCGTGTCAGACTGCCGCTAAACACGTTCTGCATGGAACGCCGCATTAGCGACCACCAACACAAGAACCGATGCGGCGTACAATGCCTTACGTCGAAGAAGAAAGAGTTGCGTATGCGAATTGCCAAGATTTCGCCCTCAGAAAAACGAGTTGCGATGACGCTCGAACCGGTCGGATGGACTACCGCGGCTGTTGGTTCCGCGTAACATCTCCACCCGTGCCGCCATGCACGCACACCCAGGTCCTCGTCCTCGCCGTAGAAGGGAACGAACAAGGGGTCGAATCCGCCCAGCTCCATGAACTTCTCACGACTCACAAGCGCCGACCCGCCGCTATTCCATAACGTTATGACAGGCCGGGGAAGCTGGGCCAGCAGTTTCTCCCAATCCCACCGCCGGTAATGCACTCTGCCGCGTTTCAGATACGGAATGCGAAACGACACACTCTCTATGCGACCCTCCTCCGACAGAACCAGCGGGGAGACGGCGAAGGTATCGGCATCGTTGAAGTGACGCGCCATCGGCTGAAGCAGCCCCGGCAGAGGCCGAACATCAGTGTTCAGGAACATGACAAGCTCATGGCGTGCCGCATTCACGCCCGTCAGGCAGGCTGCACCGAAACCTCTGTTCTCCTCGTGCTGAAGCGTTTGCACAGCATCCGAGAATTCCTCGCGCAGCAGCGTCACGCTTGCGTCGTCGCTCGCGTCGTCAACGACAATGATCTCGGATTGGCCAGGGTATTCATCGCAGACAGAGATCACATACGGCAAGTTGGCGGCCAGAAGGTCCGCCCCGTTCCAGTTTGGCAGCACAACACTGACGCTGTATGCTTTCTGTACAGCCTCACCAACGCTCAAGGCGCCCTTCCCTCCTCCGCCAGCACGCGCTCCATCACATTCCGACAGCTGGGCGCGCAGTATACAGACTCAAAGGTTTACCCCCGAGCTACGCTACCGTTCCTCGTCGCAGTGTGTCCGGCGGATGGTGTCTCGCCATCATTGGGACTCGTACGTTACTCTCTCCCGGGCTCCTGATGATCAGCCTCTTCCGGAACCGCCCTCTTGTCTTGCTCAACGGCGTAGTCCAAGAACAGCCTGGCATACACAGGACTTTTCTCCAGCAACTCTTCGTGAGTACCGCAACCCTCGATGCCACCGTTGTCCAATACGACTATTCTGGACGCGCGACGCACAAGGGAGAAACGGTGTGAAATGACCAATGTTGTCACTCCCTCCATTGCGTGCGCCAAGGCCTCTGCCACGATCTCCTCGCTCTCGGTGTCGAGAGAAGATGTCGGTTCATCAAGTATGAGTATTTGCGGTTCCGAGAGTATCGCGCGCGCAATAGCAATCCTCTGGCGTTCCCCCCCGGATAAGGTCATTCCGCCCTCGCCCAATACTGTATGGTAACCGTTCGGAAGTCTACTTATGAAGTCGTGCGCATTAGCCACCCGAGCGGCCCATACGACGCGTTCCTCGCTCGCATCCGGAGTCCCGAACGTGATGTTGTTCATGATAGTGTCCCGAAACAGGATAGGATGCTGTGTGACAATAGCGATCTGTCCGCGAAGAGACTTCAACGTGACATCACACAGATCCACCCCGTCGATCTCGACGCTGCCGGAGGTCGGATCGTAAAAACGAGGAATGAGCGATGCCAAGGTTGATTTACCGGCCCCACTCGAACCTACAACCGCCAGCACTTCACCCTTACGCCACTCCAACGACACACCCTTCAGCACATCTTGCTCTCCCTCATAGCCGAAACGAACGTTCCTGAATGTCAAAGCGTGCTTGAACTGGCCAACGTCTATTGCATCCTCCTTTTCCAGCACTTCCACAGAGGTATCCATGAAGTCGAATACTCGCGCTCCTGCAACTATGCTGACCTGGATTTTGGCAAACAACTGAGAAGTCTTCCTCATTGGCTTAAAGAGGAATGCGAGGACTGCGTAAAACGCGATGAATTGACCCGACGAAACCGCACCGCTGATCACTTGTGAGCCGGTCAGGACAACAAACACCGCAATGCAAATGATACCAAAAGACTCTATGGCAGGACCCATCGAGACCCCAACCTGCGTGCTCTTCTTGAAATATCTCAGCAGTTTGCGCTGCTCGTGAGAGAATCGTCTCTTGCCATACTCTTCCTGCACGAACGCTTTGACGATCCTGATACCATAAAGGAACTCGTGCAAAAGGCTTTGCTGTGAGGCGCTTCTGTCCAGAGATTTGCGCGCGTACTTCCTAAGCCTTGTCATGGCTCTTGCCAGTCCATAGCCAACGATCGGGAGCCCCAGAAACGCGAATAATGCCCAACGCCAGTTCAATACGAATGCGATGATCACTAATCCCACCATCCTGAGTTGCTTCACAATAGCATCTTCAAAGAGCAGTGTAACACCGTTGCTCACGCCTCCGGCATCAACGATAATGCGCGTGATGATGGTGGCAACTCCCGTCTCCGAAAAGAATTGGAGGGGAGCATGGATGAGTCTATCAAACAAGTCCTGTCGCAGGTCGAGCGTTAGCCTGAACCCGATCAGAGCAGCAAGGTACCGGGAGACTACGGCGAAGATATTCTTAAGGATGGTCCCCGCTGTCATTACCACAGCGAACAAGATCAATAACTTTCGCGGCTCGGTTTGAAGAAGGCTTTGAACCGCCAGTGCGATTCTTTGTCCAACTTCGGTGTTGAAGCCGGGATATCGACTCAAAACGGCCACATCTCTCTTGAGCACGAGGTCTATAATGGGTGCCAAAGCGGCTATTCCAAACACGTCGAACAATGCCACAAAACCAGCGGCTATGACGGTGACGCAGATGGCCAGCTTGTGTCTACCCAGATAGCCTGCCATCCGCTTGTACACTCTGGCGTCCAGCTTCAGGTTGTGCTTCAGCCGTGCAACTGATTCAGAGAAGCTTCGGACGGAGGCAGGCTCTTCGGCGTGCTTGTCATTCTGGCGATTGGCCATGAGAAACGGTCGTTACCTCTTCTTCTAAGTTCCCAGCAAAACTCCCCGGGCGCGCACATGCACCACCGGCAATGCGCGCTTTATTTCACACTCAAAACGTTCTTCTTCATCGGGATTATTTGTGTGAGTATAGCAGAATTGGCTCAGCACAGGCAAGCGCGGGTGGGTTCGCACGCACGCACCCATACCCGGTCTCGTCTCATGTCGGTACTTCGAATAGGGAGGTAAGGACGAACGATTGGCAGCGTCGCCTTGATCCAGATGCGCCATGTAGAACCGCACAATTGCGGTGCGGCATGGTTCAACACCGGTCGTCAAATACCGCCACTCACGCGCATCGGGCGCTCAAACCGCCCTTCCATCCTCTGCCATTAGCTGCTCCACCGTGTCCAGCATTTCCCGCATCATGATCGGATAGTTACGCGTGCGGTGCACGAACTCAAACCCCTGGTCACCTATTTGTCGACGCTCCTCGTCGTGCGCCAGATAATAGTCTATCAGCTCGAGGCATTCCGCACCATCCTTGTACCAGACCAGGTGTTCACCATTACGGAATATCGTCTCCAATCCCGGCACGTAGTCGGTGAGCAGGAACCCGCCGCAACCCAGCACCTGCCATGTACGAAAAGAGAAGTAGCACTCCACGCGATTCGTCATGTCGCACCCAAGAACGATCTTGGCTCCGCCACAGATCTTGGCGAACTCGCGCGGGCGGATATCGCGGCGGATCGACTCGATGCCAACATGGCGCCAATCGCCGCCCCACACTTTCAGGTCAGCCTTCTCATGCACGCTCTTGACGATCGCCTCGCGAAACCCGCTGTGCGGACGGCCAACGAAGGCCACATCCGATTTCCAATAGCCGCGGCGCGGACGGATACGGCGATGCTCGGCGGCGTCGCAGGCCTGCGGGCAAAAGACGGGTCTCGATACTCCCAGCGCGATGAGCTCATCGCGCAATCCCTTGTTGGTCATGAAGAATACGTCGACCAACCTGCCTTTTCGAAGCAGCCGTTCCTCACTCTCCAACTGCTCCACATAGTCGGGCCAGAACATAGCGGTGGGCACGCGACCTCTCAGCTGCGCGAGCACTTCATCCGGGGCGTCCTTGGAATACGAAAGGACCAGTTGCGGTCCAAACCTCTCAATCTCGCCCAGCAGAACGCTTGCCAGGTCCCGTCCCCTCAGCCGGCGTCGTATGCTTGGCACGTTCAGGAAAAGAACCTGTTTGCCGAGCTGTCGCATCCCCTTGACCATGAACCGGGTCTCATGGGTACGCGCTTTTGATTTGCCCAAAAAGGCTATCCGTTCAATGCTCATTAACGCGCGCTGTGCCACCTCCACTGTATACGCCACACAGGCGAAAGACGCTGCGAGCGGGTGGTAAGCCTACTCGCGAACGCACTTGAAGCACCGACCCATAGACTTACCAGGCCGGTGCCTCAAGGGTACACAACTACATCACTCGCTACGGTCCGTCAGCCCTACTCTGCGTTGAGCAATAGCGACTGGAAAATCGCTACCTTATCTCCGGGCGAGAAGTCAGCGTTGGCCGATGAGTCGTCATCTTCAGACTTCTCATCGTCCTCCTCCTCTTCCTCATCATCGGCCTCGGACTCTGCCAGATTGGACTTGGCTTCGGACAATGCTTCAGACTCGGACTCGGATACCATCTGTAGGACCTTTTCGCCCTTGACACGTGTGGGCGATCCGAGAAAACCAATTGGAGCCAGCGCTGGCGCAAGGGAGAACCCGTTTTTCACCAAAACCTTCTTCGGCCAGCGGGCGCCGTGCATCCCCCAGGGATCGAAGTCCCACTGATACAGGCCGGTATACGGACCATAGGCCCATGTACCGCCAACAGTCCCCCAATTCAGCTTGAACTTCCTGCACGAGTCCACCTCGCCGACAACGTAGAAGCGGAGGCCGTCCCTTCCTATGAGATTTATGCTGGCAATATCAGCGGACGGGGCGAAGATGTAGACATCAACGTATCCGGGCCAGAACTGATAAGCATTCTCCAGGGCCTTGACTAATAGGTTCCCCCCTTGAGCTTGCTGCTCAATCTCAATCGTCAGAGTCTGGTCCCACTGGTCGTAATACGCGCCCCATCCAGCGGCGATCGGCCTGTCGTATACCACCTTGATGCCATCTATTTTCACCGTGGCCGCATCCGCCGTTGACAGGACTGTCAAGAGCGCCACTCCTACCAGCACTGCTGCAAAGTACTGTGTTCCGCGTTTCATCTGAACCCCTCCCTTCTGCCAAAACCACTCTGCACATCCCAGTTGACAACGCCGCTCCAGCCTCTTCAACGTCCCTGCCGCGTCGCCCGCAAGCTTTCTTCCTGAAGACCGTCGGGACGTTGGACTAGCCAATTAGTCTCGCCACGGTGCATCTTCAACGTGGCGGAGGTGACCAGGAGCGTGCGGCAGATTTCCCTTATCAACAATCCCGACTTTTCTTACGCCAATAGGCCCGTCTTCGTACCACCCCCTTTGGCGATCATTGTAAGGCTCAACCGCGTGTATGTCAAGTCAGACGCGATCTTGCGGCCCAGTGCGCATAGAATGGGTCCGCATGTCCCCGGAACGCAGTGACCCTCCCGACAGCACAGCTACGGCGCTGTGCACTCCCCAAAATCGAGATCAGTCCAGGAAAAGCGCTTTCCTGTTTTGCTGGCCAAGGCCCTTCCTCAACACAGAACCCGACAATATGGCCGAGTGTCTGTTGGTTTCATACCGCGCCTTCTCAACCTCAAATTTGTCGTAAGCGGCCAGAACGTCGCGATATTTCTCATGCCAGACACCGAAGGCGTCGCGCAGCCTCAGCGCGCATTGTACATGCGGTACCTCGGGATCGAACTGCCGTGCGAGAACATCCGCCTCTATCTGCGCCAACTCATACTCATCCTCGACTACCAGCGCCAGTCGTTCGAGCTCTGCGCGCCTCTTATTCGTTCTTTTTGCCTCAATCCAGTTCCTGATACTCTTCATGGCACTACTCCTTCATGCGGTCAACGTGAATTTGTTAAAATCTTATGACTGCCTGTGTTCTCCTCCTTCTTTCAACTGCGAAAGTACGCTGGGAGCATTCCCGCGTGGCATTGTTCATATGAACAGGCGACTTTGAACCGGTCAGAGAACGTGGAGGGTAACAAGTGTTTCGGCGCCGGCTCAAGCGAGAGGGACACCTGCCCTTCACGGAACCCGAGAATCGCTTCTCACCCTTTCATAAGTTTACCCGTCGACGACTGTCTTGGCCCCAATTGTAGCAGAGCTTGTCTACCTCGTCAACCTGATAGACCGCTTGCATATCGACGCCGCGCCGGTGACTCCGCTCGTTGTCGGGCATCAGCGAATCGGCCCATTTTTCGCAAATTACGGCATACAGGTAACTCCGCTCGCTCGCACCTCCCCAGCACCCTTTTCGCAAGCCCCGAAAAAGAGCTGGATTCGCACTTGACACGGCAAGCTCGAATGTTATATAATCGCCGCTAATCCAACGGAGCGCCGGGTTTGGAATCAATGGACGGACGATGGCGTGGTTTAGCCTCGGAGGGGGAATGTCACCAGGGGTGACGCTGAGAGTATCTTGAGTTCACCCGAACGGCGCGTGGCGCCGCTGCCATATTGCTTCTGCCATTGAGTGAGAGAGGGGAAAGCTGAGAGGTACAAGGGAAACTTCCGCCGGCAGCGTGTCAGTGGTCCCAGTCGCTCAACGAACACGTCGAGCGCCCGCTGAAGCTTGAGTAGACACATCGGCGCTTTGCGAACACGCTGGACCTGCGGAGCGGAAACCGCGTGAAGGGAAAGGAGGCAAGAAGTATGAAGGTCACTTTGAGTGGGATCAAGGCGGACATAGGCAGTATCGGCGGGCACATCCAGCCCAGCAAGGCTGTCCTTGATCGGGTAAAAGAGTACGTCAAGAAGGAGGCAAAAGGACTCCTGATCGACAGCAGAGTGAGCTCCACCGGCGATGATATTGCCATACTCTGCAGCCACGATCAGGGCGTCGGAAGCGAAAAGATCCACAAGATGGCGTGGGACGCTTTTGTGGCAGGTACCGAGGTGGCAAAGAAGCAGGGTCTATACGGCGCCGGCCAGGACCTGCTCAAGGATTCGTTCTCCGGGAACATCAAGGGTATGGGACCGGCCGTAGCGGAGATGGAGTTCGAGGAACGACCCAACGAGCCGGTTCTGTTCTTCGCCGCGGATAAGACCGACCCGGGCGCATACAGCCTGCCTCTGTATCTTGGGTTCACGGATCCCATGCACTGCGCAGGGCTGATCCTGTCCCCCAAGATGGCGGCGGGTTTCAAGTACACAATCATGGACGTTGCGTACACTGAATCGGACCGTGTCATCGAACTGAACGCTCCCGAAGAGCTGTACGACATCGCAGCATTGCTGCGCGATCCGGAGCGGTTTGTGGTCGAGTCCATACATTCCCGTGGCGATGGAGACATCGCGGCCGTCGTTAGCACGACCCGGCTGCACAACATCGCGGGCAAGTACGTGGGCAAGGACGACCCGATCATGCTGGTTCGTGTCCAGGGCGCCTTCCCGGCAACCGGTGAGGTTCTGTCGCCGTTCGCCATATCGCCGCTAGTGGCAGGGTTCATGCGAGGCAGCCACACCGGGCCGCTGATGCCGGTGAAACAGAACGGCACCATCTCGTACTTCGACGGCCCGCCCGTGGTGACCTGTGCGGCCTACTGCATACAGGATGGCAAACTCACCGAGCCGGCGGACGCCTTCGATCATCCGTTCTGGGATTACATCCGGAATGAGACGTCCAGGAAAGCCCTCGACATACGCAGACAGGGCTTCTACGGCGCTGCCATGCTCCCGTACAGCGAGCTCGAGTACGGCGGAATCGTGGATAAGATGGAAAAACTCGACGGCAGGTTCGTCGTTAAGTAGTAGGACTGGCGATTTCTCCCGGAACGTGTTGCCACGTACCCGGTAGGCCCTTTCTGGGGCCGGCGTGGATTACGGAGGCTCTCGGTCTGGAATTGGAGTCAGTCGGAATGGGGCGAGGCACCATGCCTCGCCCCTTCTGCATTCTGGAAGCTGCATCTCAGCCGGCCCGCTTTCGCGCCACAATCCAAATCGCGATGAGCGTGGCGCTAAGAGCGTTGATGAGGCTGAGCAGCACGCAGGTTTTCACCGTGCCGAAAATCGGCAGCAACAATACCCCCGTCAGGAAAGCCCCCAGGGCCGCACCGAGATGGTCCGTGCATTCGGTCAGCGCCGCCGACGTACCCATTCTTCCACCGGCGCGCACGAAAACGGCGTTGGCGACTGGAAACTCGGCGCCCGTGATCGCGCCCGCTATCACGACCACCAGCAAGAAGAAAAGCTTGCCAACAACATAACCTTCCACTGCACCTGCCACCTGGAGCAGTCGCGGCAACGCGAGAGCGAACGCGGCGACGGCGATCTCCAGCGCCAGAAGCGTAACCGGCCGCGTCGCCCGGCCTCGTTCCAGCCATCTTGTGGCTGAAATGCCGCCTAAAGCAAGCCCCGTCATGAACAGCGCCACCACCAGTCCGATCTCCTGGTAGAGATAACCGTAGATGTTCTGGTACGCGTAAAGCGCAGTGAGATCGAACGCCATCGCGGCGGTTCCGGTGGTGCCTATCGCGATCAGCGCAAGCGGTTGGCCCAGAGCCTCGGTGCCGCATCTCCGGCGGAAAAGCAGCACGGCGACCAGCACGAACACGACGGCTATCAGCAGGACAGGCCTGTGAAAGCGCATACTGCTGAGTCTCAGAAGCACCGGACCGAATCTGCCCCCGGAATACCTGCTCCACAACACCAGATTGAAGAGATAGGTAACAGGCGTGTCGTCGGTGTTGATGCGCAGACCTTCCGCTGTCTCGAACGATTCATGTGTGAACCGGACACGTTCCGGCTCCAATAGACTGGCGAAGAGGTACTTTGAGAAGTACTGCGATTGTATTCCCCAGCTCTCGTATCGATCGGCGAGGACGTCGGCGTCATCGGTGACCGTGTCGGGCGAATCGCTCGCAAAGAACGTGTTTGCCTCGCCCGGCGAGATAGCCAGATACGCAAACGAATCCCGCAGCGTCGCATAAAGCGACCCGCTGAAGCTTTTCATCTCCTCCCCAAAGTATGTGGAAGCGGAACTTATTCCCGCAACCACTACGCCGCCGGGCCGCAACGCATCCTTGGTTTCCGAAAAGAACTCGCGGGTATAAAATCGGTTCAACATTGCGGTGGAGGGGTCCGGTAGGTCAAGAATGATCAGATCGTATCGGCGTTTCCCTCGGTTTCGTTTCACGAAACGTCTGCCATCCTCATAGAATATGTTCACTCTTTCGTCTGCCAGAGCTTCCCGCTCCGCCGACGACAGATGGGGTTCAATGATGGATAGGACTTCCGGGTCAATCTCGAGATAGTCCACCGAACGTACAGGGTAGCGCAGAATCTCGCTCAACATTCCCGGTGTCCCGCCGATCAGGAGTATCTCTTTGGGGTCGGGATGCTCGCACATGAAGAGATTGGCCTCCTGCGCGGGGATGAACGGGTCGGGGAACGAGAAAGCATACTGTCCGTTTGCAAAGAGGCTGTACTGACCTTGCTGAACTCCAAGAGCCAGGTTCTGATACTTTGAATTCCGGGAAGCCACCAGCTCGAGTTTCTGTCCCATCGACCGCCATCGCGCGCGGACCGTTGCAGAGTTGATCCTATCCGGAAGACCTGTCACAAGCACCGATGCAGCCACCAGCAGGACTAGCGCGGCGCATAACGCGAGCGCACGAGCGCTCCGAACGCGCGGGATCAAGCACAGCGTCAGCAGCAACAGGCAGGCCGATACGACGAGGACCGAGATGACGGCCGCCTCCGGCGAGTTGAAATGCTGCACCAGCACATAGGTGAAAAGTACGCCGCCAACCAGACTGCCGGAGGATTCCAGCACGTACGCCCAGCCGATACTCTGAGCCTCGCCCGACGTTGTGTGCTCCCGCTGGCGCACCAACCGTAAAGTGCGGCAAGCGAACGGAAAACCAAAACCTATCAGAACGCTGACAGGTATGACCATCAGGCCGGTTGCACCAACGAGTTTCAGGAACGGAATGAGCTCGCCCGGAAGCGCGCCGAGCCACGCCCGAGTGATTCTGATCAGCGGCAGAAAACCTGTCAGCAATAATGGAAAGAGGAGCTCCGTGAGCACGAAAACCGGCACCGGGTCGCGCGTCCTGTCCGCCACGCGTGACGCCACATAGGCGCCCACAGCTATCCCCACAAACCAAGAGAAGAAGATGACACCGAGACATAGCTCGTTGCCAAAAAAGACTACCAGAAATTCCCTGATGACAAGCACCTGCGATATCGTGGCCTGGTAGCCGAACAGGAAACAGGCTGCGGCGACAAGCACCGGCGCGAAAAGGCGCCGGCGTGATTCAGATTTGCTGCTGCTTGACGTATGGAGAGTCAACCGCTCAGTCCGCCTCGATCATACTCCGGTATTAACCCTTACTGGCATCACCAACTCAAGCTCAAGGCATAATAGCGCTCACATTATACACTAAACCCGGCTTCGTGTTCCTCATGCGAGCCGAGCTAGAGTGTGCCGAAAGAGATTTTTTCGGCCGTAGGGGAGCCCCTCGTGGGCTCCCGTGTAGATACCAGGTTCTCGGTGGGCAATGACGGGAGGGTACAAGACCCTCCCCTACAGAAGACGACGTCGCCTATCTAGCAAGTTCATGAGCAGACCTTATACGTTTTGCCCGCACGGTGCAGATTTGGGCCATAAGCGGGAACTCTGACACCTACTATGGGAAACAGAAATGTGGCTATCGGGTCGCAAGAGCAAGCACAGCTATCCATCCGCCCGTAATTCACGAGCAGCTGTCGCACGCACGTTAGTACGACACCCCTAGCAGCGCCGCGGTCGTCCAACCCCACTTTATCTTGATCTTGTTCGGCAGCGCCAGCGACGTGCAGCCCAGACCGATCTCGGGACCGTAGAACTCCGTGTCGCCCACACAGCCGTATTTGAGCTTGAAGTTCTTCACGTAAGAGACCTCGCCACACACGTGCAACTGCGTCTCAGGTCTGCCCTTCAGGTTGATCGTGTTGATCGAGGCGGCCGGCGCATCTATGTGGACATCGCAGGAATCCCCCCACTCGAGATACGCCTCGTCACCGCACTTAACCAACAGGTTACCGTCACTATCGGAAATCTCAATCGTCAACGTCCCGTCGGTATCGTTGTAGAACGCCTCACAGCCCGGCAGGCTGTAAAGCACCTTCACGTCTCCATACTCGAACGTGTACGCGGCCTTCGTCTCGGCACCTTCTTCATCGTAATCGTAATCGTTATCGTAATCAGCAAGCTCCTCAAGCTTGATATCTTCATCTTCATCGTTATCGTAATCCGCAAGCTCGGGTCCGACAAAAAGCTCTGATTTCACCATGGGCGTCAGGTCAAATGGAGCACCAGGATACGACACTCCAAGCAGCGGCGCCGTGGCGGCTCCCCACTTGATCAGAACGTTCTTCGGTGGGTCGTCCGCAGCGCTGCCTAGACCGAACGCCTCACCATACCCTCCCGTATCGCCCACAAACCCGTACTTCAAGACGAAGTTCTTCACATAATCCACCTGCCCGCAGACGTACAGATCCATCTCCTCCCTACCCTTGAGGTTGATCTTCTTGAGAGAAGCATCCGGCGCGTGAATGTAGATGTCGCAGCCTGAGCCCCAGTAGGCTGGAGCATCCTTTCCCGCATTGACGTTCAGAGCCCCACCGTCCTCCCAGATGACTATCGTCAGCGTATCGTCAGCGAGGTTGTGAGCCGCGTAGCAGCCGCCCTTGCTGTAGAGCACCTTTATATCACCTATCACGATCCTGTATCTCGGGGGGCCCGCTGCCTGGACAGTAGGATCGAGTGCGTTGCCGCCGTATTCAAACTCATAGGCGTTCGGCTGCCCGTCGCCGTCGTAGTCGTTCTGTCCGTCCGGGATACCGTCGGCCACATCCTCGAAATCGTCGCCGGTGCTGTCCGCCTCCAACGGATCGAACGGGTTCTGAACTCCCGGCGTGGCTTCATCGAGGTCTGCAACCTCGTCACCATCGCTCAACCCGTCACCGTCAGTATCCGGGTCCTTCGGATCCGTCTCGTTCTCGTATTCCTCGAGGTTGGTGAGATCATCCCCGTCCGGATCGCCACCGGCACCGTTATCGCCGGTGTCATCGTTCGGATCCAGGTCGTTGTCAACCTCCCATCCGTCAGGCAGCTCGTCGCCGTCCGAGTCGGGGTCGTTCGGGTGGGTGCCGTGCATGTTGACCTCATCGCCGTCGTTCAGGCCGTCATCGTCCGAATCCGCATCGTGCGGGTCACTGTCGTTGTCAACCTCCCATCCGTCAGGCAGCTCGTCGCCGTCCGAGTCGGGGTCGTTCGGGTCGGTGCCGTGCGTGTTGACCTCATCGCCGTCGTCCAACCCATCGTCATCCGAATCAGGATCGTTGGGATCTGTGCCCGTATCCGTCTCGTCGACATATACACCTGTCTCAGTCTCCACCTCGTCCGGAAGACCGTCACCGTCAAAGTCATCTGTCAGTTTCGACACGAAGATGTCAGAATAACCGGCTGAAGTCAGGTTGTAGGTGCCCGCCAGCCCCGGGTCAAAATCTACCGTGCCCTCAAACCGCCCCGTGGTATAGACGTTACCGGCGTTACCGGTACTGTCCACGGCTATGGCATACCCATTGTCCCAGCCCGTTCCGCCCATGCTCTTCGCCCAGACGAAGTTGCCGCTGGGATCCAGTTTCGACACGAAGATGTCATAAGAACCGGCTGAAGTCAGGTTGTAGGCGCCCGTTCCCGGGTCAAAATCTATCGTGTCCGAGAACGGCCCCGTGGTATAGACGTTGCCGGCACTGTCCGTAGCGATGGCATACCCCATGGCCTCGCTCGTTCCGCCCATGCTCTTCGCCCAGACGAAGTTGCCGCTGGGATCCAGTTTCGACACGAAGATGTCACGCTCATCACCGGCTAAAGTTAGGTTGTAGGTGCCGGCCCCGGGGTCAAAATCTGCCGTGCCACGGAAAACCCCCGTGGTATAGACGTTGCCGGCACTGTCCACAGCGATGCCAAGCCCCCAGTCGCCGCTCGTTCCGCCCATGCTCTTCGCCCAAACGAAGTTGCCGCCGGAATCCAGTTTCGACACGAAGATGTCGCTCTCGTTGTAAGGACTGTCGGTTGAAGTTAGGTTGTAGGTGCCCGCTCCAGGGTCAAAATCTACCGTGCCCGAAAACAACCCCGTGGTATAGACGTTGGCCGCACTGTCCACAGCGATGGCATGCGCCCTGGACCCGCTCGTTCCGCCCATGCTCTTCGCCCAGACGAAGTTGCCGCTGGAATCCAGTTTCGACACGAAGATGTCATAAGAACCGGCTGAAGTCAGGTTGTAGGTGCCTGTTCCCGGGTCAAAATCTACCGTGTCCGAGAACCACCCCGTGGTATACACGTTGCCGACACTGTCCACAGCGATGCCACGCCCCTTGTCCGAGTCCAGGCTCGTTCCGCCGCCCACGCTCTTCGCCCAGACGAAGTTGCCACTGGAATCCAGTTTCGACACGAAGATGTCACCGCCGCCCGCCTCGGTGAGGTTGTAGGTACCTGGCCCTGGATCAAAATCTGCCGTGCCACGGAAAACCCCCGTGGTATAGACGTTGCCGGCACTGTCCACAGCGATGCCAAGCCCCCAGTCGCCGCTCGTTCCGCCCATTCGCTTCGCCCAGCCAAAGTTGCCGCTGGAATCCAGCTTCGACACGAAGATGTCAGCCCAACCGGCTGAAGTCAGGTTGTAGGTGCCCGTTCCCGGGTCAAAATCTACCGTGTCCGAGAACGACCCCGTGGTATAGACGTTGCCGGCACTGTCCACAGCGATGCCATAACCGTAGTCCCTTTCCGTTCCGACCATGGCCCTGGCCCAGACAAAATTGCCGTCCGCGAACGCACCTTGTGCGGAAATGAGCGACAACACGACACCAGCTACAAACAGAAAAGCGTACCTTTTCATCGATCTACCTTCCCAGTTCAACTACACACATTTCCCCAAAGACAAGAACAGTTCACACTCGTGTTGGTCTCAGTTCTGTGATTCAACGTATGGCAGGCACAATCGTACTGCTTAAACAACGCGCACTTTCGATGGAAGCGACTCATACTTCCCCCTCAACAGCGCACAGGATCTCAGCAACGATTCGACGCTACTCCTCCCCCAGGCAGATAACGTCGGCAGGGATAATACGAGGGTAATTCTATCCAGGCATTCCCCCCTGGTCTACCCTGACCGTACCAGAATAGCACTGGACCCGAACAATGTCAACAAAATCATATGAAAAATGCGACATACGACCGGGAAGTCATTCCCAGAAAACTAGTTTTGACTGCCGTAAACCTGGTGCGGTCCACCAGCGGGTCCCGTCCGTCCGGCGACACCCCTTATTTCACCCGATCCGCCCGGAAATCAGCCGGAAAAACGCGCGTTTTCTTGACTTTTCGGCCTATTGGTGGCATTAATTAAGTAGAGGGCTTGATTCATCTTAGAGGTGGTTTATTGGTTTTGTGCGGAAGGATGTTCACGTCTTTGACTGTGCCTGGGACAAGTAATGTGGGGCTGCATCCGGCATCAGGATGTCACTCGGATACCGTCCTCAAAACAGAATGCCCGCGATAAGTTGCCTGATACGAGCATCTTCCAGGATACGGTCGAGGCGTACAGGGAGCCAGCAGAATGATGCGATCTGATGCGAGCGAGTTGGGGCTAGATCGCCCTGTGTCAGTTCTTGTCGCCGACGATGACGGCGAGGTACGCGACCTGTTCTCGAATGTCCTTGGAGAACTGGGTTTCGACGTCTCGACGGCGCCGGACGGCAGGTCTGCGCTCGAACTGATGGAAGACTCAGCCTACGACATCGCGCTTTTCGACGTCCGCATGCCGCACGTGGACGGTTTGAGGTTGCTCGAGGAGTCGAGGCGGACCGGATCGCCCGCGCATGTGATAATCCTGAGCGGTTTTGCTTCTTCGGCTATGGAGACGGAGGCCTTGAAGCTGGGCGCTCACGGTTTCATCGCCAAACCGTTCGATATAGACGACGTCCAGGGGCTGATCGGTCGTATTGTACAGACTGGACTGCATGTCTCTGACACAGATTCCTCGACAGAGGGTGGTCAGGACAAATGCA
>Ga0114922_10003147_pt1 | contig 15415 bp, 20 predicted proteins | sample AartaG_FD_100975 | JGI IMG/M metagenome (GOLD analysis project Ga0114922, IMG submission 100975) | Deep subsurface microbial communities from Aarhus Bay to uncover new lineages of life (NeLLi) - Aarhus_00045 metaG | ecosystem: Environmental > Aquatic > Marine > Oceanic > Sediment | place...
CCGGCCAGATAGATGGCGCCTTAACGTTTGACGGAGCAAGCGATTATATTGACCTCGGCTCGCCGGCGGCATCGGATGATTTACCGGCCGATGACTTTACGGTTTCGGCGTGGATTTACGATGAGTCGGCAACAAGTAAGGGAGTAATCATAGGCGTATTTCCCGACGGCACCACAGGCTGGATACTGAGAAAACAGGGAACAGGTGCAGACCTATACATTGACTTCTGGGCGGGCTACTCCATTATCGATGCTTACTTTGCTACACCCGCAGGATCATTGGAATCCGACAACTGGCACCATGTCGCTGCTGTTTGGGATGCCGACGCAAAAACGTGCAGGATTTATATCGACGGTTTTGAGTCGTCCTATGTTAGCAGTACTCCAGGCGATGGCAGCTACAATTCCGATGCATCTTACGACAAGGAAATAGGCCGAATGGCATATTCAGGCGGCTTACAGTTCTTCGACGGCAAGATTGATGATGTCAAGATATTTGACAGGGCTTTATCCGACACGGAAATATCACTACTTGCAAAAGCTCGCTGACATGTAACTGATAGGCGCTAAGCATTCCGCTTAGCGCCTTTTCTTACGAAACCGCTCAAAGGCTCAGTCAAGTGTGTCCGCCAGAGTCTTTACAAGCAATCTCACCGCACCATCCACTTGGCCGCTTAATGATGCACCCAGCGTCGTTTGTCCGGGTTGGATACCGATGAAGTACACCTCAACAGGGATACTCTGACAAACCACCTCAACAAACAGCCGGGGCGAAAGTGTATGCGTGGAAAAAGCGGCCGAACTCAGTTCATCGGGCGTAAAAATTTTTATTTGTCCCGCCGGACCGCAAAAATCAATAGCATCAATGACAAGCAGAACGTCCGGCCTCTTTTCTATAATCGGACCGATGTAATTTTCCGGCACAGTACCGGAGTTTATTACCTGTTCCGGCGCAATGTCTTTTAGTTGCTGGCAAACAAAACACCCCGCCCCGTCGTCACCCTTAAGTGTATTACCGATTCCTATGATAAGTGTCTTCCGGCCGCGGATTTTCTTCAGTTGCTCACAAAATTCGTCGTAAGTGCCCATGGCCTTACAGTCGTATGTTCAACTCGCATTTGCACTTCGGACACAATATCCGCATAAAATCCTTCGTCTGAGCTGATTCTTCGCCCCCAGCCGCAGGCTCTTGCGCCGCCTCGCTTGGCTCCAGGTCCAGCAAGTCCGCACTTTTAGCAAGAAGAATCGAAGGATTCGTATAGGCAAGCGGGCCGAGCTTCTCCGCGAGCCAAACTAAGTGCTTCTTCGCCCCTACGACCGCTCCGCACTTCTCGCACATCTGAAGCTCGAACTCATGCGTCTCGGTCGTTGAATCCTTGTCGAAGGTCGCAAGGTCCCACTCGTTCGAAAGTTTTATGCCTTTTTCCGTTGTGCAGTTATCCTGACAGTTCCCGCAAAAAATGCACGCGCTGTAGTGAAGCGTGATTTTACGCACCGGCGGATCTGACTCCACGTCATCAACCTGACTCAGACATGCACCTCCGGTCGGACAAACGTTCACACAAGCACCGCATCCGATGCAGTTATCAAGGTCAAATTCCGGCTTGCCCCGGTAACTCTCCGGCACAACACAAGGCTCAGCCGGAAAACGAGTCGTAAATCGTGGTGAAAAAACAACTGTTACGGCTTCCTTCAATTCTCTTAATTTAGGCCAACGCAATGTCAGTCTCCCGTTGTAATTTACTATTTGCTATTTACTGGTTTCCGTTGTATTCTCTTCGGCGTACTTGTCTGAAACGCTCCGGTCCCACAATTTTACGCCCGAAGCGTAAGCGCCTTTTGCAATTGCATGTGCCGCCGTCGGCGACGTAACCAATATGAAAACCGCACATATTACCGCCTTCCCAGCCGTCGGACCTACCCCCGCAACAACTGCTACACCCAACAAAAGCATGACCGTGCCTAACGTTACACACTTTGTCGCCGCCTGCAAACGGTTATATACGTCCGGGAAGCGAACCAAACCGATGCAACCGAAAAGATCGAACAACACGCCGACAACTATTAACGTATAACCTATAATCTCACTCATCAAAGCCTCTGCCTTCCAAAAACTTTGCCAATGCTATCGTTCCTATCCAGCTTAAAAACGCCCACGCTAATGCGATCACCAAATAAAAATCCTTGCCCGTCGTCAGGCTCAAAATCGCACAAAAGCCCACCACAATGATACCCAGAATGTCAATTGCCACCGTTCGGTCCGGCGCGCTCGGACCCCGTCCGATACGGTAAAGACATAGAAAGCAGCATATCGATAAACCAATATAACAAACTGTTATCATAGCATTGCCTCGCTTATTCGAATATCTTCTCTAAAAAATACTCAAACTTGTCCGCGATAAGCCCGGTAGCCTCTTCGATATCCGTGGATTTTACGTTAATCCAGTGGATATATAAAAAACCATCGTCCGTCAGGTCAACGGTCAAAGTACCGGGTGTTAGTGTTATCGAATTCGCCAGCGCCGTGATGCCCGATTGGCTTTTAAGCTTCGTCCTGATCTTTACGATCCCCGGCTTAATCGGCATCTTCGGATGCAACGCCCGATATACGACGTCAAAGTTCGCTAAAATAATGTAATAGAAAAGTACCGGTATGTAAACCACCGCCCAGAATATGCGCACCGGCGAAACAAAAACATGGTGCTCCTGAGGGAGTACCTCATGGAACAAAAACGCCACGATTGCAGAGGCTATCACACCCGCGGTCAACACCTGAACGTCTATCCGCCCGTCAACAAACGGCCACGATAACAGAACCCAGATAACAAAAGCCAGAACGAAATATATCAGTCGTCTCATTATATCGAACCTTCTCTCACGGCATTGCAATTATTCTACTCGAGTACGAAAGACCGCCGACCAGCACATCCACCGCAGGGTCAAGAACCGTAGCTTTCAAACCGGGCACAAGCAACAGAAGACCCATCAGAACGCAAAAATACGCCAGCAACACCATCGCAAACGTCATTGAGCCGCGTTTTTCTTCCACGCCTTGAAGGTTCTCCGGAAGCTCACCGAGAAATACATAACGCTGAACCTTCAGGTACATTATCAAAGTCAGAACCGCCACGAAAACGATTATCGCGCCGAGCCAAACAAAACCTGCCTGGACCGCCGCGATTAAGAGTATCAGTTTGCTCCAGAAACCGCTGAAAGGCGGAACACCTGCGATAGACGCCGACGCAATCGTGCACGTCGCACGCGTTATCGGAAGCACCTTGCTCAATCCACCCATCTGGTCCATCCGTCTTGTCCCGGTCGAAAATTCAACTGAGCCGCTCGTCAGGAACAATAACGACTTGTAAACAGCGTGATTTATCAGGTGGAACAATCCGCCTAATATTGCTAACTTTGCCCACGCAGGATTGCCGCCCTCGGCGATAATAAGGCCACCCAGCCCGATACCCATCACAACATAACCCAACTGGCTGATACTTGAATACGCCATAAGCCGCTTAATATCCAACTGACCAATCGCCAAAAAACCTCCGGCGACCATGCTCAAAACGCCCAAAATAAGCAAAACCCAGCCTAATTGTATCGTGATTCCAAATACGTTGAAAACCACACGAATCAATGCATAAACACCAAGGGCCTTAATCAGCACGCCGGACAGCATCGCCGATATCGGAGCCGGCGCCGAAGGGTGAGCATCCGGAAGCCATGCGTGGAACGGAACCAACGCTGCCTTTAACCCGAATCCCGCCACAAATAAACCAAGGGCAAACAAAAGCCCCCTGTTCAGGCCCCTCCCCGCGATGGCCTGTGATATATACGCCATATTCAGAGAACCGGTATTACCATAGACAAGCCCGATGCCAAACAGAATGAACATTGAGGCTATACTCCCCAGAACCATATATTTGAACGATGCCTCAAGCTCTTCATGCCCGCACCCGAAGCCCACTAACGCATAAGAGGCTATCGAAGCAATTTCCAGAAACACAAATAAGTTGAAAATATCACCCGAAAGCACAACCCCGTTCATGCCCGTAACCATAAGCAGAAACAGACTCAGGTACTTCGGCTTGGCAGTATATCGCTCCATGTAATCCGCACTGAAAAGCATCGCCGCAAAACTGACTACGCTGACAGTCAGGATAAGAAGCCCGCTAAAACCGTCCAGAACAAGATTAATCCCCAAAGGAATCGGCCACTTCCCCACCCTGTACACGCCCGATTGACCGATAGACGCAATCGCCCCAACAAGCAGCGCTCCCGTAGCTATGTTGGCCAGCAGCGTCGCGCCGAACCTCCGTTTCTCGCTGAAAAGCGGCAGCAAAAACGCCGTTACCAGGGGAATAGCTACAAAAACGGGCAGTGGCACACTCATCCTTTAAGTCTCCTTATTTGGGTAATGTCAAAGGTGCCGTATTTCTCGTAGGTTCGGATGCAGATTGAAATCATAAGAGCAAGCGACCCTAAACTGATAACGATGGCCGTCAGTACCAGTGCCTGCGGCAGCGGATCAACACTTGAATTTACAAACGATGACTTGACCATACCCGAAACGGCATCAAACTCATCTTTGCCCACAATCGGCGCAACCCCACCCGCACGGTAGCCTAACATAACCAGAAACAAATTCACCGAGTATTCCATTATCATGATGCCGATAACGATCTTGACCATGTTCTTCTTCACAAGAGCACAGTAAAGACCAATCACAAATAAGAAAAAGCACATCGCATACAGCATTAGCTCACCTCCTCTTTACCTGACGAAGAATCGGCTCTGAATACCGAAAGAATCAGAACAATCATAAACAGAGACGCACCCACCTTCAGGCAGATAGCAATATTCGATAATGGTATAGTGCCACCGCTTACGAGTTTCAACGCCGACCCTTGTCCGGCCTGCCATTTCTGGTGCACGAAATTAAGAAAGAAACCCGCCGCGCCGTAGATGAACCCGCAAAGTGCTACCGCGGCAAACAACAGCGCACCAACGCAATCCAGTTTTGACGCCACACAAAGCGAAAGATTCTCCTCGGCATATTCTCGGCCGAACGCCAGCATCAGCAGAATGTAAGAACAAGCTAAAATTACACCGCCGGCAAAGCCGCCGCCCGGAGTAAGGTGCCCGAATATCGTAATATAAATCCCGAACAGTAAAACCAGCATCTTCACCCAACTGCTGACACTCTTCACTATTATTGTCATTCCCTTCATAAACCTGTCTCCCCCACATTTCTCGTCTTCTTCCTCAGTATTACAACCGCCCCGAGAATCGATGTAAACAGCACCGTAGCCTCACCCAAAGTATCATACGCCCGCCAGTCTAAAATTACCGCTGCCACCGCATTCGCCGCGCCGGTTTTCGAAAGTGATTGCTCGATATAATCTTGTGAGGCAACAATTTCCTGCGTCCGGGCGGCAGATACAAAGGCGGGCGTGCCAAAATCGGGCAGGTCGTCAAAGGCCTTTAAACAAACTGCCGATATCGCAAACAATATTGCCACTGAAACAACGATGCCGAAAAACTCCCTTTGACCGCTGAGAAAGGTCTTATCTCGGGAGATAGTTGCGCGTATCAGAATTATCAGCCCTAATACTTCCACAGCGATTTGCGTTATCGCTATATCGGGAGCCCTAAGGAACAGGAACATCAAAGAACCGCCGAAACCGATGGCACCCACACATATCACAGAACCCAGGAGATTATCCGTGTGCACCGCGATAAGCGCCGCTATCACCAAAAATATCATAAAGAAAAGAAAAATGTAAGACATCCCCATATCAGCCTCACCAGATATTACAAAACACGGTTAGAATTATCAACAAACCTAAAATCACCCACGTCAGATACATGGGCAGCATCCCCGAATGAAGCCAGCTGAGAAACCTCGATAAACCCAGACCCAACATTCCCCCCTGGTCGTAAAGGTCGAACCATTTCTGTTCCTGCCGGTTATAAAGCTGCTTCAAGCCCCCCATCTCTGAAATAGTCTTGTAAAAATGCGTACCCGATACTATCATTTCATCGTTGTCCATAATCTCGCCGCACGTCCATGTCCGTACCGTTCGCGACTTTCTTGCCACCAGCCCCCAAACCAGAACCGCGACGCCCAGAATCAGACCGATTACGATAAAGCCCGTCGCAAGAGCCGAGTCCCACGTCCCGAATATCGCCGTGCCGGGCTCTATATTCAACGCCGGATAGATAAACAAATTCAACGGTATCTTGTAGAAAACGCCGAACAAAACACAAAGAACCGCCAAAACACCCATCGGCACAAGCATCAGGCCCGAAACCTCTTTTATATCCCTCTTATGAGAAGGATTGCGAGACAGGAATATCGAATGTATAATCTTGACAAACGACGCCAAAGTCAGCGCGCTTCCAAACATCGCCGCTGTCAGCCAGATAGGCCACAGGCTCTTGCCGCCCATTGTGCTTCCGGCGGCGCCCATCTGGATAACACCCTGATACACCATCCACTTGGACACGAAACCGTTAAAAGGCGGAACTCCTGAAATACTCAAGGCGGCGATAAGACACGCCACAAATGTGAAGGGCATCTTATTACCGAGACCTCCTAATTCATCAACTTCGACCGTACCCGTGGCATCTTCAACCGCACCGCCGCACAGAAACAGGCAGCACTTGTAAATCGCATGGTTGAGCATATGGAAAACACCTCCGGCAATACCAACCGGAGTCATCGTCGCTATCCCCAAAACCATGTACCCCACCTGGCTTATCGCGTGGTAAGATAGCAGCTTCTTAACATTATGCTGCACCATCGCTACCATCACCGCAATGATTATCGTCGCAGAACCGATCAGCGCAAGTATTACGCTAAGCGCACCCGACTCCAACACAAATATATCACTGACGATTATAACCAACAGATAAATCCCTAACAGCTTATCGAGTGATGCAGGAAGAATCGCCATTATCGATGCCGGGGCGGACTCTCCGCTGGTTGGCAGCCATGTGTGCAGCGGAAGCGCACCCGCCTTCGTTATCGCCGCCGTCATCAGCAGCAAAAATGCCACTGTCGCCGCAGCCGAACTCGTCCCTAAGCTTATCTCCGATATCACAAACGTCCCCGAAAGAGCCCACACCATCCCGATGCCAAGCAAAAATGCAGCGTCGGAAAAACCTATCATCGCAAAACTCTTCGTAGCTGCAAACGAGCAACTCGCCCCGCCCGTCGTAATCAGAAGGTACAGAGAAACCGTCACGATTTCCCAGAATATCAACAGAAAAATCAGATGATTGCTCAATAGCACTCCTGCCGACCCCCCGATTGTCAACAGCAGCGAGCCGTAAAATATATTACTCGATTCACCAGCCGGCTCTGCTTTGAGTGTATAAACGCTTATCAAAAATCCGAAACCCATCGCAAAAAGCAATACAAAACTGCGAAGAGGGCTCGTCAGCAGAAGCAAATCAAGACGAAAATCGCTCATCTGCAAAATCGACCAACTGTATCCAAGCTCGGCCGGCGCAACGAATATCTTGATGGCCAACACAAACGCTACCAACGATCCCACCAGCGCCAATAATTTATGTACGGGCTTCATCGTACCGGGCACAAACAAAAGCAAAAAACCCGCCACAAGAGGGGCGAATATCGGTATCAGAAGCATTTTATCCAAATTATAAAACCTCCGGCCTAAAGCATCCACCTGTCATTCCCGCCAAGGCGGGAATCCATTCTAAAAAAGCCAATAATCTCAATGTACTCACCATAAATCAGAACGATTTCCTGATCCCCTCTGTCTTCTCACGGCTCAACCGCAGCAGCATATCATAGTCGTACAGCACCTCGTCCGTACGTTTATCCACAACAGCCACCCTTTCGGTACAGCTATAACACGGGTCAACCGCCGCCAATGTTATCGTAACATCCGCTATCTTCTGGCCGATGCAGCTCGCCTTAAAAGATGGCACATTAACATAGCTCGGAGCCCTTGCTTTGTGCCGCACAGGCCTGTTACCGCCGTCACTGCGAACATAATGGAATGTTTCACCCCTTGGTGCCTCTGCACGGCCCGTACCTTCGCCCGGCGGTATCTCTTTTACCTTGGTCTTGATAGGCCCTTTTGGAAGTTTTCGGATTGCCTGCCTGATAATCTTAATGGCCTCAAGCACTTCGAGCAGGCGAACAACCGCCTTGGCAAAAACATCGCCTTCCGGCACAGAACAAACCTGCCAGTCCAGTTCTTCATAAGCCGCATACGCGTCGTCATGCCTTACATCTATATCAACTCCGCTGCCTCTGGCGGTGGGACCTGTCACCGCAAATCTGACCGCGTCTTCTTTCGTCAATACTCCCACGCCTTTCAGACGCGCGTGAATCACAGGATCGTCTGTCACCGCCTTAATCAGCATATCCATCTTCTTTTCGATATTATCCAGGTCCTTAGACATTTTGGGGATAAGCTCATCGCCAATATCCTCTCGGCAGCCGCCAATCAGCAGATTCCCATAGTTGTTTCTGTTACCTGTTATTTCTTCGAGCATATCAAGTACCGGCTCACGATATTTCCATGCCCACATAAAAACAGTATCGTACCCTATGAAGTGGCCCGCAAGACCAACCCACAGCACATGACTGTGAATCCGTTCAAGCTCGGCGATGATCGTCCGAACATACCGGGCTCGGTCCGGCACCGTTACACTGGCTATTTCCTCCACCGCCTGAACATAAGCCAATGGATGAGAAGCCGAGCAGATGCCGCATATCCGCGAGACCAAAAGCGGTACCTGGTCGAATTGAAGAGACTCGCTGATTTTCTCTATGCCGCGGTGGTTATATGATATCCGCATATCAATGTCCGTTACGGTCTCGCCATCAACGGTAAGTTGGAAATACTCCATCTCCTCCTGCAAAGGGTGAAGAGGACCAACGGGAATAACCGGTTGTCTTATTGTCTTTTTCATTGCTTAACTTCTTTCCTTAACGGATAAACACCCTCCGGCCAGTCATCGGCGAGAATCAAACGTCTCATATCAGGATGATTCGCAAACTCGATGCCCAACAAGTCATGCATCTCTCGCTCTATCCACTCCGCCGCCGGCAGAAACGGTGCGATAGACTCGATTTTCGGGTTGTCGTGGTCACGAATAAATGCTTTTAGATTAACCACGCAGCCGGTTTCGTCATAAGAATAGTGGTAAATAATCTCAAAGCAAGCATCGCTGTCTATGCCGGTGGCAATGACAAATCTCAACGGCACATCTTCAAACAGAAATTTATTGACCGCGCAACTGTTTTCAGCCTCGCAATAAAGATAAATCCGGTTGTCAATAGGCTCTTCAATCTTGGTGAGCTTATCTTCTATCCCAGACAGTTTGTTTCTCAACTCTTCCGAGTTCATATTGTTCACCTGGTTACAACGCTGACAATGCCTTTACTACACTCGATATAATAGCCTCCGGTTTCGGCGGACAACCCGGAACATAAACAATAATCGCGTCGGGATCTACCTCCCTGATTATTTTATCCACCGGTCCCGTCATGTGGTAACCCGTGCTGAATATCCCCATGTCGCAGCCGCATGCGCCGATGGCAAAGACAACGCACGGCTTCGGGGTCTGACGATACACCTCTCGAAGACGATGGGCGGCCTGACACGTTACACCGCCGGTTACCAAAAGTGCGTCTGCATGTCGGGGTGAACCTACAAGCTTCATCCCGAACCTTTCGATATCAAACCTCGGTGTCAGGCAATCAACAACCTCAATATCGCAGTTGTTGCACGCCCCTGTGTTAACGTGAAAAACCCAAGGCGACTTCTTTAATGACCATATCTTCCAGTCCATAACCTTACCTTACTCAAACTGACAGATTGAAGGTAAATATATTCTTCAATTACTTGTAAAATAACATCTTAAAAAAATCCCGACGATGTCGGCTTCATCCAACTAAAAACTAAAAACTATCGACTAAAAACTCGAAAACTGTCCGTTTTGTACCAAAACGGTCAGTTTGAGTCACCTTACAGCCAACCGATCTTAAAGACACTGCCTAAAATCGCAAACGCAACCGCTACCACCATCGCCGTGCCGCACCAAAACCAGAAAAACTTCACCGCCTGGTCTATACGGACCCGAGGGTTCGTGTTCTTTATCAATATTATTAACACAAGCACAAGTACATATTTGCCGATACCCGACAATATGCCTCCGGCGCCCGCGCCGAAACCGCCCAAAAACGACACAACCAAAAAGAGAGGAAGAGCAACCAACATTATCGCCTGCATCAGCGTCCATATTGCAAGCAACGCCCCGGAGTATTCGATAAAGATACCGCTCGCTATCTCCGTCTCCGCCTCGGCAATATCAAAAGGAACAAATCCGAGCTTCGCCTGAACACATAACAGCGCCGATAAAAATGCTATCATACCCGATATGCTCAAAACAGGCGCATGCTCGGCTATCGCAGCCAAACTGAGCTGTCGGTCCGGCCCCACTAATCCGGCCGTTTTTATAATCACAACCAGAAAGGCCAGCACAAGAGGAAACTCGTATGCTACGACAAGTTTCATCTCCCTGGCCGTCCCCACAGATGCCTGCGGGCTTGCGCTCGACGAACTACCTAAAATAAGCGCCAGCGAAGGTAAAACCATAAGGTATATCGCCACGATAATATCACCCACAAAAGGACTCGCCGGCACAAAGCTTATCCGCCAGAGCATCGTCGCAAGCAATAAAACCGCCGAAAAACCTATCAGCGGTGAAACCATAAACGTCGCCTTCTGAGCGGCCTCTGGTATCAGAGTTTCCTTGCCCAAAAGTTTTATCACGTCATATAGAGGCTGAAGCACCGGCGGCCCTATACGATGCTGGACTAAAGCGCTCACCTTACGAACAATCCAACTGGCCACAAGACCACAGATGATCGTAAACAAAAAGCCTGGAAAGACCAATATCCAAAATAGATTTTGCAGTACTTCGCTCATTTTAACTCGTTCCGATTTCCCCCAAAAACGGTTGCCAAAGTGTTCCTGCTGGAACATGCACAACGATATCATCGAATACTTCAACCAAATCGCCTTCAACCGCGACCTCTTTATATTCTATGCTCCCATCCGACGTCTGCACACACAAAGGTTTCTCGCCCGGCCCCAGCCTTCCTCTGCACACGTCACAAACACTGCTTACAAACGGTATCAGGTCCGTATAGATAGTCCCGAACGGGCAAGCTATCGCACACGTCCCGCAACCCGTACATAACATATTGGCACGCTTCAGAACACTGTCTTCGCTACCTTCGACCTCAACCTTCTCCAGAGCGTCCTGCGGACACGCCTTGACGCACGGTGCCGCCTCGCACTTGCGGCAAATCAGAGCGAAGCTTATCTTCTCCAGAAGCGAATCGAATCCCTTGTTTCCCGGATGATGCTTGTAAGAGCAACGGATATGCGACGTCTCCCGCTCTCGAACTTTATGCAAGTCAATTACCAACTTCTCAGCCATCTAAACCTCGCTTCGTACTACCGCTTTATTCCCATATCTTTGGATATTTGCGTATCTGCTCATACGTAAAGACCGGGCCGTCTTTACAAACATAATACTTGCCCAACATACAGTGCCCGCATTTGCCTATCCCGCAGCTCATATTCTTTTCCATCGAAAGGTAAATATCCTCCGGCCTGAATCCGTATTCCAGAGCCTGCTTGGTGGCAAACTTCATCATTATGGGCGGCCCGCAAATTACTGCCACCGCGTTTTTAACAGAAACATCATCGGCCTTTACTATTGTCGTTACTACACCCACGTTGCCGCTCCAGCCGTTACCCCCGGTATCCACCGTCAGCTTCATATCGACGCCGTCGAGCTTTGGCCATTCACCGAACAGCGACTCTTTATAAATCAAGTCCTCAGGCGCCCTCGCTCCGAATCGGCAGACAACGCTCTTGAAGTCTTGGATCCTGTCAACCAGCGTCAAAAATAGCGACCTGATGGGTGCCAGACCAACTCCACCACCTACTATCAGGACTTCTTTACCCGCAAAGCTGTCGATGGGATACCCCTTGCCGTACGGGCCCCGGATGCCGACCTTTTGACCCTTCCGGCATTCGTGCAACAAACCCGTAACTCGACCCGCCTTCATGATGCTGATGTCCATCCTGTCCGTCTGCTTCGGCGATGACGACGGAGTGAATGGTGCTTCACCCTCGCCCGGTAAAGTCAGCTCTACGAACTGGCCTGTCTCAAACTTGAACTTGTTTTCAGGCACAATCACGAATGTCTTGATCGTCGGCGATTCTTCGACGATGTCGACAATTTCAGCGTTTATAGGTTGGTACGGATTTTCGTTCATCTTGCCGCTTTGGCCTGTTTTTTACCTTTCAATTCTTCGTTCAGCTTCTTCAGAAGCTGCCGAACTTCCGAGCCACCGGCGCAGCCCTCTACGCATCTGCCGCAGCCGACGCACATTTCAATTCCGTATCTCTCCAAGAAATACACAAACTTGTGCATCAGCCGATGCCGGGACCGGTCGCCAAGTATCTTATGTGGATTCTGGCCCCCCGCCACCGTTGCATAATCACACCGCATGCAGCTATCCCACATCTTCATTTTACCAAAGTAGTCTTTCTGCTTTGTGTCGTAAAGATAAAAACAGTGGCAAGTCGGACAAACCCGCGTACACCCCTGGCACTCAACACACCCGGCGGCCTCCTCTTCGAAAAGCGGCGAGTCATAGCAGTCTTCCACAATCTCATTAATCGGATTATCAAGCAGGTACTCGGCGTTAATCTCATCAAGCCGCCCCTGCGCCTGCTTTCTGTTCTCATCCCGCTCGGCCGCCGCACCAGAAGGCACATCACTGAACATTCGCCCGTTCTCTTTCACAAACCTGCTGCCCCTGTCCGAACCGGCCTGTACGAGAAAACCGCCTTTAACCTTTGACAGGTTCAGGTCGAATCCTTCGTCAGCAAAGGGCCGGCCCCCGACCATATTGCAGAAACACGTTTCCGCAGGGTCAAAACAATCACCCGAAATAATAAACATCTTGTCCCTGCGGGCCACGTAAGACGGGTCCAGGAACTCGGCCTCGGCGAAGACACAATCCAGTACCTTTATCCCCCGCAAATCGCAGTTCTTCAGCCCAAAGACTGCAAATGGCTTAATTTTCTGCTCCGACGGAGCCTGGCCACCGAAAGTGGAAGCGACCTCCCGCATGGGAAACAAAAATTCCTTCACCGGCGCCGAGACCCGTATATTGTTAAACACGGCTTCGGTCGCATCTGACGGGTCATACCGGCTGAACGAATAATATTCGCCGAGCCTGGTCGGGACATACAGCGTCATCTCCTCCGCTATCGCATCGAAGAGCGGCTTGAGATTCTTCAAAAAGACTGTTTCCACTTTTCCTACCTGTTCTCAGTTTTTGTTAAGCACCGGCCGGCAAATAATACGGCAGTCTAGCCAAAACCATCGCGATGTCAATCGTAATAACCTTGACTTTCTTTGGCACGTCAAGATAAAAAGGGGCAAAATTCAATATGCCCCTGATACCGGCCTTGACCAAGGCATCGGCAACCTCCTGCGCCGCATCAGCCGGAACTGCGATAATAGCTAACGTTATACCTCTCTTTGTCAATGCTGAAAGGTTCGACACGTCTTCAACTTTAACCTTCTTTGCTATCTTGCCTATCTTAACGGAGTCATTGTCAAACACGGCACTGATTTGGAGCCCGTAGGCACTAAAACCCGGATACCTCAAAAGTGCCGAACCGAGATTACCCAATCCCACCAAAGCAGCCTTGTTCGTCGTATCAATTCTCAGTATCCCGCGTATCTGCTTAGCCAGCTTCGTCGTATTGTAGCCGACACCCGGAGTACCGAAGGCCCCAAAGTATGACAGGTCTTTGCGGATTTGAGGCGGGCTGATGCGCAAAAGCTCCGAAAGCTTCCGGCTGCTGACGTTTTGGAGGCCCTGCTCGCTGCAAATTAAGAGGCCTCTCAGATATATCGGCAGCCGGCGAACCGCCTCATCCGGTATTTTGCTATATCTCATACGCCTATCTTTGCCTGATGTTGAACGTAGGCCTTTAAGAAATAATAAGTTATATCAGTCCGACGAAGTCGGCTTCGACAAACTAACAAATAAAAACTAACAACTAACAACTCGAAAACTGGCCGTTTTGTTCAAAACGGTCGGTTTGAGTTGTTTGGTGCTTGCGTTCTCATTCACAAACTTAACAGCCGCAATTTACCACTTTGCCGGTACTAATGTCAACCAATTTCCGAAGAAATTAAAAAAAATGCAAAAAATTTTCAAAATCCCCGCCAATCGGCCAAAATCGCCGTGATTAGCCACAGAGCCCACCGAGAACACCGAGGCATATCAATTCTAAAATCGTTTCGCCCCCCTCTCTTGTCATGCCGGGCTTGACCCGGCATCCAGGATAAACTCCACGCGACCTGTCACGGCGAAGTATATTACTAAGACAGAAGCGTTCCACTCCAATGGTAAATAGTAAATTGAAAATAGAAAATCCCAAACGCCCCCCGGATCCGCAATCTCTCTCGCCTTCATTGTCCGATGATGTTTAAAAGATAGCGCCTGCTTGCCCCGTACCCAACGCGGTACGGGGTCCTCCGTCTCTTTTCTAACTCTCCCCCACTATTCCTTCTAATCAATCCAATTCTATTACACCGGCCACCATTTTCCAGCAATACTTTTTTTCGTATGATGGTGATTTATATGGCGTTGCTAAACTAATTGTAAGCAAGCACTCACTCGAAATGTCTTCATCATTTGTTATTTTTTCAATGACAATAGGATCAGTAATCTTTAATTCATACCTAATTCCAGAATATCTAAAAATACACCTTTTCTTTCCCCACGGATTTAAACCGAAATTAGGATTGGTAACGCTTACAAGCTGTAGTGATCTCCATCGATTTTGGGGTATCTGAGAGAATATCTCAGGGTCAACCTTGCTTTCTTGATTGTGCAACAAATTCGGCGTATCCTCAACATATTGGTTTATACTGTGGGCAGATAATTTGCGCAATCTTTTCCATGTCCCGTTGTTCAAGTATATATTTTCAGGCTGGCATCCTTCATCAGGCGCTCGCTCTCCAAGGGGGATTTCCACTAAATCCAACAAGTTTGGCTCATTGCCAATCGTATTGTCAATAAATCTTTCCTTGTAAATAGCGATTGTTCTTTGAGAAATAGGTCGAACCCATCTACCCGTATCATTGTCAATACCAGCAATACATCGCCCGCGATGTTTATAGGAATTCGCAAGACAAACTATGCGTGCCATTTGCTTTTCCTCTGACTTAATTTCATAAGTGCTTTATTATTATGTTCTTCTTTGCATCTCTAAGATATTCAGCTAATAATCTGCGGTGGCATTTATCGGCCTTGGGTTCACTAC
>Ga0114922_10003148_pt1 | contig 15414 bp, 20 predicted proteins | sample AartaG_FD_100975 | JGI IMG/M metagenome (GOLD analysis project Ga0114922, IMG submission 100975) | Deep subsurface microbial communities from Aarhus Bay to uncover new lineages of life (NeLLi) - Aarhus_00045 metaG | ecosystem: Environmental > Aquatic > Marine > Oceanic > Sediment | place...
CAGGGTCAAGACCTCGGAAGAGATCGTCGGGGCTGAGATCCGGCATCTACTCTTCTGCCTTCCCTGTTGGGGTCTCGTAGTAATCGGCCAGGATCGAAGCGATGAAGGGATCGCTCCGTCCCAACGCGCCTACTGTGACTCGCGCCCTCTCGACACCCAACCCTGCCGCAAAGACTTCGGCCTGCGTGCGTGCTGCAGGCGCGACCTCCGCCTTCGGAATGTCGGGGTACGTGTAAGCCGGAAGAATCTCCACGACTTCACCCTGGTTGTCGGTGCGAACGATGATCTCCTTCAGTTCACCACCGTCGTCCCGCTGGAAGGGAAGGGTCTCCCCTGCCCTGCGCAACACGTTCTCGATGTCCTCCCGATCTCGAACAACGATGTTGCCATTCGGATGACGAGGCGCACCAGCAGGCACACCCGTGCGTTTCTCGAACTCCTCGAGCGAAGCCTGGGTTTCGACGACCTCGCCCACGTCCGCGCCTATCGCACGAATGGCTTCTTCCTTCTCGAAATTGAAGACCTCCGATTCCCCGAAGCCAAACCACCCATCATCGAGGTTGAACTTACGGAAGGCGTCGAGCAGCACGTTGTTCACGTACTTCTGACGCAGCGCAGGATCCGTGACCTTAGAGAGTCGCTCTGCATCTTCCTTGAACCGCTGATCGATGAAGCTCTCCATGTCGTAAAGCTTTTGGCTCTGGACAAACGACGCAGCCACAACCTCCGCCTGAGTGGCGTCCTTACCTGCCCTGACCGGGAAGGAAGTACGAATCGCTGAGCGCAGAGTCTTGCGTACCTCTCGCATCGTGCGATCCTGCGGACTATCAGTCTCACCGTTGCGGATCTTGTTCTGAAGATCAACAAGCCTTTCCCAGTCAGGCTGTTTAAGAAGAGCCTGCATCGGGTAGAGGTCGATCTCCACGAACTTCTTCGAGTTGACATCAGCCAGCGTGCGCAGGCGAGCGTACTGACCTTTCTGGAAAGCGTCCGACTGCCCTTTCTGGAAACGGGTGATCGCCGCTTTCCAGTTCTTGACGAACTCGTTCTCCACCTCAGGAGCCATGTCTGTCTTGGCCACCACTGCAGCCAGGTCCCCAAAGCCGGGGTATTTGTTTTCCGTTATCTGCTCGTTCAGTTCGTTGTTCCCGAGAGTTACCTGCTCCTGATTGTAGAGCCTCTTGACCTGCTCCCTGCGCTGGATAGCTCCGACCAGTTCCTGGCGTGCAACACCTCGCACCTCTTCGGTCATCTCGACACCAGCCAAGGTGAACTCCCCGCCCTTACCCTTCTCACCCTGATCTACCAACCGCAAGCGTTCGCTGTCCGTGAGCCCGGGGTTGCTCATCAAAGTGTTGACCACGTCCTGCGCGTCTACCCCGACTCGCACCAAACGGACCTTCTCACCGAGCACCTTCTTGGTGGCGGCATCCATGCGCTTGTTGTATCGCTTGAGGTGATCTTCCGCAGCCTCCAAGCCGACGCTACTCTCAGGAGTCACATCAGCGAGTAGCGTGCCTACTCGAATGCGATGGTAACGCGACACCTCCTGCTGCAGAGCTGCTTCCCGTGCAGTGCTGTCAGTGACACCCTGCTCTGTCAGGATGGCGTTCAAGTTGAGAACGCGATCCTGCAACGAATTGAGAAAGACCTCTTCGTTGTAGGGATCGGCCTGGATCTCGTTGATGCCCGTCTGATCCTCCGCCGCTCGAGTGGTCTGTCTGGCCACCTCTCCCTGCTGAATACGATGTCCGCGCATCCGATCCACGTAGCCGGGGATCTCAGAAGATGCGGTTGCAGTGAAGATCTCCTGTTGCCTGGGGTTACCCAGCTTCCCGGCGATCTCCTTGCGGAACTTCTCCAAGTCGCGCCGAAACTCCACGTCCACGTTGGCCGCGTCCGTTCCCCTCCGCTGCATGTACTGGGAGCGCGCCTCGAGCGCCCTATCACGGAACTCCGTGTTCGCAGCGCGAGCGGCACTCCTATCCTCTCCCAACTCGATAGCGAGGAGCTGCTGACTGGTCTGCTGCAGAGCACCACCGAGCCGACCGAGCTGCTGAGCCGTACCCGCGCCGAAAGCCGCAGGCGTAGCCGTGGGTGCTCGCAGAGGATCGAGATCGATCCGATCTTGGTAGGTGGGAATCTTTGCCATCGCTCAGCCCCTATCGCAGCGCGAGTGAAGTCGCCAATGAACTAGCACCCGAAAGCAGAGTCGGCGCTGCCGCCAGGAAAGGGCTCACCCGCGACTGGCGCTGCAGTGCGGCCTGAGAACGAAACCCGTACTGCTCGAGCGCGGTGTTGTAGCGGATGTCCATCGCGTCGTACTCGACACCGAGAGTGGTGTCCTCGAGCACCCGCTGCGCGCTCCCCGTCCCCAGCTCGACACCGGACGCCGCGTAGCCGACCTTCTGCGCACCGAGCAGTTGCCTGCCCTCTCTACGAAGCTTCGACTCAGCTCTCCGTCCTCGCTGACCGGCCTGCTGCGCCTGTGCTTCCGCTGTCTGTGCGTTGTACTCAGCCGCCGCATTCGATGCCTGCGCTTGCCGGAAAGAGGAGACCGCACTGAGCCCAGTACCCACTGCGCCCAAAATCAGTCCCGTACACATGCTACTGCCTCCTTAACCAGAAGGGGTGAAAGAACTCACCGCCCACCCCGAAAGGCACAGGGTTACTGATGTGAAACCCAACCCACTCAAGCCACCGGATCGAAGCCTTGTTGCGCACGTCCACGAAGTTGAAGAGCGAGTCGAACCCGTCCATCAGTGGACCGTAGACATACTCCTTCGTCATGCGCAACACGTACATCCAGATGTCCGCGATCCGGTCATTCGCGAGCATCCAGGGACAACCCTGGCGCTTGACCGACGGGTAGGGGCTCACACCAAAGAGCGCCACTGGCTCACCGTCCGCGAGGAGTGCCCAGGACCGCACTGCGTATTCAAAGGAAGCCTGCAAAGCCTGCGCACCTTTCAACCTAAGAGCCGCCCACACTTCTTGTTCATCGCACTCCCTCAACGCGCCTATCGCATCGACGGCCTCCTGCGAGGCCGCAACGATGCTGCCCTTAGTCTTCACCGAAATCCATCTTCGGAATGATGGACAGCACGGTCGTCGGCACTGGCGCATTGTTCCTCAGGTAGATCCTTCCCGTCATCCCATCGCTGGGCTCGATGGCCATCTCCTTGTCCCCGGTGTAGAGTTGCGTCGGTTCTCCGTAGAGTTCGTCCTCGCGGAAAGCCACCTCGTCCAGATGATCCTCGTCCGGCCCCACCCAGAGCCCTCGTGAGTTCTCCATGCGCGTCATGACCGACACCGCATTGCGCAGCCGGTCCTGTAGCGTACCCCCCTCCGCAGCGATCTCGATCTCCATGGTCTCAAGATTGCAGACGTAGCCCAGACCAATCAGCGCCCTGGCTGCGGGCTCTGGCAACGTGATCGCGCCAGAGGAGACAGTGTCCTCGGGCTGCACGTTCCCGTCGGTGAAGATCTGAACTGTCTTCCCTTCGAGGTGCTCCAGACCGGAGAAGCTGGTGATCATCCTGACCCAGTTGTGTACCCCGACAGCCTGCATGGCCGTCGGCACCACCCTGTTGTAGGGGGTGACCGTCAGCACCGTGTCACTCGTGTAGCCCGTGACCGACACGATCACAGAGTTGACCCCGTCACTCAGCTTGATGTACTTGCCCACGTCGCTGGCCAGGAACGTGTTCGAGGAAGAAGACGTGAGCGTGAGTGACTCACCAACCTGCCACGTCGATCCGCCGGTTAGCGTCATCGTGTATGAAGTGTCGAGCACCCAGCCGTCGTACCGTAGTCCGTCATCCACTGCCCAGGCCCGGGTGATATCCGCACTGGGCAGGCGCTCCCTGAAGACCTCGATGTGCTTCACGTCCGAGCCACCGACGTTCCGCTTCACCACGATGTAGGTGTCAACCTCACCAGCCTCGGTGAAGATCGTAGCCACGTTCTCGACCAAGCCATCCGTGGTGTGGCGATGCCAACCCCACACCTCGTGTTCCCTGGCATAGGTCATGCCCAGGAGCACACCGTCGTCGCGCACCGCCCACACCACGGTGTCAGGGTGCTGCTGGTAGGCAAGATCAACAATCTCACGATCATTGAACAGGTGGTTCGCGAGCAGAGTGAGGTCGTTCCCGGCGTAGCCCTCGACATCCAGATTGAAAATCAGATCGCGCAAGACACGCTTGGATCCGTCCACGAACAGGATCGCGTTCCCGATGACCACTGGCCGCAAGTAGGAACTACCCCACTGCGACTGCATCTTCAGGTCTACGTTTGTGGGCGTGACCGCGCCACTGGTGCCGCCCGCGCTCATACGCCACTCACCCCCGCCGGTTCCAATGAGCAGATCCTCGAGCGCGATCAGCCACCGGATCTCCTGCAACTGCCGAGACGCGAGTGTGAATTGATAGGAGTCGTCAGCACTCAGCGGAGTGGAGATGTTGAAGTTCCCAAACGCGCCAGTGACCGAGCCCCAGATCGTTTGCGGGTTGTTGTTCGTCCTCGCGTAGACCATCCGCTGCTCGAAGAAGCTAGCTACGCCCGGGTAGTCGCCCACTCCGCCGAAGGGGGCGTTCGCCTCCGGTGGCCCCTTCTGGTAGTCAGGCAACACAGTCGCGTCGACGACGTGCGAAGCCGCCGCCTCTCGAGCTACCCAGCCGAAGGAACCAGACAGGTTCTTCCGCATGTAGATGTTGTAGTAGTGAACCGTACCCACCGCAGGCGGGGTCCACGTCAGTGTCCCACTCGCAGCCGCCTTCGTGTTAGAGGGCAGTGACTCCTGACCATCATCCGCGACAGCGGTCACCTGCCACTCGTGGCTGGTGCCCGTGCCCCCGGTCAGGACCGTTGGCGCACCGATGCCCGCGCCGAACGTGACTGCCGCTATCGCCCAGGCATTGTGAGCGGTGCGCGAGAGCTGCTGCGGTGCGTGGTCTGGGTGCTGCAGGAACAGGACATCGTAACTCTGTTCGTAGGTCAGCCGCGCCAGATCCTCCGCCGCGTAAGGCACAGCGAGTTCGTAGACACCCAAGGCATACCCGTCGAGCACCCAGTACGTCGTCCAGTTGATCCCGTGCCAGGGCTCGTCATTGGCCGTCGAGGTGTGGTTCTGAATGCAGCGGTAGATGCCAAGGGGCGAACCGCCCAGGTTCTCCCAGTGATCCGTATCCGTCCATGGCCACTTCGCCTCGTCTGCGGTGTGCTTCCGCAGGCAACGGAAGTAGAACTTGATCCCACCGGAGGAAGCGTGGACGTAGTCGCCCACATCGTAGCCTACACCCTCGGTCCACGTCGTAGTCTGCGAGTCGTCCAGCGTTCCCAACACGAACTGCCCTACGGTGTAACCGGTCGTGATCACCCACGCGATGATCCCGCTGATGTCCGCGAGGACCGGAATGCCGTCCCGGTAGACGCGCATGGTCTGATCACCGAACTCCAGAATGTAGCCCTGCTCCACGGAGAACTGAAAGGGGATCAGCTTCAGTGGCTTGGCACTGTCCAGGGCTTCAGCCAGGAACTCAGTGCCTGGGCGAGAGGTCACTCCGCCAAAGGGCTGCACGACGAAGTTCTCGCACAGCTTCAGTGCAGTGCCGTACTTGCTCAGATCCACACGAGCGGCGAGCGAGGGTGCCCACTCGCCTCCCGTGAAGGATCGCTGCGGGACGCTGATAGCCACAGCTACTTCCTCGCAGTCACGTAGGCGCTGACACCACTGGGCGGCTCAAAACCTTCGTTGGCGTTCGCCTGACGGCTCATCCCGAGCTTGGACGAGTACATTGCCATCATCTGCTGGTGCAGCGAAGCCTTGCCCTTGAGAGGCATCGCCAAGTCCGCAGCGAGCCTCCACGAGAGGGCATCGACAAAGGAAGGTGAGAACAGATTCGCGTCCTCGATCCGAGCGGTGAAGATCAGCTCAGCAGCTTCCTGATCCGAAAGGATCATGCGCGTGTCCTTGGCCGCGTTCACCGCGACCTCGAACTTGATCTTATCCGACTTCACCTTCACGAGAGACTCAACCAACTGACCACTGATGTACATCCCGTCGGTGTAAGTCTGTGTGGTCAGCGGGTTGTAGATCTCCAGCGCATTGAGACAGTCCGTCGGATAGATGTAAGCGTAGTCCCACCCCGAGACCTCTTCCCCGCTGAGCAGCGCGAGCGTCACTCGCTTGCGTGCGAAGTTCCAGGGGAACTCCGCCTGCACCGCATCGCGGAGAACGGGGTACAGACGCTTGCACTCACGCGCCTGTCGGTTGCTCTCGTTCAGCGACTGGATCGACAGGCCACCGATGTGGGAGAGCGCGAGGTTGCAGATGTCTACTTCGTTGGCCATGGCTCTACTCCTCGGAAGAGGACGCTCCCATGAACGTGCTGGCGATCTTGCTGGCTTCCGTGAAGTCCTTAGCTACGTGCTCCTCACTCTGCCAGTCTGGATAGAGCACACCCTGCGCATCCTTACTCTCTACCCGTTTCTCGGTGCGAACCGTGAAACCGTTCTCGACTTCTTCGATCCGCACGTTCCTGCGATTCTTGGCCACGTCACTTCCTCCTGCCGACGATGTCGCCGGACTGCGCCACGAAGGGACGCAGCTCTCGCTTGCCGCTGTCTTTGTTGTTGACCCAGACCCAGATCTTGACCGGGCGGGCTATCTCGGCAGACTGCCCCTTCTCGAGGTAGACTTGCCTTTCAAGACACCCACTCGTAAGAAGCCAACTCAGCGTCAAGCTCAGCGTCAGGAACAATCTCAATCGCTTCACGACTCTTCTCCCTCAACGCGAAGAGCGCCGGAAGCACTGCTTTGAAGAGCAACGACAGCAGTGCCATCAGCACCTTCATCAGAGCGTCCCGTCCTTGTCGAGCTTGTTGTGGACGAGGTTGATCCCTTCCTTCAGGGAGTCAACCAGCTTCGGGGGAGCCGCCTTGCCCTTCGACTTCTCGTAGATCTTGAGGATGAACTTCAGCGCCTCATCGAAGCGCCTCATCCCCTTGCTGTCGGTGTCATCGGGAATCGCCTTCTCGGCATGCTTGCAGCCTGCGGCGATCAGACCCTCGAACGTCTTCCAGGCGGGCTTCTTCGTGTAGACCCTGTTCATCACCCAGAGGAACAGACCGGCGAGAATGGTGATCCCGGTGGGGCTGTTCACGAACTCCCAGACCAGTTCAAGTAGCTTCGTCCAGTCCATGGGTTACCTCCCAGCAATGCAGCGGCGGGCGGGGCCGAAGCCCCGCCCGCCTACTGCCGTCTACGCGAACGGATCCTCGGGCTTCTTGCCCTTGCCCTTGGCACCCTTCTTCGGCTTCGCAGCCATCCCCTTCGCAGGGGCGTTCTTCTTGTTGCGGGCCTGCACCTCCTTGAAAGTACGGGGTTCAGGAACCACGGACTTCTCGGAGTAGCTGGCTTCGGGAACGAAGTGCTTGAGACCTTCAGTACCCTTCTCGGCTTCCACCGTCTCACCGATGCGGAACCGGCGTTTACGGAAGATGCACTTCCTCACGCAGACGTAACGCACGGTCCTTACTCCTCACCGAAGGAGTTCTGCTGCTTGTCGAACAGGATCCCTGCGGTGATTGTGCCAGCGTCGAAGGTGCCGACGATGACGTAGTTCAGACGCAGGAAACGCAGCGCACCCTTCGGAACCATCGGGAGCGCGAACTCGTACCCCGCCACCAGAGCCGCAGCCGCGATTGCAGCCGTGGTGTAGAGCACCACCGGCGAGGTGAAAGCCGCGTCGGTGGCCGTCTGCAGCGCCACAGCCACGGACGTACCGGTGGCGAGATCGGCAGTGATCTGAGCCAGCACGCGCAGCGGCTCGCCGGGGCCAACATCCTTGGCGGCTCCGGTGTCGATCACGTTCTCGCTGACGGCGGTCGTGGTGAGCGCCTGATCGTCGCTGAAGAGGTTCTCCTTGTCCAGAATCATGTTTCCATTCCTCCTTGTTCAGTGCCCACCACTTAGGTGAGCGTGGCCTCGGTCAGCAGGATGGAATCGCAGCGCGACATGGGGATGCCGTCGAACGCGACCACCTTGCGGCCCGCGTAGTTCTCCAGCGTCAGATTGACGTTGGCCTTGTTGGTGATCTGCCGCCGCAGGAAGCTGCGGATGGTCTTGTTGACGTAGAAGTTCGCCCGGCCCATGTTCAGGCTGGGCGGAATTTCCACGCACTGCTGCAGGAGGTCGATCAGGTCCGCGCCCGCGCTGGCGTCACTGGTGAGCGCCGACACATCGATGTTCGCGATGCGGACGACGTAGCGCCAGTCGCGCAGGGACAGACCGGTCTTCCACTGGTAGTGCGAGCGGTAGCCCTGGTACTTGCCGCCAGCGGCGTCCTCGAGGGTGACCTCGCCCAGATCCTTCATCTGCAGACCGGCCTTGCTGGCCTTCGGGTAAATGCCGTGGCAGGTGTTTGGACCCCAGATGACCAGCCAGATCGACGTGTTGTCCGACCCGGTGCCGCCACCGTTGAGGATGTTCTCACTGTTCTCGGCACCGGCCAACTCGTTGTAGCGGTAGGCCAGACCCAGGAACTCCTCGGGATCGGTGTCGGTGTTACCGTAGAAGAGCGTGTCGCTCATCTCCTGGCTCATCGCCTCGATGAACGCACGGTCCTCGCTCAGCCGGAACTGCGCGGTGTTGCCGTTGAGATCCGCGAGATCCTTGTCGACCTCGGCGTATGCCTCCAGCATTCCGCAGGCGTCCGTGACCTGCACGGTGCGACTCTTGGACTGCGGCACACCGTAGTTCAGCATGCGCCATGCCACGCTGGGCAGACCGGCGCGCACCGTGGTGCGGTGACCCGTGGGGAGGTTACCCTCGATCCACGTCATCGAGTCCAACACCTCGTTGGTCTCGTTCAGCAGCTCGACAATCTTGTCGATCTTGCCGTCAGGATCGAGGCGCTTGGCCACGTCCTGAATGGTGGGGTTACCGGTTCCGATGGTTGCCATTGCTCGCTCTCCTTCTCCTCCGGTTTACTTTCCGTCGTAGAGGACGGTGGCCGCATCCTTCTCGGAGGGTGCGGGTTTCCCGTCCACAGTTCGATCCTCACCCAGCGCCTTGTCGAGCTTCCCGAGAAAACGCAAGAGGTGCGGGTTGCTGCCCAGGCCGGACTTCTCGATCAACTCGTGAAGCTCAGTGGACCCGTGTTCCTTGATCACCCGGCGTCCCCGGTCCAGAGTCTCTTCGAGCTTGTCACCGCCCCACTCCTCATCCGCCTTGATCTCTTTCTCCCAGGCATCGAGAGTTTCGGTGCGGTTATCCTCTTGGGCTTTCTGCTCGCCCTCCAGCAGTTTCACTCCGAAGTCAACAAACTTCTGAGCGTTCTCCTGCGTGAGGTCCATCCCCCGCGCAGCTCCCTCGAACTCCTTCAGGAGTTCAGCCTCTAGTTCGACAGAGTCGGGCACCTTGAATCCTTCGTACTTCTCAGGTGCCTTCACCTCCGGTGGCTTCGGATCGCCATCCTTCGGTAGTGTTGGATCACCATCGTCGGGCGGCTTCGGATCCCCGTCCTTCGGTGGCTGTGGATCCCCGTCCTTAGGTGCAGGGTCGTTGTTAAGCTTGCCTGCATCAGGGTCAGGATCTGGCATTTTCCTTCTCCTCATCCTTCGAGTCAGTGCGAAGTATCAACTTCACAATTTCTTCAGGCGCTGCCTCGCTTACGTCAGCCAGGATCCCCAGCGCCAAGTTGCGTGCTCCCTCATTGAAGAACGTCTTCGAGTTGCCCGTGAACGTGGTGGTGAAGACCATCCCACGCTCGAGCAGCTTACGGAAGTAGCGCAGACCCGCAGGCGTCTTGACGAGGTACTTGATGTCCTCAAGTTCCTGCTTCCGCACACGGGCCGCAGCCTTCTCTTTCTCTGCAACCTGCACGGGGTCTGATGCGTTATGGGGCACCGGTAATTCCTCCCAGGACTGCGTCCAACGCGGAGTCCTTGTTGAGCGGAGTCTCGCTCATGGTCTTCGCGCCCTCCGCCGCGACGAGCGCCTGCTGCTGCTGTGCCTGCTGCTGCTGCATCTCTTCCCGGGCAACGCGGATCTCCTCCACGTCGTCGTCGCTGCGCACGATCCCGGTGGGTGTGCCCATCATCTCAGCGTATTCGTCCACGGCCTGATCAGCGTCGAGCTTGTCGAGCACGTCGGGCACTGCGCCCGCGAGGTTCCCGACGAAGCTCACCAACTGCTCGACCGCTGCGGTGCCGCTCATCCTCTGCGCCTGGGCGAGCACGGAGATGTACTCGACCTTGTAGTCCATCCCCTGGATCTCGGGAGGCGCTGGCGGGATGAGACCCATGTTGTTCATGATCGAGAAGGTGCGGTCGATCAGCGGATCGAGCAGTTCGTTCTGCAGACGCTCGAGCGCAGGACCGAGCTGCTGCAACCTCTCGGCCATCCTCTCCGTGACTTCCGTCGCGGTCATGTTCTTGTCTTCCCGTGTGACTGCCAGGAAGAGATCCACGAAGAAGTGCTCATCGATCCGCCGCTCGATGCGGTCAAGCTCGAAGGCCATCGCCTGGAGATCCGGTCTGATCTGCAGCGTGGGCGTGAAGCCCTGCTGTCCCTGCTGCACGTCGATGTAGTTCACGCCACCGGGCAACAGGTTCCCCCCGGTGCGCTTCATGGAGGTGGGCGCGTTCATGGGCGGGTTGACTACCTTGTCCAGCGCCATGAGCTTGTCGGCTTCCATCTTCTGGAGCTGCTTCACGTCCGCGAGAGTCTCGATGCCGGGGCAGTCTCCGTAGGTCTCGGTGCCCACCACGTCCCAGCGCGGAGCCACGAACGGACGCGACACGTAACCGCTCTCCCGCAGGATGGCGTAGTCGCCCTCGGCCACTTCCTTCTCGAGGTAGTAGATGCTGGCGTACTGGAAGTTCTGCGGTCCACCAGTGACTTCGTTCCTCTGCTCACGCGGATAGATCGCGTGGTGGACGATGTACTTCGAGAGTGGGTTCGCTACCATCGCTGCCTTCATCTGCGGGCTGAAGGCGCTGTCCTCGAACTCCTGCTGAAGCTGAGCGACGGACATCCAGAACATACGGTACAGCGCGACGGGACGGTACTGCGCGTCCATTGTGATGTACGCCTCACCGATGGTGGTGGGACGACAGCGGATGACGGACTCCCAGTCCTCCTCGATGAGCATGGCGTTGAAGCCGAAGACGCCCAGCTCGCGATACAGGTTGTGGACCGCAGCGTAGAAGTTGCTGCGCTGGAAGATGGTCTGCATCGCCCGCTGCACCGCCTCGAGCCACGCTTTCACCGGCTGGTACTCGATCAGATCCGTATCAGGTAGCGACAGGCGGAACCACGGACGGGTGGGCGGCGTCATCCCAGTGAGCATCCCCGCAGCCATCACCCGACGAGCGCGAAGGATCTTCGTGTTGATGATCTTCCCGTCCTTCTTCTCGCCCTTCCCGATCTCCTCCTGCTCGTTCGTAAGGAAGGCGCTGCGCCTGGGCAGGATGTACTCCGCGCATTCCTTCCAATGAGCGCGCCACGTGTCGTTGTCTTCGTAGAGACCTTTCCAGATCCTGCGAAGCTCCTTGGTGTTCTTCAGCGTAGCCATCGCTCATCACCCCAGCAGTGTCTTGCGTGCAGCGAGGTTCGCGCCCCCACCCACGAGACCCAGCGGCCCGGTGAGCAGCGTGGTGCGGACCCCGCCCCGCGACGTGCGCGAGCGTCCACCGAAGAAGCCCGACAGGAAGCTCGCCCGTTGCTGCCCCGGCTTCGGGGCTTTCCGGTTGGCTATCTTGTTGAAAAGGTCACCGAAGATAGGCATGGCTACTGCCCCAGTAGGGTGAGTCGATCCACCCCCGTAGTGGTCCCGCCGGTCAGACCCAGCGGCCCGGTGAGCAGTGTGCCGCGAGTGCCCGTCCTGCGCTTGCGGAAGCGGCGATCCGTGCGAGCGAACATCGCCTGTTCAGGCAGCGGCGGAGGCTTGGGCAGACGGATCTCGGGGGGAGGACCGATCAGAGTCCTGACGACTCGACCGATGGCGCTGCCTATCTTCTTGAGTAAACCCATGAGCACATCTCCTAACCGAAGACGTTGTACTCTGTCTTCGCGAACTCGTTCTTCGTCCCGACGAACTCTTCCTTCTCAGTGGGCTGGTAGACCTCTTCAGCAAACGTGAGCGCAACACCGTCGCCATCGTCCGGCGAGGCGAGGCCCAGCTTCTTCATGTCTTCCTTCTTGACGAGTTGGATCTTGTTCTTCGCGTCGAAGAAGAACTCCTGATTCACCAGATCGTCACGCAGCTCCTGATCGTCGGGGATGGCTCCCCCGGCCTTCAACCAGTCTCTGAGGTCACACCAGATCTGTGCTCGCTTGTTCTTGCACTCAGGCCGGTTCGATGCCGAAGCGAAGTTCACCGGGATCGGATCACGTCCGAGCTGACGGAGTCTATCGATCACTCCAGCGCCCAGGCCGGTCTCATCCACGAAGGTGGCCACGGTGGCGAAACGATCTTCGTACTGAGCCACGAGACCGGCGAGGTGCATCGTGTCGATGCCGCGATGATCGCTCAGCTTGGTGGAGGCCAGACCCTGACGGAGGTAGACGGTACACTTGTCGTCGCCATAGCGTGCAACGTCTACGCCAAGGACGCGAGGAGCGAAGAAGTACTGACTCTTCTCGAGGTGCTTGCCCTGTGCGGCATCGACGAGGTTCTCGGGGATGAGCTGTCGCACGGCAGCGCGGGGGAAGGCACCCTTCACTCGCACGCGGAAGAAGTCGGAGTCTTCTCCGTAAGCCTCGGCCCATCTCTCGAACAGTTCCTTGTTGGTTCCTGCGACTGCGCGGCTGTCGATCTGATCTGTACGCCAGAGGTGACGGTTCCTTCCGAAGCACTGGCGGAAAGAGCCACTGTTGCGGGTGGGGTTTCCAAATACAAACCACATGGGCTCACCGTCCGTGAGTCCACCATGCGCCACCTCCCAGATCTTCTCGGGGATGTTGGATGCTTCATCGAAGAGATAGAACGGTGTGGAGTTCGCAGCGTGCAGCCCCGCGAACGCTTCACTGTTCTCCTCACGACAAGTCAGCGCATCGACTCGCCAAGTGTCGGGGTGCTGGTTATTGAAGATGCACATGCCACCCTTGACGTTGCGGTACGTGAAGAGCTTCTTCGTCACCGAGAGGTTGTGCCACTTGGCTAGTTCACCCCAGGTCTTCGTGCGGAGCTGGTCATTGGTGTTGGCGGTGACCACGCCCTTGCAGTGTGCTCTCGTGTTGATCAGGAAGAGAATGATCCAGGCACTGAGTGCTGACTTCCCGATCCCGTGACCCGATGCCCTGGCTATCTGAATCGGGTTGACGGGAGCAACACCCGTGAAGTCTCGTGCCTTGATCTCCTCTCCCCACTCACGCAGGAAGTCGAGCTGCCACTTCCTGGGGCCGGGGGCTTCACCATCGGGTCCGCTCTCCAGCGCAGTGCCTTCCTCCCCCCAAGGGAAGGCCCACTGGACGAAGCCGACGGGATCGTCGTAGAACTCCGCGAGAGTTGCGGCAAGCTCTTCAGTGACAGTCACTCGAAGAGATCCTCCATCGTGACTTCCTCGACGGTGGTGCGCTTGCGCTTCCGTGCCTTGGCCAGCATCGCAGCGAGGTCGTCAGTCACACCGTGCTCGTGCTTCTCGGTGATCATCCCTTGGATGCGGACCAGCAGCTCCAGCGCCTTGGTCTTGCTGGTGATGCCGATCTTCTTCATGTGGCCGACCACCTCGCGCTCGCCCCTCGGTCCTTCCCAGATCTCAGAGATGTCCAGACCGGAGATCGCACGCCTCGCCTCTTCGGGGATCTCGCGGATCGGCTTCATGGACCCGTCGTCGTTGATATAGTCGCACGGATCCAAGAAGGCAATGCAGGCTATCTCCTGCATGGTGCGCTCAGCGGTGACATCGATCTTCTTCATCTCTCGCCCCGCGAGGTCCCTGATCGCTGCGTCAACGCGCAACCTCTTCCTGATCCTGAGACCCTCGATGTGTGCGGTGCTCTTCTTGCAGCGGGGGTGCATTGTCTCATACGCCCCGGTGGCATTGTAGCCGTTCCCGACGTAGATCCCCACGAACTTGCGTTCTTGAACGGTGAGTCCGTAGCCCCCCAAGTCGCGTGTGGTGCCACCCGTCTCGTTCCTCCCGCTCACCAGTTGAGTACCTTGACCAGCAGGTATCCGATCATCGGGATCAGCACGACACAGGTCCCGATGATCCCGGCGAGCTGATACTTCCAGGCGAAGACCTTGCGCTCCAAGATCGTAGTCCTGCCATGGAAGCTCCCCGTCGCCCGCCGACAGAACTTCCTGCGCTTGATCTGCTCTGTCAGCACCAGACGCTTGAACTTGCGATTGCCCTCTGGCGTCTCGGCCAGGGCTTCCTCGATCTCAAGCTCCTCGACCGGATCGAAGTCCCCGGTGTCGAGGTCTGGGTTGAACCCTTCTGGCGCTCGCTCTGGCATCTGCGATCTCCATGCCCTATATAGAGTATCGGCGCAACATGTGGTGGGTCAAGACCAAATGTCCCCAAAATCGTCCAGGCTGAGCACGGCTATCCTCGGAGCCCAGACCCCCTTGAGCTTGCGCCATCCCCACAGCTCGCCCCAGGCTCCCGCCTCGAGCCAAGCCCTGACCTGGGTGGCTCTCTCCTCGGTGAGCTTCCGCCAGTGCTCAGAGAAGGCTGTTCCTGTGCTCTGGACGCCCCCCACGCCACGAGCGGGATCAATGGCGATGACATCGATCCACCCAAAGAGATCTCGCCTGATGCCGAAGCCACCATCTCCCCGGCTGACGTGAGGAAGCCATCGCTCACAGATCCCAGCTTGCATGCCGCGAGATCTCAGCGCCTCAAGCGTTCTCATCGTGGGGGATTTTCTAGCCATCGCTTTCTGTCCCTTTTCTGAAAATAAAGCCGTCGACTATCCCCGACTGAGGGAGGGGTGGGGGTGTCACACACCCCCTCCCCCCCGTAGGGGGGGTGGGAGCTGTCCATATCGCAAACCAGCCCAACAGCCGCTCCACATTGGGCTTACACCAGTTATACCGGGAATGTGTGTCCGTATCGCTGTCCGTATCGTTGTCCGTATCGAACCCCTTACTGTGCTTAGAGTTGCGCAAAACCGGGACACGTCGGACACATCGCCGTACACTTCGGGAAGGTATATTTCTCAAAACGCTCAAACCCAAGAGGCTCTCCACTGACGGGTTGCACCAGTATTCCACCTTGAAAATACCACGACAGGAACTCGGACACATCGCGGTCACATTAACCTACGTGCGTACAGCCTGTTGCAAAAACGATGTGTACGGGACACATGATCGGGACACATCGCGTCCATATCGACTATGTACTCCACGCATACTACATGGAAGGGATGGGGATTGTGCGTGCAACGCATAGATCTCA
>Ga0114922_10003149_pt1 | contig 15413 bp, 14 predicted proteins | sample AartaG_FD_100975 | JGI IMG/M metagenome (GOLD analysis project Ga0114922, IMG submission 100975) | Deep subsurface microbial communities from Aarhus Bay to uncover new lineages of life (NeLLi) - Aarhus_00045 metaG | ecosystem: Environmental > Aquatic > Marine > Oceanic > Sediment | place...
AGGAGTCCATAGAGTCAGTTGGCCGACGGATCTTCAATGAGATGATAGAAGTGGCATCTGGGAAGTTAACCTCGGGTGAGACTTTGGGATATTACAATTTTTCTGTGTACCGGCGAGACCCTAGGTTGGAGGCGCTCCTAAAGATATCCAATTGACTGAAGTAGATAAAGGAACATTTTGTTTGGCAGCAAAGCTGCGCTCATGCCTACCGTGGCCATGGACGAGCGTTCAAAGGATTATGCCATTACCTGTGCAGTGCCGGTTGATGATCCTGGTGGTGATCCAGTTTAACTGTAAGGGTTTTTATGCTTGAATTTTAGAAAATCCTTTGTATTACATACATTAAGGTGATGTTATAGTGACAATTATAAGTGGTTGACAGTTACAAGTTGAAAAAATCGGCTCATACCGGTTTAACTATATGAAATGCTTGTAGATTCAATCGTTGAACGTAAATAAGGCTCTAAGTAAATATGCTGTTGTTCAAATGGACTTATTACCCAAATATCAAGCACTATAATTATGAAAAAAACATTGTATTGACAAATGACTGGCTCGATGAACCGGCAATGGGCTGGTCTTGAAATTAAACCAAAATGAGGAGGTTGAAAATGAAGGCTTCGTTTACACTAATACCGGCAGAATCAAGACGGCTGATAGCAAAAGCTGTTGTTGAAATGGATGAAGTTAAGCTTGCCATGGAAAAAGCCTATATCGTGATAAACGGCGGAACAACCAATGGCTATATCGCCCAAGAGCTGGCCGGAGCGGACGTCCGGCCGGAAGAGTTTACGGCCGGAACCATCACACATCGTTTGATGTGTGTCACGGAACTGCCACCGAAGAGACAAATACCTTTTCCAATTGTTTTATACCAAGGGACGAAGTCGGCGAAAACCATTCCTGAGGTCTTTGAGGATTTCCGTATCGAAACGGTACTCATTAAAGGTGGCAATTGTATCGACTATCAGGGCCAAGTCGGTGTCGCCTCATCCGGTTTTGATGGAGGTACCATGGGAGCCACCCTTGGGACCGTAGTCAGCCAAGGTCTGAAATATGTCGTACCCATTGGCCTAGAAAAGCTTGTTCCTTCGGTGGACAAAGCCGCTGCCGTGGCAGGCGCTAAAACGCTCGACTATTGCATCGGAGCTGACTTCGGCATTTTCAAAGTCCCCAATGCAGCGGTGGTCACCGAAATTGAAGCGCTTAAAATTTTGACCGGCGTAGAAGCCACACACGTGGCATCAGGCGGTATCGGCGAGGCGGCCGGTGCTGTTTGCTTGATCATACAAGGCGAAGACAACAATGTGAAGCGTGCCATTGATATTATCGAATCCATTAAAGGGGAGCCGACCCTGCCTGGGTTCAAGGGGAATTGCGAAAACTGTCTCTATGCCTGCAAGTATGCCGGCAAAAAACTGGAAGAGCTTCCCAGTTGGCTAACGGATTAGCAGGCCGGGAAATAGCATCCGGCTAGAAAGGAGGTTTCGTTATTATGCTATAAATTTATTTCACGATTATAGGAAATGGCTATGGCTAACCAAGAAAGCAAAAACCATTTACCCAAAAACAAGGAGGTAAGGATTATGAAAAGGATCGTATTAGTACTTGCTGTCTTTTTGTCAGGACTTCTCATTCTGGCGCCCTCTTCCGGAATAGCTGGAAAATTCCCGTCAAAAGATATTACTCTGGTTTGTCCCTGGTCCGCTGGTGGGGGCACCGATACTGTTGCCAGGGCGTTGGTCAAAAATGCAAAAAAGTATTTTGGTGTAAACGTCAATGTCGTTAACAAAACCGGCGGCGGTGGCGTCGTGGGCCAAACAGCCGTTGCCCAAGCCCGCAAGGATGGATATACCGTCGGTCTGCTGGCCGATCCCAATCACTCCTACTACCTGCAGGGCAAAACTAAATTTGGTTTTTACAAAGGCCTCGATCCCCTATGCATGGTTAACTGGTCAATGACGGCATGCTCGGTTCGGTCCGACGATAAAAGATTTCCAGACTTCAAGGTCTTTGTCGAAAAGGCCAAGAAAAATCCGGGGCAGCTTACCTGTGCAATTTCAGGCGTAGGCGGGCCTTGGCATTTGACGATGGCCATCTTTGCCAAAAAGAATAACCTGGAATTTACTTGGGTGCCGTTTGGTGGAGCAGCCAAAAGCCGAGCAGCCATGATTGGTGGCCATACGGATTTCACTGTGACAGGGATCGATGAAATGCTGCCCTTCTATCAGTCCAAACAAGCAAACATCATTGCTTACTTCGCACCCGAGAGGCACAAGGCGTTCCCCGATGTGCCCACCGCAACTGAACTTGGCTATCCACTTGCCTCAGGCACTTTTCGTCTGATAACCCTGCCAGAAGGCATTTCGGCTGAAAAAAAAGGTATTTTACTTAAAGGCTTTGAGGGGTGTTTCAATGATCCTGAGTTTAAGGCCCTGATGAAAAAGCTTGGGCTTGTACCTTACTGGAAAGCCGGAAATGATTTGAAACAAATCATAGAAGATACTGATGTAAACTTGAAGATTGGTTTGAAAGCAGTAGGGCTAATTCAGTAACCATAAGGTGGCCGCCCCGTTTCGGAGACCCCCGGCTGGGGCGGCTCCAAATATTAAAAAAGCGTTGTTGAAAGGAAGGATGCTTTTGACCGTATATCGGTAAATACGCCAGTATCAACAGAGTCAAAACACTTGCAAAGACAAGGTGGGAATCGCGTGAAAAAGGCAGACATTTTTGTGGGGCTGCTCATACTTTTTATATCCGCGTCGGTTTTTGTTATGACCCAGCAATTTGTGGAAAGGGTTTACACCGGCTATGGACCGGACCGATTTCCCCGGTTTTTGGCGGTTATCTGGTCTATTTTAGGGATACTGTTAATCATCAATGCGCTGCGAAACAAATACGTTGAAGAGGATATGAAAGTCACTGTCTTCGGTCTTGTTAGGGTAGCGGTGATTTTGAGTCTCACAATAGCAGCTCTGATCGCAATGAATCACATCGGATTCATTCCAGCTACCATGATCTATATTTTTGTGGTCATGAGCTACTTGAAAGAAAAAAGCTGGACCGGACGGATAATTACATCCGTTGCGGTAACAATGGGGGTTTATCTTATTTTTAAATACGTCATGGTTATTCCGCTTCCGGAGTTTACGCTTTTCGAAGTTTAATCCGGCCTTTGAAAAACCGGAATTAAGCTGATGAAATTCACGTAACGTAAATTATGGGCGTGTGTGAGGCAAAGACCTTTATGGTCTAAAGCCCGTTGGCAGGTCGGGCTATTGAAGGCGCGGGAGGAAAAATGGATTTTAGTGCCTTGATTCAAGGTTTTGGAACCGTTTTTTTGCCATACAATTTCTTTCTTTCAATGTTTGCAGTCATCGCCGGCATTATGGTTGGAGCGCTGCCTGGACTCACCGCAACCATGGCGTGCGCTTTGCTGGTTCCGGTTACTTTCGGTCTGGATACTGTTCCAGCTTTTGTGTTGCTTCTCGGAATTTATTGCGGCGCTATTTACGGCGGCTCCATCGCCGCCATCCTGATCAATATACCAGGGACACCTGCGGCTGCGGCAACTATGGTAGACGGGTTTGCGATGGCTAAAAGAGGAGAAGCGGGAAAGGCGCTTGGAATGGCCTGTATCGCTTCATCGGCTGCAGGGTTGATATCCGCAATTTTCATGACGTTCATGTCCCCGCAGATTGCTAGTTTTGCCTTAAAATTTGGTCCTCCTGAATATTTCGGCATCGCCCTGTTCGCCCTTAGCGTGCTGGTCATGGTCTCCGGCAAATCCTTGGTAAAAGGCCTCATTTCAGCCGTATTTGGATTGCTCCTGACCACTGTCGGCATGGATCCGAACACAGGATTTGATAGATTCACTTTTGGATCAGCCAACCTTCTCGGGGGTATCACGCTGCTTCCGGCAATCATCGGTATGTTTGCCTTTACCCAGATTTTTGAGGATGTGGACAAAGGCAAAACCAAAACCTATAAGACTGCAAAAATTGGAAAGATTGTCCCAAGCTGGTCGGAAATAAAGGGTGTATGGAAGGTGATCTTGAAATCCTCACTCATTGGTTCGCTCCTAGGGAGCATTCCGGGAATCGGAGGAGAAACAGGCTGTTTCGTTGCACTGGCCGAGACCAAACGCTCTTCAAAACATGCGCATAAGTTCGGTACAGGGATATTAGAAGGGGTTGCCGCACCCGAAGCTGGAAATAACGGTACAACCGGGGGGGCCATGATTCCTATGCTGTCTCTGGGTATCCCCGGCGATGCGGTAACCGCAGTCATGTTAGGAGGTTTAATGCTGCACGGTCTAACACCGGGGCCCCTGCTTTTTAAAAATCATCTGGATGTAGTTTATCCTATTTTCGCTTCTTTCATTTTGGCAAACATTTTTATGGGTATTATGGGCTTAACTTTAGCGCGCTTTTATGCACAGGTCATCAAGATGAAAAAGACCTATTTAATTCCAATTATTTTGGTGCTGTCTGTGATCGGATCTTATGCGATTCAGTTTTCCTTTTTCGATGTTGGGCTGGCGCTAGCTTTTGGTGTAATGGGATATTTCATGCGCTATTACGGTTACCCGCTTTCGCCGGTTATGATCGCCTTAATTTTGGGACCTATTGCCGAACAGAATTTTTGCCGGGCCCTAATGATTTCCCATGGCAGCTTCACTATTTTTTTTAATAGTCTGATATTCGATGTATTTTTGGTCTTGGCGATTGCCTCACTGGCTTTTGCTCTGTACCAGCATAAAAAAATAATAGACAGCAAAAACCAAGAGCTGGTGCAGGAGGCCCAGTTGGGACCTGAATAACTTGCCCATCACTTCAATGGTTGGGTGGGTTGTCCGCAGGGAAAACTTATGACAAACGACGTAATGTGACTCGGGATTAAAGCTAATGAACTCGTGAAATTAAAAATGGGAAGATGAATTGCATAATTGTAGGAGGTTGCTATGAAAATTGCACGATACAGATATGAGGATCGTATTCAATTTGGAATTGTTGAAGATATAATGCTTAGGGTGCTAGATGGTGATATTCTTGGAGAATTTAAGGAAACCGACAATTTGATTCCGATATCCGAGGTCAAAATTCTAACACCCGTAAGTCCTACTAAAATCATTTGCGTCGGTCAAAACTATCGCGGGCACATTCAGGAATTAGGCGTGCCCATTCCGAAAGAACCGGTAATCTTCCTGAAGCCTCCGTCCTGCCTGATCAGCAGCGGTGAAAAGATTGTTTTTCCGGCAACTGCCACCCGGGTCGATTACGAAGGTGAGTTGGCCATTGTCATTAAAAAAAGTATGAACCATATTTCAGAAGATCAGACATTAAAACACATACTTGGATATTCGTGTTTCAATGATGTAACTGAACGGGATTTGGTGGGCAAAGATCCTTTTCTGCTTACTATAGCAAAAAGTTTTGATACATTCGGTCCTTTTGGGCCATATATGGTCACTGATCTTGATCCTGATAATCTAGAACTGAGAACTTATCTCAACGGCCAGTTGATGCAGCAGGATAATACAAAAAATTGCGTGTTCAGTGTTAGCAAGATTTTAAGCTTTATTTCCCGGCATATCACCCTTTATCCCGGCGATGTCGTTATTACCGGCACCCCAAAGGGCATCGCCCCAATGAAACCCGGCGATGTGGTTGAAGTGGAAATTGAAGGGATTGGGAAACTGAGTAATCGTGTGGTGGGAGCCGAATCGTAAGCCCCTCTGATTTTGTCCTTTAGGGTGGTGAATCCGGATATCAATGAAAAGCCTGCTGGGGGAAATTTCATGAGTAAACTTTGGGAATCCGATAGGGAATTATTTGATCTGGCAAAAAAGGAGCTATTTACTGCCGTGGTAGGTGACGTCCTCGACAAAATGGGCCTGTATCATCAATTTTTACCACCTGCGATACGCCCTATTGAAAGAGAAATGATAGTCATCGGCCGGGCCATGACGGTCCTGGAAACCGACTGTTTCATAGACGTGGTCAAAGATACGCAAAATCCACTTTCGGCTAAACCGTTCGGGATGTTGTTCGAGGCTTTAGATGATCTGAGTCAGGGCGAAGTCTATGTCGGCACGGGTGCCTCACCGCGCTATGCGCTTTGGGGTGGTTTGATGTCTACGCGGGCCACCCATTTGCAGGCAGCCGGGGCAGTGGTGGATGGATATTACCGTGACACCATGGAGATTATCGAGCTTCAGTTTCCATGTTTCGGATACGGAGCGTATGCCCAGGATCAGGGACCCAGGGGCAAAGTAGTCGATTATCGAGTACCTATTGAGATCGGCGGAATACGGATCAATCCTGGCGATATTGTTTTCGGTGACGTTGATGGCGTGCTAATCATACCAAAGAAAGCCGAAGAAGAGGCCTTTTCCAAAGCATTGGGAAAGGCCCGGGGAGAGCAAAAAGTAGCCGAAGCTATCAAAAGCGGTATGAGTGCTTCACAGGCATGGGAGACATTTGGCATTATGTAACGATGAAAAACAGATAAAGAAGTCGGATTTGGTAAAATCTGATTAGGTGACTGAGGTGAAATTTGCACGATTCGAAAAAGACGGAGAAAACCTATTCGGTTTAGTAGAGGGAGATCATTTTAGGGTTATCAAAGGATCTATTTTTGACAAATATGAGCTGACAAAAACAGTTTATGGAATTTCTGATGTGAAATTTTTGCCGCCAACTGTACCAACTAAAATTGTCTGCGTAGCACATAATTACAAGGGACTTATTGAGCAGATTGGTGAACCGTTTCCCGAAGAGCCGATTTTGTTTTTAAAGCCGCCTTCGTGCCTCATTGGCCATGAAGATGCGATTATCATCCCGTATGACGCTGAACGCGTTATTTTTGAGGGTGAATTGGCCGTGATTATTAAGGATGAAATGAGAAGTGTGCCCCCAGACAAAGCCCTGTCATATGTAGCTGGCTATTCCTGCTTTAATGATGCTACCGAGCGGGCCATGATTGAAAGAGACCACTTTTTGCTGAGCCTGGGGAAAGGGATGGATACCTTTGGCCCATGCGGACCATTTCTGGTTAATGATATCAATCCCAACAAATTGGAGATAGCTACCTATCTAAACGGGAAAATAATGCAAAGGGACAATACAAACAACTGTATTTTCACTGTGGAATTCCTCCTTCATTATATTTCCGAGAGGATAACCCTATATCCCGGTGATATCGTAAGCACAGGCACTCCTAAGGGAGTTGATACGGTTCTGCCCGGTAATGTTGTCGAGGTTGAGATAGAACAGGTTGGCAGATTGAAAAATCCCGTAATTGCTGAAGCAATCTCTGGGCAGTAGGCAAGCAAGGGGAAGGTATTGAATATATATTTTAATTAAGAGATAGTAGAAAAGGAGAATGATTATGTTTCGCAAAAACAAGTTAAAGAAAGATTTGGCAAATGAGGAAGTTGTTTGTGGTTATGCGGTGATGAGCCGGAGTCCGCTTATAGTCGAGATGCTGGGATACAGTGGTTTCGACTGGCTTTTTATTGACACGGAACACGTGCCGATCTCCAATGATATGGTTTTAGAGAACCTGATTCGAGCAGCAGAAGCCAGCAACGTAGTGCCGGTGGTTCGAGTTAAGGAAAACAGAGAACAGTATGTCCGAAATGCTCTTGAAGCCGGTGCCATGGGTGTGGTTGTTCCCCATATAGCCACAAAAGAAGATGCCGAAAAGGCTGTCTCTTACGCGCGCTTTCCCACTAAAGGCATTCGTGGAGCAGATCCGACTGTCCGGTCTGCCAAATACCGGACCGGAGATTTTGACTGGGATGCATATATCAGATATAGCAATGAGGAGGCTATGGTTATACCTCTCCTGGAAGACAAGGAGTTTTTGGAAAATTTGGAGGATATTCTGGATGTGGAAGGAATAGACGCCGTATCCTTCGGTCCGACTGACTATGCAATGTCTTTGGGTTTAAATTTGCTTTATGATTTCAACAATTCCCGAATTGTTGAAGCGTTTGAAGCAGTGGTTGAAGGTGCAAAAAAACGAAACTTACCAGTACTGTCAGCCGTCAATCCCTGCACGGTCGATCAGTCCAAAAAACTTTCGGAGATGGGTGTTAAGTTTCAGCTTTTTGGAACGGACATCGCCCTTATTGCAGGCAGTATTGATACCTTGATGAAAGAAGTTGTGTCTAAGGTCAAATAAAATGGAAATGAAAACCCGATCCAGCAATGTCTAACTATCCATTTGTAAACGCGTAGATCATAACATTTGTGTCAGGTTTTTGTAAACGCACATGATACCAGTCAATTAGCTTAAATACAGGAGCATACTCATGAATGATTTAAAAGTTACAGGGATAATTCCACCAGTTATAACCCCGTTTGATGAAAACGGGGAGCCGGATCTGGATGCTTATGGCCGCTTGCTCGATTTTCTACTGGAACATGTTCATGGAATCTATCCGCTGGGGACATATGGCAGCGGTCCTTTAATGCCGAAAGAAATGCGAATAGAGTTAGCTGAATTCGTGATCAAGAAGGTAGGCGGTCGAGTACCGGTTATCATGCATATCGGCAGTGCTGACACAAACACTGCCGTGGAGCTCGCTCAGGCAGCAGAAAAGGCGGGAGCTGATGCAGTGGCTTCTATCGTGCCTTTTTATTACGGATACGACGAACACTGTCTGACCGAACATTTTACCAGGATTCTGGAATCTGTGGACATTCCCTTTTACGTATACAATAACCCGGGGATGGGCAACAACACGATCACACCCAAAATTTTGACCACCTTGGCAGAAAGAGGACTTAAGGGCATAAAAGATTCCAGCTTTGACATCCTGACCTTCTATGCCTTCATGCGGGCGGTCAAAAATGAAGACTTCGATTTCATCATTGGAACTGAGGCTTTGCTGGTGCCTGCGGTTGTTGCCGGTGCAAACGGGTGCGTGTCTGGGGTTGCAAACACCTTTCCCGAGCTGATGGTGCAGTTGTGGAATGTTGCTGTGGCGGGAGAGATGGACAAAGCCATGGAGTTGCAACAAAAAGTCAATGGTATTCGAGAAATTATGCATTTGAGTAACTCCATTATTTCGATGCATGCAATGCTTCAAGTGCGAGGCATTGATGGCGGTATACCACGCCGTCCTTTGCTTCAAGCTGATGATGGTTTGGTAGCCAAAATAAAAGATGGGTTAAAAGCCCTCCAGTTGATATAGACCGAAGGTCCTATTTTCGGCTGATTTTTATCCGCAAGAATTTATTACAGAATAAGTGCCTGATAAGTATCTTAGCCGAGACCTCATCCGGATAGATCTTAATAAGATAGGCTCTGCTAATCTGAAGGGTGGCATAACCATGACAAATGCCGGTCAAAATAGCGAACGGGGCGATGTGGTCTCCGTCGGTGAGACGATGGTCTACTTTCAGGCTGAAAATTATGGACAGCTAAGATACGCCCAGCGCTTTGAAAAATTCATCGGTGGAACGGAATCAAATACAATGATCAGCCTGGCCAAGCTGGGCTTTTCGACCAGCTGGATAAGTCGACTCGGATCAGATGAATTTGGACACAATATCCGGGATTTTATACGTGGTCATGGCGTGGATGTTTCCCGTGTGGTGTTCGATATAGAAGCACCCACCGGTGTCTTTTTCGTAGAAAAAAACGCCAATGATGAAACTCGCAGCCTTTATTACAGAAAAAGGTCCGCAGCAAGTAGATTGTGCCTTTCTGACCTGGATATGGGCTATATCTGTTCTCACCAGATCCTTCATCTAACCGGAATAACCCCGATCTTGAGCGATACCTGCCGTGTCATGACTACTACTCTTATCGCCGAAGCAAAAAAACGGGGCTTGAAGATAACTTTCGACCCTAACCTCAGGCTTAGTATGGCCCAAGTTGAAACTTTTCGGCAGATTCTTCAACCGATTCTAAAAACGGTCGATATTTTCTTGCCATCTGACAAGGAGCTTCTCCTACTTATGGATACCCAGAACCTGCAAGAAGCCATCCTTCGCGCCGGAGATTTGGGGCTCAACCACATTGTTATTAAAAGAGGCGATCAGGGTAGTCTTTTGGTCAAAGATGGAGCTCAGTGCCAAGAGCTGGCTTTCCCTGTCAAAAAGCTGGTCAGCAGCATGGCGGCCGGAGACGCTTTTGATGCCGGTTACCTGGCTGCCGAATTAAAGGGTTTCGAAGGATCCAAAGCACTCAAATTGGCGAATTGTTTGGGTGCCATGGCCACCCTGGCCTGGGGGCCTTATGAAGCTATACCGGAATGGGAGACGGTAATGGCTTATCTCGAAGGAAAAGGGGTGACTGAACGCTGATCCACTTAAGGAATCCACACCATGCCGGCATAGATGAACGGGGAGATAATATCCCTATCTAAAAATAAATCAACGGTGACTTCAAACCAATGGATGTTAAAAAAATGCAAGAGGGGGTAGCTGCTCCTGTAAGTGGAAAAATTAATTTAAAAAGTAAGATAGCTATTGTTACAGGTGCAGCAAGAGGGATCGGAAGAGCCACGTGCTTGGCCTTGGCACAAGAGGGCGCCGATATTGCGGCCGTGGATATACTCAACCCAGATGAAACTGTAGCTGGTGTAAAAAGGATTGGGAGGAAAGCGGTTGAGGTAATATGCGACATTGGGAATCCGGAAGATGTACAAGCCATGGTGGAAGAGGTGGTCCAGAATTTTGGCCAAGTAAACATTTTAGTGAACAATGCGGGAATTCTAGGCTATTCGAAAAAATCATTTGAGGAATACACGCCCGAAGAGTGGGATGATCTCCTAAGAGTTAATTTGAGAGGTCCCGCCTTGGTTACACAGGCTGCTTGGCCCTATATGGTTAGACAGGGAGGAGGTAAGATTGTCTGTCTTGGTTCAATTGCGGGGAGAATTGGTGGCCTGTTGGTTGGAGCTCATTACTCCGCGTCAAAGGGTGGACTCCACGCATTTGTCAAGTGTGCAGCCCGGAGAGGAGGCCCGCTTGGGATTTACGTGAATGGAATTGCTCCAGGTCCCATAGAGACCCCTATGATAGACAATGTGGGGTTTACGTCAGAAGGTATTCCTTTAGGCAGGTTAGGACGTCCAGAGGATGTAGCTATGGCGGTGGTCTTCCTGGCCTCCCAGGCTTCTAATTTTGTTACCGGTCATATCTTAGATGTCAATGGTGGGGTCCTGATGCTCTAACTGGAGATATTATTTACAGACAGAATTGCGTTTATTCGACCAGGAAAACGCAGAAAAGGCGGATTGTGTTTTATAGCGCGATAGAACAGAAATTCGTACGTAAGTTCTCAATAAATCTGGACTGAATTAGAAAAATCCCCCTCAATCCCCCTTTGCAAAAGGGGGAAGCAGGCGGAATGCCCGAATTTATTGAGCTGATACATTCGTACATGTTAAAATATTAAAACTTTAGGAGGAATATGACAATGGCTATGATGAACGGAAGAGAATATATAGAGTCCCTTAGGACGATGAATCCCGATGTCTACTTTTTTGGCCAGAAGATAAAGAACATTGTTGATGAGCCCATGTTTCAGCCTCACATCCATACTGCTGCCATGACTTATGAACTGGCACACAGGCCCGAATATGAAGAAATAATGACAGCTACTTCTCATCTGACAGGAGAAAAAATCAATCGATTTACCCATATTCATCAGAGCGTAGACGATCTGGTGAAAAAAGTCAGAATGATGAGGCTGTTAGGTCAAAAGACCGGCACTTGTTTTCAACGTTGCGTTGGACTGGACGGTCTGAATGGTATTTATGTTACCACATATGATATTGATCAAAAATATGGGACAAATTACCACGAAAGATTCAAAAACTGGTTAACTGAGGTGCAAAAAAACGACTGGATGCCTTCAGGCGCCATGACCGATGCAAGGGGCGACAGGAGCCTCAGGCCTCATCAGCAGAAGAATAAGGACACTTATCTCCATATCAAGGAGAGGTTAGACGATGGAATTATTGTTTCGGGAGTAAAAGCGCATATTACAGGCGCAATAAACAGTCATGAAATCCTTACCATGCCGACAAGAACAATGGGGGAGGGGGATAAGGAATTTGCCCTCTCCTTCGCTATCCCCTCTGATACAAAGGGGATTACATTTGTATTCAGTCGACAAACAAACGATACCCGCAGGTTAGATAGTCCCCTCGATGCAGGTAACCCGAAGTACGGCATAGTGGGTGGAGAAGCCATCATCATCTTCAAAGATGTATTCGTGCCAAAGGAGCGTGTCTTCATGGCCGGAGAATATGATTTTACAACTGAATTAGTGGAAACATTTGCCGGCTATCACAGAAGCAATTACGGGGGTTGCAAGGTAGGGTTGGCAGATGTCGTCATAGGTGGATCATACTGGACAGCCGATGCCCATGGTATTAGCAAGGCTTCCCACATCATTGATAAGTTGACTGATATGATCGCCATGGCAGAGACCTGCTGGTCCTGTACCTTAGCCTGCTCATATGAAGGATACAAAACACCTTCAGGTGCATATCATATCAACCCTCTTCTGGCGAATGTGGTCAAGCTCAATATAACCAGGATGGTCTATGAATGGATGCGCCTGGCCCAGGACATAGCAGGTGGTAAGATTATTACGCTCCCATCTGAAAAGGACCTTGAAAATCCTGATATCGGAAAGACTATTGAGGAATGTTTTGTAGGAAAAGAAGGCTTTTCCACTTCTGATATCATTAAAATGCTAAGGCTTATCGAGAATATGTCTGTTGGGGCCGGGCTCCCTGAGGCGATGCATGGGGCTGGTTCTCCAGCCGCTCAGAAAATTATGATTGCAAGGAGGAGTGGGATCAATAGAAAGATGGAGCTTGCCAAGACGGTTGCAGGTTTGAATAAGGACAAATACTTTGAAAGTATCATCGGTATGGATGAAAATTCGCATTGGGACGAGGTAAAGAAAAAAATAAAGGGAAAAAAGGTGCAGATATATTAGAACTGTTATTCTCTATCAGGTCTTTTGCCGTATATGTACTCAATCGGGCTCAGATATTGCGGTGGGTGTAACCCCCAGATCGACAGATCCAAGGTAATAAAAAAACTAAAAGAGGATTTTAAAAAGATAGGTATGGAAGTAGACTTCACCACCGATAGGCAAAGAGAAGTTGATATTCTCATTCTGGTAAATGGATGCATGCACGCCTGCCTTGAAGAAGAATACGTTGGGAAAAAGCACAATTCCCAAGTTATAGTTGTAAAGGGCGAAATGGTTGATAATCAGTATGTTAAGGAAGGCCATATTCCGGAGTTCTTGAGTAAGAAAATCATCGATCTCCGTAATTTTTCATCTCATTCCAGGTGTCTCCCCAGTTTATGTGATATTTGAGGTTTTTAACTTTCATCTAAATCTCCTTTTAATCAGTTTACTCCCACGTATCATCATCATCATGCTTTTCCAGATCAATATAGTCTTCCTCTTCCATTTCCCCCTTCTCCACCCTCGCTATCCTCCCCTGTTCATTAATAAAGGAACTTAAGATCCAGTTAACACCACTGATAATTAGAGCGGCAAAAACCGCTGACCAGAAACCATGTACATCAAATCCTGGAATGACTCCTGAGGCCATCTTCAACAGCAGCGCGTTTATAACGAAAGTAAAAAGACCAAGGGTCATTATATTAATAGGCAGAGTCAGGATGAACAGAATAGGGCGAAATAAAGAATTCAGTATCCCCAGGACTGCTGCTGCGCAAAAGGCGCTGAAAAACCCGCTTACCCTAATTCCGTCTATCAGATATGAAGCTGCCATAATGGCAGCAGTCAGTATCAACCATCTTATAAAAATTCCCATGATCTCCTGCTCCTTTTCATTTACTTGTCTTGCTTTCCCCCCTGGGCTTTCTCCTGGACCTTATTATGGGGAAGATTTCCCCAACATGACACCTATAGTGAAGATATGTTTGGCCGAACGTGCGAGTCAGGTATTCGTCGTCTTCTTTGATCGCTTAAAGATTTTAAGTGCCTCGAAAACAAGCAAGTAGGTTCCGGCCGCCCCCAGCACATAGAGCCAATCGGTGAGCGACAGTGCGGCGAAGCGGAGGAAGTCGCTTATGTAGGGCGTGTACACGACGAGAAAAGTCAGCCCGATCGCTCCCAGTATAGATAAAAGGAGGATGCGGTTCGTCCAGAAGGTCTTGCTGAAAAGGGACGTGTATTCGTACCGGCGCGAGAGAACATTGGAGAACTGGCAATATGCGATCGTGAGATAGGTGATTGTGGTCGCCCGAGCGTACATCACCGGGTCGGCGCTTTCGACTGTGAAAATCACATCCTCCCTGAACATGAAGAGCGCGAAATTCGCGAAGGCGAGCCCGCCTATGAGTAAACCGAAAAGGATCACCTCGGATGTGGTGTGCCTGTTCATGATATGCTCTTTCAAGTCCCGGGGAGGTTCATTCATTATTCCATCAGAGGGAGGGTCGAACGTAAGGCACGTGAGCGGCATAATCTCTGCGAGCAGGTCGATCGCGAGTATCTGGATCGCGAGGATTGGTATGGCCCAGTTCCCTAACGCCACGGCGGCGAGACCGAGGAGCACCACGGTGAGCTCGGCCATGTTCGTTGTCATTGAGGCGAGCACCGTCTTTTTGAGGTTGCTGTAGATCGTCCTGCCTTCCCTGATAGCGACGACGAGAGTCGAGAAACTGTCGTCGAGGAGTACGAGTTCGGATGCTTCCTTGGCTACATCCGTTCCGATTTTTCCCATCGCCACACCTATGTCGGCGCGCTTAAGCGCAGGCGCGTCGTTAACTCCATCGCCGGTGACGGCGACGACCTCGCCCTGTTGCTTCAGCAAGTTTACGATGCGGAGCTTGTCCTCCGGGTCCACGCGGGAGAAGATGAGAGCTTCTTCCAGTTTAATGACAGCGGCCAATTCGTCATTGTCCATTCCCTTAAGTTTATTGCCAGTGATAACGGGGGAGACTTTCCCCGATTCGGACAAACCGATTTCCTGTCCCACCGCCTGGGCGGTGATTGCGTGGTCGCCCGTCATGATGAACGTCTTGATCCCGGCGGTATGGCATTGGGTGATTGCTTCGCGTACGCCGTCGCGTGGCGGATCTGTCATACCGATGAGACCGAGAAAAGTGACGTCCCTCTCGACCTCCTCGATCACATAGTCCCTGCCACCAGGATCGAGGGACCGGTACGCAATGGCGAGTACGCGGAGAGCCCTTTTAGCGTACTCCTCATTTACAGACTGGACTGTTTTCCGGTCATCCTCGGTGATAGGTTCCAGTTTGCCTTCCCTGTAGATGAATTTGCTGACCGAAAGCACACTATCAGGCGCTCCCTTCATTGCGAGCTGTTCCCGGTCATCGAACTGTCGTACCGAACTCATTCGCTTGCGTTCCGAGTCGAAGGGTAATTCC
>Ga0114922_10003150_pt1 | contig 15411 bp, 14 predicted proteins | sample AartaG_FD_100975 | JGI IMG/M metagenome (GOLD analysis project Ga0114922, IMG submission 100975) | Deep subsurface microbial communities from Aarhus Bay to uncover new lineages of life (NeLLi) - Aarhus_00045 metaG | ecosystem: Environmental > Aquatic > Marine > Oceanic > Sediment | place...
ACATATGTTCGCTCTGCGATCATACCACAGTTAAGGCAAACTTTATTACCATCGCGTTCTTCGATGGATGGCGAGTTACAACAATCAGCTTTTTTAGCAGACGGCAAATTATCTTGATCAATATTTTTAGTTTTTATTAGATCACGGTAATTGCTATTCATATTATATCACAAAAAATGTATTAATAATCAACATAGTACCATCTAAACATGAAATTGTATAAAAAATTAGATGATGTTACGACTTTAATAATGTAATAATATGTATGTATCCAATCTGCATTTATAAATCTTTGTCTTGAAAATTATACAACAACATAATGGGGGAATACAATGGGATACAAATAATAATAATACGGTCATATCTGTCAGTATTTAATCAAAAACAATAAGATTTTAGGATTATACCTCGTTTAGTATAATTAAGAAAATTATTAAATATGGTTTGTAAAATGGAATTTTACGATGTTTTGAGAAAAAGAAGAAGTTATAGAGTATATAAATCCGATATGCCGGAAGAGGAAAAAGTTAATCGAATTTTAGAGGCTGCACGATTGGCTCCAACTTGGGCTAATAAACAAGGCATGGAATATATTGTCGTTAAAGACCTTGAAACGGTAAAAAAAGTATGGAACGCAGTTGGTCAAGCGCAGAAGTTTGTTGAAGCGCCCATGTTTATAGTAGGGATTATTTCTGAGTCTGGATCTGGTAGTAATTCAAATGGGATAAAGTATTTTCCTTTAGATTGTGGAATCTGTTTTGAACATTTAATTTTAGCGGCAACCGCTGAAGGATTAGCCACTTGTTGGATTGGTTGGTTCAATGAGGCCAAAGTGCAAGAAGTACTTGGGATACCAAAGAAATTCAGAGTTTTAGCATTAACTCCATTAGGGTATCCTATGAAAGAAAAGGGAGAAGTAACGGATCGAAAATCCCTTAAAGAAATCGTACATTACGATAAATTCTAATTTACATTGAAATCCCATTTCATGAAGAAGTAAAGGTAAAATATTACCTTAATTTATTTTATTTATGCAGATTGTAAGAATCAATGTAAAATCGTTTGAAATTAATTACGAAGAAATTTCTCAAGATTCAAAATATTTTTTGTTAGGTGCCCGAGGTTTAACTTCACAAATCGTTCACGATGAAGTTCCTCCTAAATGCGATCCACTCGGCCCAGATAATAAGCTAATCTTAGCAAACGGGATACTTACCGGAAGCCCATTCCCAAATTCTGCTCGAACATCAGTTGGTAGCAAAAGTCCATTAACAAACGGTATAAAGGAAGCAAATGTGGGAGGAAGACCTTCACTCATGCTCGCTAAATACGGTATAAGAGCCTTAGTTTTTGAAGATGAATCCTCAGAATTAAAAATAGTCTTAATTAACGAGAAAGGGATTGAGTTAATACCTAGTAGCGAATATAAAGGCTTAGGAAATTACGGATTGCATCAAATATTAAGAAGTAAATATGGAGAAAATATTGGTATTTATTCTATAGGCCCCGCAGGTGAACATATGATGCTCTCAGCGACTGTTGCTGCCAATGATTTGGAAGGTTATCCAAGTAGACACGCTGCTCGAGGTGGATTAGGTGCAGTCATGGGTTCCAAAGGCATTAAAGCCGTTGTAATTATCCCCACTAAAGAATCAAAAGTAAAAATGCACGATTTAAAAAAGTTTAGAGAGGCATCAACTCCTTTTGCTAAGGAACTAGCTGATACTAAGAAAGTCTTTTCTAAATTTGGGACAGCATTAAGTATGAGAATAATGAGCGAACATCAAGGATTACCAACGAAAAATTTTCAAATGGGGTCTTTCGACAATATTTCGAACATTAGTGGAGAAAAACTCCACGATCTCGTAGTTGCAAGAGGGGGTAAGAAAAATTTAGCATGCTCTCCTTATTGCGTTATAAAATGCTCTAATTTGGTTGTAGACGAGAACGGTAACCATATAACTTCTAGCCTTGAATATGAAACTATGTGTTTAAACGGAAGTAATTTACTTATTGACGACTTGGATAGCTTAGCTAAAATTGATCATTTATGCGACGATATTGGAATCGATACTATTGAATTCGGTGGTACCGCTGGTGTCGCTATGGATTGTGGTAAACTTTCCTGGGGTGATTCAGATTCTGTTTTTACCATCCTAGATAAAGAAATCCGGGAGAATACCGAAATAGGTAAGTTATACGGGAATGGGGTTAAAAATATTGGAGAGAAATTAAATGCAAAGCGAGTACCAGAAATTAAGGGACAGGGTATTTCGGCATATGATCCCAGAGTCTTTAAAGGTATGGGTGTTACCTATGCTACAAGCCCAATGGGAGCCGATCACACCAGTGGAGCTGCTATAATTGGTAGAGTAGCAAGTCAAAACAAAAATTATGGAGAACTTACTAAAAACGATGGCAAATTTGATTTATCATTTGAATTGCAAGTTTATACTACGGTTTTAGATTCTATGGGATGCTGTTATTTCATAGGACCAAGTTATGAGAACATGGAAATTGTAACAGCAGCTATTAACGCAATGTATAATTTAAATTTGACTCGAGAAGACGTAATTAATATCGGTAAACATATCCTTAAAATCGAGTTATCATTCAACGAAAAAGCAGGTATTACCAAGGATATGGATGATGTCCCCGATTTTTTAAAAGAAGAGCCTTCTGAACCTAGTGGTTTAAAATTTACATTTACGAAAGAAGAATTACAGAATTTTTGGAAGAAGCTCGATTAAAATCTTTAAATCTATTAATTAAATATAGTTTAACAACCCTTTTTTCTTCATTATTAATTCGGCTGAGAAAATCAGCAATAACCCTAAAAATAGAGTTAACATTAGACTTATGTTGATTATGAATAAATGATTTAGATTTAACATTAATAAAATATTTAAAACAAAACTACTAAAACCACCTATAATGAAAATAAGCTTGTGCTTCTTATAAAGTGAAAGCGAGAAATGCCAACAAACTATTAATAAAAAATCTAAGCTTTCGATTAAAACAAATCTTACGATAAGCAAATTGCTATAAATGGGGAGAGTAATTGAATTTAATACAACTTCTATTATAATAACTAAAATGGTGAATTTTATTGAATTTTTCACTATAAAATTTTGCTCTAGTTTTAAGAGAATACTCATCAGAAATGGAGGACCAATCATTAAAATTAAAAGCAGCGATAAAATTAAATCGCCTAAAACCAGTATACTAAAGAAGACTGATAAGAAGAAACTTAATAATAACAAAAATGAACCTATAAGTCTATACAAACCTTCTTTTTTACCACGAATGCTCATCTATAAAATTGTTTTAGATAGGTAATTGCTTATTTATTTAAGTTATCTTGTAAAAAACTTTGGGAAATTATAAATTTAAATAGAAAAAAATGTATTCTGAATTATTAAAGAAAAATTTGAATTTTTATTCGAATAATTCTAGCAAAAAGGATAATTCAATATAAAAGTTGTAAATAATGAGCGAAATTAATATTTTAAAAGAGTTGGAGGATATTGTTGGGAAGGATTATGTTTCTAATCGTTCGGAAGATTTATATATTTACTCCCAAGATCCGGGAGCGTCACTTTCACGACCCGCAGATTTCGTAGTGATGCCAATTACATCTAAGGAAGTCCAAGAGATCGTAACACTAGCAAATCGAGAAAAAATTCCAATTGTTCCTATGGGAGGTGGTTTAACATTAAGTGGGCTTGTAATTCCCATTAAAGGAGGTATAGTTATGGATATGAAACGCATGAACAAAATAATTGAAATTAACGAATTAAGTCGGTTTGCCCTTATCGAAGCAGGAGTAACTTCAGGACAGCTGTTAGCGTATTTAAACACTAATCATCCCGATTTACAGCCACCGGTTCCTGATGCACCTCCTTCAATTACAATTGCCGGTAACGCGTTAATTCATGGATCTGGTTATTTGTCACAAAAATTTGGAGATCACGGTTCTATGATTAATGGATTAGAAGTTATACTTCCTGATGGAGAACTATATAAATTAGGCTCTTGTGCGGTTTCAGATTATTGGTTCACAAGAGGTCCCATTCCAGATTTTATTGGTATGTTTACTAGTTCATTTGGTACCATAGGTATTATTACAAAGCTTTCTATTAAATTATTCCCTAAACATAAGATAAGAACTCTGGTTTTTGGTTTATGTAAAGACCCAAAAACACTCCCAAAATTAATTTCAAACATAACATTTGATGATGTTGCTGAAGATATTTTACTAGGGATTGCAGATAAACCCGATTGGATGAAAGGATACGTAACTATTATGGTTTATATCACTGGAGAATCTGAAGACGAAATAAATAATAAAACAAAAATCCTTAAGAAACTATATCGCGAGTCAAAGTCGAGGTACATGAAAGTTCCAAAAAGACTTGAAGAAATATTTCTGGAAAAACCACAATTTGCAGCAACTGCGGCAGATTTTAGGAAAGGAGGAGGCTTTGAATATGTTGGGGCATTCGTGCCACTTAAATTAATCCCTGAGATGATTAAAATTGGTTCCGAAATTTCTTTAAACCACGAAATTATTCCTACGCTGGGCGCTCGACTTATAGGACAAGGTCACGCTGTAATGTTTTTTTTTACTTATTCTTTTAATCGTGCGGATCCAAAAGATATGGAAAATGCGCGAGATGCATTACACGAAACTAATAAGGCTGTTCTTGAGATTGGAGGGATTCCTTGGAAAGCAGAATTAGCGGGACAACAACTAATTCTAGAAAAAATGGATCCTAATTATAAGAAACTTCTAAAGAACATTAAAAATTTATTAGACCCAAATGGGATCATGAATCCAGGAAATTGGGAGGTTAAATAAATGACTTTAAAAACTGAACAAGATTGGAAAGATATAGTTCATAGGTGCTTTCGATGTGGTTATTGTAAGTTTACCTACGATTATTCTGATTTTAATTGCCCTAGCTATAAAAAGTTCCGATTTGAGACTTATTCCACAGGTGGAAGGTTGTGGTTAATTTATGGTTTGATAAGTGGGGAACTCTCATGGAGTCAAAATGTAGCAAATGTAATATATGCGTGTTCTACTTGCGGAAACTGTATGGAAAATTGCAGGTTTGAGAAATTTAATGATTTTCTGGTGGACATTATTGAAGCTGCTCGAGCGGAAGCTGTAATAAAAGGATTTTGTCCCGAGAAGCAAAAGGCTTTAATTGAACGGATAGAGAACCCTGAAATGTCAAATCCATATGGCGAACAAAATTCAGACAACGAAGATTTAAAGAAGTTATACGATTTACCAGACAAGGCAGAATGGGTTTATTTTATAGGTTGCACATCTAATTATCGGCAAAAAAACTTAAGAGATGCTACTTTAAAATTTCTAAAGAAAGCAAAAATTGATTTTACATTGGTTGATGAACATTGTTGTTGTAGCCCAGTAATAAGAACAGGTCAAATTAATTCTGTTAAAAATTTCATAAATCATAATATTACTCAAATAAACAACGCGGGAGCATCAAAGGTTATTACATCATGTGCGGGTTGTTATCGTACTCTAAAAAAAGATTGGCTGAAATATGGGGCTGATTATGATTTTCAGATATATCACACCGTAGATTTAATTAAAAAGCTGTTAGATGATGGAAAATTAAAATTTACTTCAGATTACAATAAAACTGTTACTTACCACGATCCATGTCATTTAGGAAGGCATATGGGTATCTATGAAATACCTCGAGAAATTTACAAACAGATACCGGGATTAAAATTAGTAGAAATGAAAAGAAATCGAGAAAACGCTTGGTGTTGCGGCGCTGGGGGCGGTGTGAAAATCGGATATCCTGAATGGTCAGTTGAAATATCAAAGGAAAGACTTGAGGAAGCGAAAATGACAGGTGCTTCTGTAATTTCGTCCGTATGTCCATTTTGCAGGACTAATCTTAGTGATGCTAACAGTAAATTTAATATGGACTTTGAAGTAATTGATCTAATAGAGATTTTAGACATTATTGAGTTCGAAATCTCAAATAATTAATACATTTTTTTTCTATAGGTGTTTTAAATATGAGATTAGGGGCTCACATGAGCGTTTCAGAGGGCAAACACATGGCTTTCCATAAGGGCAGAGAACTTAAGTGCGAATCAATTCAAGTTTTTATAAGAAATGTTCGCTCTTGGTCAACAAAACCTTTAGATCAGAAAACTATCGATGAATTTCTTAAAACAAAAGAAGATTTTAAAAACGAAATATGGCCAGTTATAAGTCATAACAGTTATTTAATCAATTTAGCAAGTATCGATAGCGAAAAATTAGAGAAATCTTACAGCGCTATGTTGGATGAACTTCAAAAGGTTACCCAACTAGGGATTGAGTATGAAAATATGCATCCCGGAGTTATCCCTATTAAAGATAAGGAAGAAATCTCGAAAGAAGAAGCATTTGTTCAGATCGCTACTCAGCTAAATAAATTGATGAATGAAACTAAAGGATCTAAAGTTAAAATATTACTAGAGACTACTGCAGGGCAAGGCAAAGGCTTGGGGAATAAATTTCACCACCTTAGAGCAATAATTGATAAAATTAAGGATAAAACCAAGATTGGAATTTGCTTTGACACAGCGCATTCGTTTGCCGCGGGTTATGATTTCACCACTAAAAAGAAGTACAACGAAATGTGGAACGATTTTGATGATATTGTTGGATTAAAATATCTTTTTGCATTCCATCTAAACGATACGGAAAAAGAATTAGGATCGAGAGTCGATCGTCATACTCACATAGGACAAGGAAAGATTGGAAAGGAGGCGTTTGGCTTTTTGCTAAACGACGATAGATTTAAAGATATTCCTGGAATTTTAGAAACTCCAAAGGGTAAGGATTTGAAAGAAGATAAAATGAACCTTAAAACTCTTAGAGATTTAATAGTACCAAAACTTAATCCTGAACATTGAACCATAGGGGACTGGTGTCATCTACCAACCCATTATAATTAACTGTGAGTTCTTCTCCTTCATTAATATCTTTTATAGCAGAATACTCTATTGCTTTGTTCTCATAATCGTATAAGTACTTTAAGTTAGGAGAATATGAATGATTGATGAATTGGCTAACGCTTAATGTGATGGCGTTTTTAAAAGACGGTTTATGCTTTGGATCTTCCCAAATATAGCAATAGTCGTATAAAAGCGTTTTTTCAATCTTTCTATATTCTTTATTGGGTATTAAGACTACATTTGCAATATCGATTACAGTACCTTTCTCAATAATTTTTTTCGCAAAAGCTCCTCGTCCTTTTCTCTCGGAAATAAATCTTACTTCTATATAATCGTGCATCCAAATCCTTCTTAGTTTTTATTTTATTCTATTGAAGCATGTCGTTCATCAATATTCTTTTCGGTTACTCCTAATACAAGCATTAACGAGGCTCCAATTGAATCTAATATGGAGAGAGTAGAAATATCGAATAGTGAAGTAAATGGAGCTAAAGTTTCTTGTGTAATCGCTTTCTCTTTACTTTTACCCTCAATTTTAATGGTCAGATCAGATACCATAGCTATTGTACTTTTAGGATTTCCTGTAAGTAACGCAATTTTTCCACCGATTTTTCTCGCTTCTTCTGCGATAGCTTTAGGTGAGGTTGTTTCACCGCTTCCACTTATTAATACTAATAAGTCCCCTTTGCTATAGCGATAGGTAACTGCGTCGGTAACAAAACAAGATTTAATACCGAGATGCATCAATCTCTGAGCAAAGCAACGGCCAATAAATCCAGATCTTCCCGCCCCATAAATAAAAATCCGTCCGTTATTTGAATCAGTTTTTACGATTAAATCTATTAATTTTAAGACTTGATTAATATCAATAAATTCGGAATTTTTTTTTACTTGATCTGCGATTTCTATAAGAGTATTTAAAAATCTTTCTTGTATTAAATTTGAATTAGATTTATTCATTCTTATCTTTCCTCCTTTGAGAATTCGGGATGGACACATCTTCTCCATTGATCTACCGTTTCTTTAGGACCTAAACCGATTAAAAGATCCCCCACTTCAAAAAGAAAATCAGATTTAAAGCTGTAAATCCATTTATTTTCTCTTTTCAATGCAATAATATGAAATCCTCGCTTATATTGTTGGTCTTGTAACTGTTTGTAGGTTTTCTCTTTAAAATATGAATCTGTTGAGATAGTTTCTCGAACAACTATTTCTGGAGTTTCTTCAATAGCTTTTTGAAGAATTATGTGAGGTTCAAAACCTTTTAAAATATTCTCAGCTAAATGGGCTGCTGCATCTGAAATTAACTCGCAAGAAAATACTATACGCATGATTCCTGTTAAATTCTTTGGATTATCAAGTAATTGTGTTAAATTTAAAAGATCCTTTTCAAAAATTATATTAAGGCCATCCATTATAGATTCCATCTCTAATACATCCTCAGCTACTTCATAACTTTTAAAAAATAACGCTGCTAAGGCTAATTCTATCATTGTTTCTGAAAGATCTGTGATTGTTATGTAATCTTTTTTGAGTTCTTGAATTTTATCGAATACTTCAGGATTAGTCAGATCGAATTCAGATTCTTTCTGCAAATCATCAATTTGGAAAGAAAAATCTTCAGTATCAAACGTTAATTTTTTCAGTTCTTTGATTGGCTCAATTTCTCCTTTTATTATTAATATATCCTCAACTTGAATTTCATTGTCTTTTTCGAATAACCAATTATCTTTTCTTTTGATCGCTATTAAATCCACTCCGTATTTTGATCTAAAATGCACTTCTTTTCGTTTCATGCCAATGAATTCACAAGCATCATTGACGGTGATTTTTACAATAGGTTCGGGAACATCGTCCCAAAATAATTGTGTAAAATCAGAAATATCGCTATTAATATATACAACTCGAGCTATATCCGCTAATGCATCGGAGATTTTATCAATAGAATAACCCATAACAACAATAGGTTCTAAAGCTTTAGCTTCTTTAAAACCGCCAGTTTGAGTTTGAATAATTTGTAAATTTAATAAAAATGTTAACTCGTGGATTCTTTTTTCAATTTTAGAAGTTTCATCCGCAATTTCTTTGCTGCTAAATTTGATAGCGCTGTAAGCAAGATCAATCATCAAATCGATCTTCTGTTTCATCTCTTTTAAAATGTCTTTTAATGATACAGGCTGGTACTGAAACTTCTTTCTTTTTTCGTTCTTTTTAATTATTTTCTCACTCTCGTTTGATTACTTAAATAAATAATTGGATTAAGATTATAATAAATAATGGGGTTAAGAAATCTGCTAAAGATGTTACCATTGGAATTAAAAAATTATTAGGGTCTTTCCCTTTCCTAAAAATTAATATGGAACCCATAAATAAAAACACAAACATAAGCCCAAATAGAATCAAAATAGTAACAATTATAATTGATATAATCAACAAAGGATTAACGATTTCTATTCCAGTTACACTTCCCAGTAAGTATCCTAGGCTTATTAATGCAACTAAGCTTAATAAAATTGTTATCAGCAACCCATAAAAATCTTGTTTTAATCGTTCCGAAGGCTGAATTTTAGGAGATAAGGTTCCTATATAAAGGTGAGATGTAAGTCGAGACACTAAAACAGTTGATATATCGCCTATTAAAGAATTTAGAGAAGGCAATACAAGTAAAATAATGGGGAAACTAGATAAAACTCGTTCACTATTAGATAAAAGCGTTCCAGAAAAGAGTCCCATTATAGAACTAATTAAAACAACAATTATCGATTCTTTGAAGATCTTTTTAAAATAATCCACTTCTAAGGTACCCCCAACATAATTATTGTTAGATAGAAACAAATTACCGTAAAAAAGTCGTCAATCGCGGTCATCACGGGATTTACAACATTATTTGGGTCTAATCCTCGCTTGAATGCTAAAAAATTCAAGAATGTGGAGCACGGAATTGATATCGATAAAGTTAACACTATAGAAATAACAGGAATCACGATTAACAGCCCCATGTGAAAAATGTAGAGCCTTATTAACAAGAAGTTAATAAGGATACTAAAAACTCCAATAGCTAACGCAGTTAATAACGACAGAGAAAGGGTAGCTAGAACATTTTCAAACCACGATTTCTTATTAAATTCACCGATAATAAAATCTCGCGAAGTCCGAGCAATAAAGGGGCCACTTAAATTTCCCCTAAGAGATAGTAAGGCTGGTATAATTAGAATTAATAAAAGAAAGCTCTCAAATGAGACAATTAAAAGAGAAAGCACGATTCCCGCAAGGATGTCGCCCACAATGGAAACCATTTCAGACGGAAAGGTTTCTTTAATGATTTTACCTTTAGAATCTCGAGCTTCCATATGTCATCATCATCATCAGATGAATCTAAAGTTAATTTTTCATTCATTCTCGTTAATATTTAAGAAGGCTTTAACTTATTTAAAAGTTCCTATATATCTTTTAATTAATAATTTAGAAATTAAAATTCTATTAATAATATTAATTCTTTTTATAAAAACGGAGGAAGTAACATGAATTATTTTAAACGGAATTAGTTGCACCTAAAAGAAAATAGTAAAAAAAAAATTGATTTTCAAGTTATAATTTCTTAATTTTTTTGTAGTGGATCATTACTAAACCAATTAAACCTAGTATAAGAAAGCCAAAGGTCGTTAACAACGAAAATCCGGGAATTGCGTCATCAACAGGAGGGCCAATATATATATATGAGATTGCCATGAAGATAGATAAGGTTCCTGAACTACCGCTAATAGGGAAGTTCATTGTCAGTGAATTGTCATCGTAATCATATATAAACCAACTTGCTGCTGATGAAGGAGCTGCTTCCCATTGATTGTTACCACTCATGTTCCACACCCAAAAGGTCAGATTATAGTTGTCTAGATCGAATGATCCATCAAATTTGAGGTAAAAAGTTAAGTTCTCTAGTCCCGTCATATTGGTAATTAGAAGATCGTTGTAGTAGAGTACTGTTCCATTAGTGAGGGTTGTGTTTATAGGATTCATGTCTAAAAGGGCAGTAACCAACTCTACACCTGTATTATTCGTAATCGCTATAATGTTTGAAATCGAAATTTCGCTTATAGCTTCATTAGGGACTTGTATATTGTTGGTTCCAGAGAGAAGCGTTTCGTTATGCATTGGATAAAAAGTCATGTACGTCCAAGTTGTGTCGTCTCCACCTGGCATATTCATCCACCCTCCCATAAATGTTATAGCCCCCGTGGTTACATCAATGTAAGTGTCTAATTGCCTGTCAAGTGTCGAATTTCGAAGAATTATGTGATCCTCGTTAAAAGTCGACTCATCAAATACACTACTGAGCAATGCTAAGACATTGGCAAGATCTACTCCTGTAAACCCTATCGGTACGAATAATGGAGGAGAACCGCTACCAAACATAGCCGCTGGAGATATTGGCCAATATGTATTCGCTTCGAGGAAAAGATCGTCTCCCATATCTTGCCAAGTCCCTGTGTCTTCGTCAAATTCTTCAAATTCTGCAATCATTGCCTTAAAGAATTGTAACTCCGGTTGACCCGGGATTTTCGTGAAGGCTCCACCGCTATCCACCTCCCATTGAGTCAAATTGATGAATTCGCCGTCTGTGAATGCGATAATTGCCCTCCTGTACATCTCTCCATCGTGAGTATTTTGCTTGTAATAGATGATATCTCCAATATTTACGTTCCACTCGACGAGAGTCATATCTTTTATCTCGTAGTATAACTGAATGTCACCAGATTCGTGAATCATAAACGATTGTGTTATTCCTGTTGATTTATCGATCGTCATTTCTACTTTAAAGTTATCAGAAGAATTTCTTAGCATAAAATCAAAGTTCCCATTCTCAATAATTTGAATCTCATCAAATGGTGCGTCCCAAATCCTGAGAGAATCCAGATTCCACATGTACTCTATATCTTCCTTCAATGTGTTACTAGGAATTACAAAATTAAATTCCGGTGAAAAATTTTCATCGAAATATTGGAAGTAGAAATTATTAGCCATCCCTATAGGCATATTATCCTCTTCAATTTCATATTCAATCCCGTTCCAGACCGACAAGTTAGCAACAACTGCTTGAAAAACCATGTTAATATCTCCCTCCATAAACGCATTATTCGATTTTGGAAGTTCTCTTTCTATAAAATCTACGATTTCTATTTTGATATCGTAATAGCTACCCATACCACCTTCAGTCCAATCGTAAAAAAAGGTATCTCCTATATTAACGCCCCACTCTATTTCGTCAGTTATATCATAATCCATTACTCTTTGCATTGTCACATTAATTAACATTAAATCTCCCATAGTAACTCTTATGTACGCTTCTGCATATTCCGCTACACCGTCAGTTGGATTATATTCCAAATACATGTAATAGTTATCAGTTGAGTTAAAAAATGAAATACTATTATCTCCAATGTTTGAAGAATAACTACTGAATTGGTTATAACCGTGCATAGAAAGAGGACCATAAAAAGACTCGTTGAGGATATCAGCTAAAACGCCAACATCAAAACTAGAACCGTTAATTGGAAGGATTTGTGGAGCTGCACTCATCCCTGCGCGAACCTTGTGTTGTATACTATCTGAATTATTATATCCAAATGATATAAATTCTGACGATGGTCCATAAGGAACTATGACTCCTTCGGTAATATTATGGTAGCATTGCGTTGCGTTAACTTGAGAAAATTCGTTTACTCCTAACCAATCAAATGTAACATTTTCAATTGAAGTTATGTTGTAAATCCAGATGTCTTTAAACATCATGGTAACGTCTCCACTCGAATAGTTTGTAATTACTACTTCTACTTCCCAATATAATTCATCACCAATATCTATTCCCCAATGCCAGCCGTTATTATTGTGTTCTTCAGGAATATCTGGTCCTGCTTTAACTGGTGAAAATAGTCCACTCAAATTAAATGTTGTAAGGAAAACTGCTAAAACAATCAATACTATTTGCTTATTTTTTGTGTTTTTATTCATAATTTTCAACCCTAAATTGAGTAATATTTATCGTATAAATCTTAGTTATTCTATAATATGGGAATTTAGGTATAAAAATCCTCCTTAATAATTGATTCTTAGCCAAAAATGTAAAAGTATGAAAAATTACAAATAAATCTATAGAGATTTTAACCAATCAGAATCTATTTTATTTAGAGCATTTTCCACTTCCTTTCTTACACTCCAATCGTCATCCCATAATGACCTTGCTAAAGGTTCCAACGCTTCTTTGTTTCCTATTTGACTTAGAGCTTTTGCAGAAGCAATTCTAATCTTTGGATCGCCGTCTTTAAGCATCTCTATGAATGGGGTAATGTCGCTAATGTTTTCGAATTTTCCCAATGCTAAAGCAATCCAACTTTTTATATATATATCATCATCGTTAATTAAAGGTAACAGAACCTCTAGGCTATCCTCGCCCCCTAATTTAATTAATAGCTTTACAGCTGCTCGTTTAGTTTTCCAATTCGTAGAATCTAAAAGTGTTTTTACTTCATTAATGTATGTTTGATTGCTTATTTTGGACAAAGCCTCAATAGCGATATCTCGCACTCTATTATCAGGATCACTTAAGAGAGTTAATAATATGGAAATTTCTTGTTCATTTCCTAACTTTCCTACTAATTTTGCACAGAAACTCCTTATTTTCCATTCTTTAGAGTTAAGGCCTTCAAGAACCTGAATTGGAACCCTATCATTAGAGATCTGAATGAGCGAATTATAAGCTAATTTTCTGATTTTATTATCGCTACTCTTGAATGATTTAATCATATAGTCAATAGATTTCTGATCTTTAATCAGACCTAATAACTTTATTGCTTCTTTTCTCTCAATCATGTTCCTGCTGTTTGCACTTTCATAAATTTTTTCATAGGAATCAAGCAAACCAAATATCTGCTTTAGTGATTGAACAGATAAATTACGAATGTCTTCATCTTTATTTTTTAATAACTTTAAGAGTGGACCAATCGCGCGTTTACTTTTAATTACACCTAAAGCTTTAATACTAGCCTTTTTAACATCATTATCAACATCTTCCAGTAAATTGATTATTATTCTTGCGTCCTTTAATTGAATTACTTTTTCTAAAGCTTTAACAGTATTAAGTCTAACTTCAGGATCGCTTTTATGAAGTAATTCTTTTAAATAATTTGTTGAGTCTTCGCTTTGAATTCTACCCAGGATAATTGGAACTGATCTTTTAACATGAATATTACCTGCATCAAAATGAATACTAATCCCACTTATATCTCCTAGCTTTCCTATATTCACGATTGATCTAATCACGTCTTCTCTAATTTCTAAAGAGGGGTTACTAAGCATGTTTAATAACGGTTTTAAAGCAGAAAGGGGTTTAATTTTTCCAAGCGCTAATACTGCTGATTTTCTGGATATTAAAAAATTGTCTGTAAGAGCTTTAATTAACAATGGAGCTGAAATTTCAGGTAAATTTTTCGAGACAACATTGATAATCGCTGCTCTTACTTTACCATCTGATTCGTTTTTATATTGCGTAGCAAAAAAACTCAAGCTATCTTTATCAATAATACTTCCAATCGTCTTGAGCTTACTCACTTTATTTTCAGGAATAGTAGTTTTAAGATAGTCTATTTTAAATTCTTGAAATCCCATTTTCCTAATACTTTATCCATCTTTTTCAATAAAAAAAGTTACTAACTCTAGAATCGAGTTCGTATTTTTATTCTTAAGTGAATTTAAGGCAGATGAATTTTTCACTGAAAGTCAAACTAAGAGAGAAGAGTTTTATTTAATTATGCTTATGTAGATTGAAAACATCTTTTTTTAAATTAGCGCTTATGCTTTTTGTATATAAAAAATGAAACTCATTGAGGAATTCGTACCTCTATATGTTATAAAAGAAAAGTAAAAAAAATAGAAATTTACGAACTGAGCAATTTAAAAAGGATCGTTGCATGAGGGATATAAAATTGATCTTTAACCTTTATTACGACAGTATGAAAGTATTCAGCTAAACCTAAAAAACCCCTTATTACTGATTCATCCTCTTCGAACTTAAATACTACATTCGCTACAGCTGAGCCAGTACTAAAGTTAGCTTTTTCATATACCCTTTCATCGATTAAAGGAATTTTCAATTCGTTTACTATTTCATACACACGCTTGATGAAGAGTTCTCTCTTTGGAATATTCATACACCTATTAATATTGAAATATAATTATTATAGATACAAATGAAATATGATATATAATTATATTAGATTTGCTACTTTTAATTGTTTTTTTTTTCCGAGAAATTTTTGATTGGACGCCACTTATTTAGTTAAGCTAAAATCTAAGATGCGATACAAGTATTATAAAAAAATAAAAATAAAAATATAAATTAATATAATACAATTACTACTA
>Ga0114922_10003152_pt1 | contig 15409 bp, 11 predicted proteins | sample AartaG_FD_100975 | JGI IMG/M metagenome (GOLD analysis project Ga0114922, IMG submission 100975) | Deep subsurface microbial communities from Aarhus Bay to uncover new lineages of life (NeLLi) - Aarhus_00045 metaG | ecosystem: Environmental > Aquatic > Marine > Oceanic > Sediment | place...
CCTCGCAGCCCAAGGTGTAGGCGAGAAGGACATTCTCTTTGTCCGTGAGGACGGTTGTCATGATGATCTTGACTCCCTGGCCAGTGGGAATGCCCTTTCCTCGCTCCCAGGTGCGGATGGCCTGCAGCACGTCTTGGCCGTCCATCTCCGGCACGATGATGTCGAGGCAGATCAGATCGTAGGGATCGTCGTTGTCCCATGCCAGGAGGAAAGCAAAGAACGCCTCTTTGCCGTCCACGGCCAGGTCGCACTTGCCGTATGGGGACAGCAGCCTTTCCATCAAGCGCTGGCCGGCCAGCTCGTCTTCGACGATCAGGGTTCTCAGAGTGCCTTGCACAGGCACACGCGTCCTTGTTTCCACGATGGTTCCCCCTGGTAGCCTCCGCGGGTGGGAGGCAACATCATTCTTGGCGAACAATATCCTTGCCGCCGCTCTTTATTCTATCAAGGCGAGGTTCCTCACTTCCTCTAGAAGCTTGTTTTTGTCTATGGGCTTCACGACGTAGGCTTCGCATCCTGATTTGAACGCCCCGAAGACATTCTCGCCGTCGTCGAGGGCGGTAGTCATGATGACCTTCACCCCCTCGCCGAGGGGCATGCCTCTCTTTTGCTCACACGCCCGGATGCTCTTGAGCAGCGTCAGGCCGTCCATATTGGGCATGTTCCAATCGAGCAGGATCAGGTCGACTTCGGTATGCTCGAGCTTCACCTGCGCCGCCACGCCGTCTTCGGCCTCAACGATATCAGTATGGCCCAACTTCGCTAAAACGTTTTTCTGAATCCGTCTCATCGTGGATGAGTCGTCAACCAGCAGGACCTTCATTACTTACCTCACTTCTGGGTTGCGCCGCAGGCTTGGCCGCAGTCGCAAGCAGTTGCCGGATCGACCTCACGCGCGCCCCGGGTGCAATTGAACTTTATTGCGTGTTATCAACGGGCTTGCAGGGAGTGTCGGTGTGAATACAATCGGAGAATATGTTGTTTAACCCCATTCCGACTTGCGTTTGTCCTGAGTGCCGTCCTTTCTTGCCTGAGTCGCTCCCTGCCGTTGATCTTGGGCTCGAACGTTGCTGATGTATCGCGGGCAGAGCGCTTTTAGCTGGCGATATGTTATTGTAAGCGGCCACGAGGAGCGACCATCAGCCACCCGGGGCTCGGCCGGAACCCTAGAAAGGAGGGCGAAAAATATGAAAACCCACTCAGGCTATTGCCGATAATGCTATAGTAAAGTCACAAACAGAGACCCGTGACTCTCGCCGGCAAGGATACATTTCTGATTATGTGGGCGATGTGGAGACCGAGCCCAATGCCATGAAACACACCGAGCCCTTCATCACGGCCACAATTCCGACCGAAGAAACTCTCCATCACGGCGAAGAACAATACCGCGAGATATTCGAGGCGTCGGTCGACTCACTGGTGATCTTCGACACGAACGGCGTTGTCGTGGAGGCTAATCCCGCTGCGACAGCCATGTACGGCTATTCTCATGACGAGATGATCGGCCTGACCGCCGAAGAAATCATCCACCCCGACTATTACCATCTCTTTGAAGAACTCAAGAGTCGAGTTAAGGCCGGAGGCGAGTTCCAGGCCGAGTCGGTCGAGGTCCGCAAAGACGGCACCCCTTTCAACGTTGAAGTGCGGGGGCGCTCATTCTACTACAAAGGTCGGCAATGTCTGCTGGGTGTCGTGCGCGACATCACCGAGCGTAAACAGGCTGAGGAGGCGCTCCGGACGACCGCCCGGCGCTACAGCGCCATGCTGGCCAATATGAGCAACGCTGTGGCCGTGTACCGACCAGTGGATGATGGTGACGACTTCGTTTTCGCGGATTTCAACCCCGCCGCGGAAAGAATAGACGGAATAAACAAGAAACACGTGATCGGCAGGAGGGTTTCCGAAGTATTCCCCGGGGTCAAGGAATTCGGCCTGTTCGACGTCTTCCAGCGAGTGTGGCGGACGGGGGCACCTGAACACCATCCAGTTGCCATGTATAAGGACGAGAGGATCTCCGGATGGCGAGAGAACTACGTCTACAAGTTGCCTTCGGGAGAGATTGTTGCGATTTACGAAGACGCAACAGAGCGAAAACAGGCGGAGGAGGCGCTGCAACAGGGCGAGCAGAAGTTCAAAGCCCTGTTCGACGGCTGCAATGACGCCATCGTCGTGGCTGACCCGCAGGCCGGGAGATACATTGATTGCAACAAGAAGGCCCAAGAGCTCTCAGGCTACTCACGTGACGAGCTCCTTTCTATGGATGTGGGCCAACTAACCTCGGAAGAGCGGAAAAGAAACGCTGCCGATGACTGGCGGAAACCGTCCACGGGCGAAGCAACAAGACTGGAGTGGCGGCTCCTTCGCAAAGACGGGAGGCATGTGCCGATTGAGGTGAGCAGCAGACTCATCGAGGTCGGCGATGCATGCTACATCCAGACTGTCATCCGAGACATCACCGAGCGCAAGCACGCTGAGTATGAACTGCGCGCAAAGATGCGCTTGAACCAAGTCTTTCTCGATGCTCTCCCCTGCGTCGCTCTACTGGTTCGCCGCGACCACGAAATCGCCCTTTCCAACAAGGCCGCTGCGGATGTTGGCGCCTTCCCGGGCAAACGATGCTTTGCCACATGGGGCCAAAGAGACGACCCGTGCCAATGGTGTCTGGCGCCGGCCGCTCTGGCAACGGGCCGGCCCCAGCACCTGGAAGTGGAAGCGCATGGAATTGTGTGGGACGCCCGCTGGATACCTATCGGTCCCGACCTTTGCCTTCTTTATGCTTTTGACATCACCGACCGCAAGCGCGCCGAAGACAAGCTCCGCCGCCTGGCAATGATCGCCCAACAGGCCGGCGAAGGAATTGCCGTGGCCGACCTCGACGGAAACCTCCAGTTCGTCAATGCCGCCTGGGCCAGAATGCACGGCTACGAAGATGAGGACGAACTGATCGGTGAGCACCTGTGCGTCTTTCACACCGACGGACAGATGAAAACCGATGTGATCCCCTTCAACGAGCAGGTCATGCGCAGCGGCTACCGCACGGCAGAAGTGGGACACGTGCGGAAGGACGGAACGACTTTCCCCACCGAGATGATCGTGACCTTGCTCAAGGACGAGAAAGACGAGCCGGCCGGGCTTATCGGTTTCGCCACAGACATCACCGAGAAGAAAAGCGCTGAGAAAAAACTCCTCGACTATCAACACCAGCTTCGCTCCCTCGCCTCCGAACTTTCCCTCGCCGAAGAGCGCGAGCGCCGGGAGATAGCAACCGTACTCCACGACCGCATAGCTCAGCCGCTCGCCGTTTCGAAGATGAAGCTGGCGGCGATCAGGCAATCCGTTGAAGGGGATGGACTCTCCGATTCCGTCGGCGAGGTACTCGCTTTGATGGAGCAGGCCATTCAACACACGCGCTCCCTCACGCGGGAGATCAGCCCGCCGATACTCTACGAGTCCGGCCTCGAAGAGGCGGTCCGCTGGCTTGCCGACCAATTTGGCGAGCAGTACGGCGTCAAGACCGAATTCGAGGGCGACGGCGGCCACAAGCCGATAAGTGACGACATCCGCGTTGTGCTCTTCCAAGCCGTGCGAGAGCTGCTTGTAAACATTGCCAATCACGCCAAGGCACAAACCGCGCGAGTGTCCGTCGCACGCCACGGCGACATGATAACCGTAACCGTCCAAGACGACGGCATCGGCTTTGAGCCCGATGAGATCGGCCCCCGCCGCGACAAGGAAGGCGGCTTCGGCCTCTTCAACATCCGTGAGCGCCTGCGACATCTGGGCGGCCGCCTCGAGATCGAATCCGAGCCCGGCCGCGGGAGCACGTTTGCTCTCATTGGACCCCTCGTGAGCGAACAAGAAGAGGAATACGCAATATGAGTATCCGAGTACTTCTGGTAGACGACCACAAGATCGTGCGCGACGGACTTCGCTCCCTCATCGAGAAGCAGGACGGCATCCAAGTGATCGGCGAGGCGGAAGACGGGCGAACGGCGCTGCGCCTGGCCGACGAGCTCTCGCCCGACGTGGTCATACTCGATATCGGCATACCCGACCTCAACGGCATCGAAGCGGCCAAGCGAATCGTCGGCGAGCATCCCGACATCAAGGTCATCGGGCTGTCGATGCATTCCGAGAAGCGTTTTGTATCGGAAATGCTCAAGGCCGGCGCCTCCGGGTACCTCCTGAAAGATTGCGCCTTCGAAGAGCTCACCCGCGGCATCAATGCCGTTGTTGCCGATGAAATATGCCTCAGCCCCCAAATCACCAGCACAGTCATCGAGGATTATGTAGACCGGCTCGCCACGGGAGGCACCGTAGACCCCTCCGGCCTCAGCCCCAGAGAACGCGAAGTGCTCCAGCTCCTGGCCGAGGGCAAGAGCGCAAAACAAATAGCCTTTCTCCTTGAAGTAAGCGTGAAAACCATCGAAACCCACCGCCAGAACATCATGCGCAAGCTCGATATCTACAGCGTGGCCGAGCTCACAAAATACGCCATCCGCGAAGGACTCACGAGCATCGAAACGTAAATCGTCCCTATTCAATGGCATAAATGGGAGAGCGACACACGCCGCCCCTCCATGCGCTTTCTTACACTCCTCAGGCGCGCAGCGCCATCGTGCCGCGCGGGTCTCGAATCCTCCTTCTGTCCGCGTGCGTGTAAAAAACAAGCAAAAGCATTCGCGATTCTGCCGATAATTATAGAAATGCGTATGATCACTTTTCCATGGCTGTAGCGAAGCACGCAACGTTTGTTCCGACCCGTTCGTGACAAGGGTGTATGCTGTATGCGCGTTGAACACATCAATCCGTTCATAGTGGCGCTGACGCAGGTGTTCGAATCAACTGTCGGGATAACCCCGAGCCGTTCGAATCTGGGCATAAAGGAGGGTAACGTTCCCACGCACGACATTTCGGCGATCATCGGATTGTCGGGCAACGCATTCGGGTCGGTGGTCCTGAGCTTCCCGCAGCGCACCGCTCAGCGGGTGGTATCTGCGATGGTGGGGGAGGATAACCCCAGCAGAGATCACATCGCCGACGGCGTGGGCGAACTGGTGAACATGGTTGCCGGAATGGCAAAGGGGCTCCTCGCCGACAGCGGATTAAAAACTTACATAGCCATCCCCCGTGTGATTTTCGGCCTCGGCCACTTCATCCACCGGCCGAAAGGCGTGACGTGCGTACAAGTCCAATTCGAAACGGATCTGGGCGGACTTGCCCTCGAGGTCGCGCTCAATATCCACAAGGAGACCTCTGCGATCTCCTCGGCCACGCAATTGTCCAATTGACCCAACATCCGGAATGTATCGTGAACGCGGTCGCGCCGCCATCGCGCAAAGCACAATAACGCGCCCCGTCGGCTTGCCGCCCCATCAGACTCGCCCCTCAACACAAAGACCCGCAGCAAAGCAGACACTGCGCTTGAAATGCAATCGGCCCCGAAACATCCGCAGGTCAAAACAACCTGCCGCGTTCCGGAGCCTTTCATGAATAAGCTGGTAGCGGGGGCGGGATTCGAACCCGCGACCTCTGGGTTATGAGCCCAACGAGGCGTACGTGCGAAACGCCCCCGCCGCGCCGTTGGCCAGTTGGCGGCGGAATCCGCAACCCGTTGCCCAACAAGGTACAACGTCTTCGGCCAAAAGGCAAGGGGAATCCGCCAGTTCCTTGCATTCATTGCACTCAAAGCGCGTATTGTACGCGCACCGGCCGTACGGGAAGCCGCGGTTTGGGGCGGCGCTGTCGGCGAAAGAGTAGTTACTCGCAGCCATGCTGGCGACACTGGACAGGCTGGCTCATGCAGTTTGGCGGCTGGGCTTGCGAGTGCAAACGCCGGCCCGGGCCTCAACTGCCCCGGTCTTCATCGCCCAAGCTCCGATCTCTCCCCTTTACCATTCACTAGCACCCGTCCATTGTGACCGATCTGGCGTTGCCCACGGGTCATGCGGGCGTCCAAGGGCGAGGCTTCTCCACAGGTCTTCAATGGCGGGCGGTTCGCTACCTGTCCGCCGCACAGTCATGCCAGGCGGGGCCGAAGAATCCGTTGGTTTTCAGGTAAGCAGGAGCGGATTCAGCCCGACATTGTGGGCGAGCGGGGCAGTCGCCAAGTGTTATCCACCACCCATCGCTTCGAATCCAATATGGCTCCCCGAATGGTGCCCTGTTGCGGACCTTGGGAGGCTTTCGTAAGAGATTGGCAACTAAGGAGATACGTCATTTCAATGTGGACTCAAACACTCATGAAACTGGCGAATAGCGGGGGCCAACTCGATGCCGGCGAGGCCGCGACTCACGCCGAGATCGCTTGACGGGAAGGGATCACACGCGCGAGGGTGACCGAGGTCCTGGGACTGCTGTAGCTTGCACCGGAGATTCGGCAGCGAATCCTTGCCAAGCCGACGACGGCGGATGGCAGGGTGATCAGTGAACGGCTGCTGCGGCCGATTGCAGGGATGAAGGACGCTGCAAACCCGATCAGGGCATTTTCAGGCCTCCTCGGCGAAAGTACAGCGCACGCCGACTCCGCAAAATCGCGATAGGAAGATCGCCAGCGGTGTGACCTCTAGTGAAAGTGTCGGAATTCTGTACGCTTTGATGTGAATTCCACGTGGGGACAGATCACAAAATGCCTGCTTTGGTGTTCCTATAATGTTGTGGTAGACTGTGTGATGGGGCAAGACCCACACGACGAGGCTGAGTGTTTCCCGGGATTTGCACGCTAGCCCTTGAAAGCTGAGTGTGGGCGCGTACCGTGAGCGCTCAGAAGTCAGCGCTTCCCACCTTTGCTTCTGAAAATGGCACGCGAGTTGCAGTAACCAAGCCACCGGGTAGACGCAGAGCCGCACGGCTCGCACAACATACACCGGAGCAGTAACCGTGAAAGATGACTGCCAGAATGCTGCACTCTCATTGAGGATCTCAGTAACCGACCACTGCCCGTTGCGGTGTCCGTACTGCACTTCCCCATCTGGCTTGCGAGGGTCGTCACGACATCAGCTCCTGTCTTTCCGCGAGATGGTAAGGTTCGCGCGGGTCATTCGATCCCACTTTGGTGTGTCAAAGGTCCGCCTTACCGGGGGAGAGCCCCTCACCCGGCCGAATCTCGTGGAATTGGTAAGAATGCTCGCCGATTTGTGCATCCCTGACTTGGCGATGACCACGAACGCCCAAGGCCTAGCCCAAGCGGCTCAGGAGCTCAAACGAGCCGGTCTTCGCCGCGTCAACATCAGCCTGGACACGCTTGATATAGAGAAGTACCGGTGGCTAACCGGAGAGGGCGACCTTGGCCGGACATTAGCTGGCATCAGAGCCGCCGTAGAAAGCAGGCTCTTGCCGGTCAAGCTGAACACGGTCGTTCTCAGGGGGATCAACGATCAGGAGGTGGTCGATCTTGCTTTGTTTGCTCTCGAGAGCGGGTGCCAGATCCGATTCCTGGAGGTGATGCCCATCGGCCCGGCAGTGGATCGCTTCGATGAATGGTTTGTTTCGTCCCAGGAGGTGCATGCAAGTCTGTCGACCGCTTTCGATCTTCACCCGATTGCCAGGCAAGGCTCTGACTCAAGCCGCGACTTCCTCGCCCGACACAGTTCGGGACGCACAGGCGTGATAGGGTTCGTGTCGCCGTGCTCTGAGCCTTTCTGCGAGGGGTGCAGACGCCTGCGGCTAACAGCAATGGGATCCCTCGTCGGATGCCTTGCCCAGAGCAAGCAATTGGACATCCGGGACCTCGTCAAGGACGATGACCCAGACACAACTTCGCAGCTGAAACACGTTGTCCGAGAGGCGCTTCGGGTCAAACGAAGCAAACGGCGGTTCTCGGAGCAAAGGGCGCTTGTCGAGATAGGAGGCTGATAATCAAAGGAACTCTCTATGGGAAAAACGATAGCGTTGAGCCACGTTACACCTGATGGTGCTCCGCATATGGTCGACGTTTCTGCCAAGGCAATGACGCACCGTACGGCCGCTGCGGAAGCTCGGGTCCGGGTGGGTGATGAGATAGCGTGCCTGATCAAGGAGTCGGGGCAAGTTGCCAAAGGCGACGTTCTCGATACGGCCAAGTTGGCAGGCATCATGGCCGCCAAGAAGACGGCAGACCTCATCCCATTGTGCCACCCGCTCCAGATCGAAGCGGTGAACGTGAAGACCACGGTAGAGGGATCGTGCGTCCTCATCCGTACTGAAGCGAAGTGTGACGGCAGGACGGGAGTTGAAATGGAAGCGATGACTGCCGCAGCTGTAGCCGCACTGACAGTATATGACATGTGCAAGTCTGCCAGCAAATCAATCGTAATCGAGCATATCCGCTTGGAGGAGAAGGCGGGCGGCGAATCCGGGCGCTGGTCTAGGACGACGAGTGACGTGGGAGAAGTTGTCGCCGTCTGCACCAGCCCGAGAAAGGGAGAACGCAAGGCGCCTGTCCCTCGAGCTGTCTTTGCCCGGGATTACGGCATTGTTGGCGATGCGCACGCCGGCTCGGGGCACCGCCAAGTGAGCATCCTTGCCGATGAGGATATTGAGACAGTGCGACGGCTCGACGGGGAAATACCCCCGGGATACTTCGCGGAGAATCTGGTTTTGTCTGGCCTCGACCTGTCCGCGCTTGGGATGGGCTCAACCCTGCGCTTGGGCGACGAGATCCTCCTTTCGATCTCACAGATCGGAAAGGAGTGCAGCGGAGGCTGCGCCCTTCATGAGACCACACCACACTGCATCATGCCTCAGCATAGTCTGTTTGCTCGCGTGGTGTGCGGAGGAGAGCTGAAACCAGGTGATCAAGCCGAAGTGGTTGAGGCGGCTCCGCGAAAGAAATCCGAAGCTATTGTTCTGACCACGGTCGGCGAATAAGCAGGCACAGTCCGGCCGTCGGCAGCTCCACCATTGAGCCGTCTCCATGAACAGCCCCGCGCCGAAAGTCCACAAGCTAACCGTTTCCGCCACAGCTTTGGGCCATGTGCTCGAGGATACGCCCAAAGAAGCTTATGGACACGGAGAACCATGTTTTCCTTGAAACTACCCGACAATCAGAGCTCCCTGGCAGGCGAGGCCGTCGGAAGACTTTCTGCGTAGCCCAAGAGAAAGAGGGGCAGATGGTCACCGACAACTGGGTGAGGAGGCTTCACATTCATAGGAAATGAAGAAGAGAAAGCTCTGACGCGACTGATGCGTTACTCTCTTTCACACACGAATAGGCCACTTTGAACCCATATCCCTCTTCACGGATGAGAGTAGAATGCCAGCATTCGCGTGAACTACACGTGAATGTCCTTTCATTGTGCTTCCAGCCTGATGGATGGCCACTGCGTGCCATTGATCGTCAAGTACAGGCGAGCCACTGGATCCAGGCAGAGTATCCGTCAGGTAATACAGTCTCTCATCGCGTACTCCCACCACATGATTTGTGCCTACTGCTATTTTCTTCAAATCTCCGGAAGCATGCTGTATGATTGCCAGAGCGCTGCCAGGAGAAATGGCACTTTTGTCCATGTTGATCTTAAGGTAACCAAAGTCACCTAAAGGCTTTGCATCTGAAAACTCCTTTACCCCGGCTAGCGTGTAGTCCAAGGCCGGATTCGTGCAAAAGAATGCTTCAGGATTGATCTCGTATTTGATGCCATTGCTCACGGCACCGTTTTCGTCCAGTTCATAGTTGAACTCAGCGACTGAGCGAGCGGCAATTCTCCGATCTGGGAGCACATGTCCCGCAGTCATGATCAGATTATCTGAGGCGATGAACCCCGTCCCTCTTCCTTCCGGAGTGATGATCCGGCAGATACTTCTTGAGGCCCTTATTCCTGCGCTCAGCCACGCTACGTCACGAAGATTACGCGCTGAAGTTATGATCTTCTCCAGTTTCTCGGCAGGAAAAGTGAGCGAAGAGGGTAAGGAGACATCAAGGGGCGGCTGTTCGAGGCCCGTTAGCTTTTCAATTTGATCTGCGAAGGTTAACAGAGACCTAGCTATTCTCGCCTCCTCTTCTTCTATTTGACTTGTTGTGCGCGTTCCGAAGGCTTCATGATTTCTCAAACGTGCCAACCGGCTGGATAGTGCAATCCCAAGATTGCGAGCATCAGGCACGGGAAGGGTAGTTGCATATTTGATAGCTTCATCCGATAAACCTTGGGAAACAAGATTTCGTATTTGATCTGCGTGACCATTCCAGCCATTCGTCATTTGTCTCTTAACGCTCCTTCTCCACTTTGTCAGCAAGTAATAAGAGGGCTTTCACGAGCCGACTCTTTTTTGCGTCAATGTTTTCTGGCGCCTGCGCCTCTATTTCCATTTGCTCAATCACGGCTAAGTGATGCCGATAGAGAGTAGCTACTTTGGAAAAACCTGCGGTCTCAGTAAGCTCAATAGCCCCTTGCAAATCTCCTGCTCCGACCCTTTCCCTAATCGCCTTAGCAGTTTCTGCCCCCGTCGGTAGAGGCGGCGGCGTAATCGGAATTCCCAAGTGCCCGGCGAGCACAAGGAATTCGGGTGCGCTTGGATGATCCGCGCCGCACAACCATTCCACAAGGCGTTCCGCAACCTTTGTGGCTTGTGCAGCGCCAGATTCTTCTGATTCGGCCAAGGCTGCAGAAGTCAGGTGCGCTGCTACCGAGGCTGCTTCGTGCGCCTGCATCGGAAACAGCGTGGTTAAGCCCAACAGTGGGGTTGCACAAAAGCTATGGGCGGCGAGTGCGAAAGGCGCCCACTGAGGAGTTCTGCGGTTGGGTCTGCCCCAAACAACGGGGAATATGCCAAAGATCGACGCTGCGCTCTTGGCAGGGTGGGTGTGCAGATCCTGACACGACAGTTTCCGGTAGGGCGCTATAGCGGCTTTGCGTTCGCTGCCCGCGCGAGTAAAAAGGTACTGTATATCAATGCCTGTTGTATCGCATATCATTGTGAGTATCTCTTTTTTCGACAATGTTGCCGGAATCTGTCTGACTTCTCCCACGCCTTCAATCTCTTGCGCCTCAGGGTGTTCCATGAGTTCGACCCAGTTTGGTTTCCCTTCCTTACGTATAGCCCAGTGGGCCAACTCCACAACATGGGTTCTGCGTGAGGGGAGGTCCGCTGGCGGTTCAATCTCCTCAAAAGAGCCAATGTGGGCAATTGAGCGGGAACAGGGACAAGGTGATGAAACGCTTGCCCAGCGGAATACGATTGGACATACTGCTGGATCTCGACATTCAGCACATATTAACACTTCCCACGGCACGACACATGAAAAGTCATCAACTCGTACCAGTACTCTTTTTCGTGAGTTTGCCAGACTAACTATCGTAGCAAGGGCTTTTCCAAGATCAGTAGCAGCGAGATCCTGCCCACATAACTCCCTGACTGAGGCCCCAAACACCTCAATAATTCTCCCGGGTTCTGGTCGGGCCACGTGCCATTCAGTAAGGGTCTGCCAGTCGGATGAAACAGTGGGTAGAAGGTTCTCATACTCTCGTTCATGTTTTTTCCCCGGTCCAATGCATTGCTTCATCCGCTCACTGATGCCAAGCGTGCCGGAGCGGGCGCGCACCTTGAAGGTTGGATCGGTTGGCACCATGAAATGAATTGATTCATAGCCCCACTTCATGCTAGTCCTCGTACTCCCAGATGAAAGTCTACTGGTCGAAATGGAATAACGCCGTTACTCCTGTTGGACCCAGCACTTCCAATCGGAGGTTCCTGCTTCCTTCTGGCGGCAAGGGTACTACTATGAGTTCCTTCCCATCCATCACGTCATAAGAGAGATCCCGTTCCCCGAGCAGTTCGAAAGTGCCTCTGTCCCTGAGAATAACGGTAAGAGGCAATGCGGAGAATGAATGCTCCAGACCGAGTTCCTTTAGCGCTTTCTCTTCGTGCTCACTGACTTCGAGAGATAATCTGAACTGCAGAGGACCCGTTGACTGCTCGAACTGGCCTGTGAGCGGTCTGTCCCAGAGCCCCATAACGCTTCTTATCCTTTCGATCCGAAGCAACTCAGAAACGCTCAAGTATGGCAGGACATGAGCAGGAGGCGATTCGATAGCATTGATGCTGTCAATCATGAATGGCCCGCCGAGACGTAGAAACGTGATGTACATCGCAACGCTGGTCTCCCAGTCACGGATGGGGTCCGGGGAGAAAAATGGAGGCGCGAACGAACGTTGAGCGGCAGTCCTTGCTTCCGCGAGGCTGAACACACTCTTCCCGGCAGTATGTTTCAAGGGATAGGGACCCACCATCGCACTTGTCCTCCTATGAGGTTCCCTCAGTTCCGCCTCCGCGGATCTTTTGCAAGGAACTTGATCATTAGGGCGTCCGGCAAAAGATGGAAATGGAGGCCGCTGGTGAAAACGTCCGTCTCAAAATGGGACGAGCCATCAGGATACCATTGCTCTACCTCACGAGGTATGTCCAGCGCTTCTATGAGGATAGAGAAGTCTCCGAGAAACTTGACATGAGCTGGCTGGCGTGGCGGCAGCTTTACGCCATTGAATTCTTCCTCATATGTGATTGCGGCCGCCTTCCTTATTTCCGGGTTCTGGGGAGCGAGTCTTGAAGCAACATATATCGGGCAGTCCGCCATTGGAGCATCAATGGCGATGCCGCTGATACCTCGATGCGCCAGGTATGTGACCAGCGGCTTGTCAAGCCAGGGATGGACTAACCACGGATGCATCCCCTCCCAGAACAAACTGCTTATGTCGTCTCCCTTCGGAGCGAATCTGCAAGTCCAGCCAGTATGAATAACGAGAAGGGCGCCTTCCAGATCCAGGCTACTGGGTATTCTGCTCTGGAATGTCTCAACGCCAATCCTGCGTTGCCGAATGAACTCCGCCAACTGCTCTCCTGAGAAAGGTGGAATATCGGAACCAGCATCGTGCCTGTTCCGCGCATCAGTCTCATCTGCGAGGTCAGTAAAGGCAGTGAAGATTGCCCGACTCGTGCGCGGTGTCGCCAACGACAATAGATGCCTCTGGGCTTCTGGGTGATCCATGAATATGCGCTTGTCTCCCTTTGTGGCTAATGCTGGAAGCTCGTCAAGAGCCCATGGAAGGTCCATGTGCGTGACGGCGTGCGGGCAGATCTGCCATTGACTCGCGCCGCGCTCTTCCCCTTGCCCTCCCCAGAAGATGCGAAGAGGCGGCGTGCTATGCCCGCCGGGGGACAATGCCCAGTCAATACTCATATCAATCCAGCCTATTTCATGCAGCAGATTGGAATCCGCGGAAAGGATCTCTTTGGGAACGCTCGCCACAATCGGCTCGGCGGGCCCCCATTCAATCTCCCCCGGAGAAGGACCTTCTTCAATGTCGTGCGGTGTAGTTCCAGCTCTGACAATTGATAGCACCCGCACCAACACTTCGCTCAGCGACCGCCTTCGCTGCCCTGATCTGATCCCTCTGAGTGCTCTTCTCAAGTCCCCAATTTCATGCGGGACCCGCCTTTCGGCAGAGAGGAAAGCGTGCAACAGATAGTCTCTAATAACATCCCCAGGGCAATTGATGTCTGCCTGCAAACCCGGGCCGAATAGGACCACCTCGGGATCGGCTCCGATGTGCTCAGCAAGGACGGGCAATCTCTTATGAGTAGTCCAAACGACGTAACGATATGGAAGGTCCGAGGAGTTTTTCTCTGTGGCGTACAGCACGAGCTCCACATCATGCCGCTCTTTCGAATCCGAGCGCCATTTCCACTCATGAATTGTCTTCAGTTTCTTGAGAGCCGAATCTACGAGTGCAGAGATTCCAGAGCCGATATCAAGCACGCAGGGCTTCCATTTGCATAGTTTTCCCCCCAGTGGACTTACCCCCAGTATCTCAAGTACTTTGCCATCTCTGTAATCGCGAAATGTCGGCGGCGCGGCCTCAGAGGTAAAAAACTCATGGACCAATGGTCCGAAACCTCGAGTTGGATCCGTTTCTTTCTCGGTATCCCTACTACATTCGCCCGCATGTGCCATGGTCAGTCTGTTATGTATTTCGCGTGCAGACACAAGTTCATCACGGTCGCGTAGCTCTCTCAATACTTCGTCTATTCTTGCTTCGACTGCGGAAACGCCGCGCCAATCTAGCATATTGCATTTGTACTCTATGGACTGGAAAACGGACATCAGTTCTTTGAGCGTGCAATACGCTATTATGAATTCAGTTTCGGGGGCCTCCGTCAGGACCATTGCGAGCTCGTTCAGAGATCCGCGGCTCTCCTTCGATCTGTCGAGCAGGTCAAGAAGCACGTTTGTATCAACAAGGACCCGTTTTGGCCGTCCTCCCATGTCCTTCAATGCCTCAATGGCAAAGCTGGCTGCCAAATGCCCCAACGCACGTAGATACAAATCCGAAACGGGCTTTCCAGGCTTCCTGCGTGACCGTTGGATAAGCCGCAAACCACTTTTGACCTCCTCTTGTGCCTTTTCCAGAGGCTCTTCACTTCCACCCAAGTATGCCACCATGTCATTCAACGGGGCGGTGGCATACCATTCCTCTATTGCTGCGAAAAGAGATCTTGCCTTAGTGCGTGACAAGGTGAGACCTCGCCGAAGCCACAGAACACATGTTTCGGAATTGGCTTCGTCCAGATTCGCCAAATCCTGGTAATAGTCTTCCCCTTTTGCGGCGATGGTCACTCTCATCTTCTCGTCATCTCCCTTTGCTGTGACCATCTCGGCCGAAACAAGAGAAGTCACCACATTCGACGCGACTGCCAGGCCAACGCCGATCTGCCGGGCCAATTTCGACAGTTCGACAGTCTTAACGCTACTGCGTGAGAGGACATCAAGAAGCCGAATCTCCAACAGGCCAGGAAGAAATGAAGTTGCGGGTTCCCTTGAGAAAAAAGCCGCTGCAAGAAGCCCTGCGGGTTGGCGACTCGACCTACCCTGCGCGTTGCCGTTCATTGACATTCTCAGCCTCCTCAGGAACGAACATTGCCGATACCAGCGCCGCGTCTCGGCTACGGCTGCACTCGTGGGGGAGCAGAATGATGCTTCCCTTAAAGACGGGCAGGCCGCCGTCTGCCGGCGGCGAGAACTTGGGCATCAGAACCGCGGGAATGTGCAACTGCTCCACGAGTGGCTTCAATCGCCGCAACGTACCGATATGAACTGGCCAAAACTTGGCCCCTGACTGAAGGGATCGACTGGGGGATAGTCTGGGATCTCGGAAGCATTCCTGCAGCGACTCTCTTAGCCACTCAACGTTGATTTTCGCCTCGTTTCTTGCCTGGCACCCGAACCGCAGGGGACAGTCGAGCGTGCCAATGTCACATCCGATCCCTAGTGAGTCACAATCCGATGGATCGAACAGATAATCAACCGCATCTTCATCTAGTGTCGTGTCCCGCAAATGCCTTTGTATTGTCATAGGAGCCTCCCGGAGGTCAAATCGGCTCTGGCAGCCGACATTGCCTGTGTGACTTATGGCAGGTATCTTCGGGACGGGACACTAGA
>Ga0114922_10003153_pt1 | contig 15405 bp, 14 predicted proteins | sample AartaG_FD_100975 | JGI IMG/M metagenome (GOLD analysis project Ga0114922, IMG submission 100975) | Deep subsurface microbial communities from Aarhus Bay to uncover new lineages of life (NeLLi) - Aarhus_00045 metaG | ecosystem: Environmental > Aquatic > Marine > Oceanic > Sediment | place...
AGGTAATTGGGATTGGTTTCCATGATTACCGGCGTTCCCTTCAAATCAGAATTGTCGATAAGAAGGTTCACTCTGTATTCTATGAAGAGATCGCCGAGTTCTTTTTCTTTAGCTTCCTTCTGAGGAGCCTTAAAAAGATCTACATTTTTGATGAGGTTTTTTTCCACATCATCCAGGTAATCCAAGATTTTCTTGACTTCGAATTGGGAACGGATCCCAGATATTCCGCCTGATATTATGGGTGTTATAGATTCCTCGTCCCAATCCTTGAGCATGCGGCGGGTCCTTTCCTCAGACTCCTTGAGTATTGCAAGGATCTTTTCCAGTTTGCCTGTCAATTCTTCGTATTTCTTCTTGAGTTCCTCCAATTTTTTCTTCGGGAATTTTTCTTCCCTGACCATGGCGTCCAACTGGTTGAAGGGAGTGGGTTTTCCCTTGATCATCGGGATGAGATCCGGTCTGACAAACATACCCATCTGGACTTGGATGACAGAAAAACCTTCTTTGGCGACTTCTTCTTCGAATCCCTTAAGAGTCTCTTTTTGTGTTTTCTGTGCGCTCTCGACAATTTTGTCCCTTTTTTCTGTGTAATACTTGCTCTTCAGCAGCTCCGGGATGTTGGATTTGAGCATTTCGATGAGGTACGACATAGCTTCTTTGAAGTGATTGCCCTGCCCTGAGGGGAGAATGATGAGAGCCGGTTCATCCGGATGTTTGAAATTGTTAACGTACAGAATATCGTTCGGCTTCTCCTCTTCTTTCTGCATTTTTTCCAGGAGTTGTTTGATCGTGGTGGTTCGTCCTGTCCCGACCATTCCCGTGACAAAGATGTTGTAGCCGAGGCTGGGGATGTCTAAACCTGTCTGGATGGCCTTCAAGGCTCGCTCTTGGCCGATGATTCCCTCACAGGCTTTGCAATCATCACTTGAATCAAATGGAATTTTTTTCGCATCGAGTGTCCAAGCCAGCATATCAGGAGTGAGTTCTTTAAAATCTATCGCTTTTTTCATCTTTGTATCCTCCATCCAGAATGAGTAGATTCTTTTGTAGCATAATTTTCTTTTAATGTAAATCGAGGACGTCCCATTAGGTACCACCCTATGTTAAGATGGTTTGTTAAGATTCAGTTTGGGTGAAAAAGGGTGGTACCTAATGGGATGTCCCCATTGGATAAAAAGAGCTATATCTGTTAAAATAGAAAAAATTTTCTAGGAAGCAAGAGTGAAAAACATTCGCATCGTAAAAGTCACAACGCGAAAAGAGAGGCGAAAATTTATTTATTTTCCCTGGAAAGTTTACAAAAATTATCCCCATTGGGTCCCCCCGCTCGTTATGGATTTCAAAGAAAAAATCAACAAGGAAAAAAATCCTTTTTTCGAGCATGCCAACATGGAGCTTTTCTTGGCATACAAAGAAGGTGAAATCACAGGCCGGATTGCTGCCATCCTGGATCGTAACCATAACAGTTTTCATGATGAAAAAGTTGTTTTTTTTGGGCTCTACGAAAGTTTCGATGATTTGGAAACGGCCAAATCCCTTTTGGAGAAAGTCGCAGATTGGGGAAGAGAAAGAGGGATGGAGATCCTCCGCGGACCGGCGAACCTCTCGATGAACGATGAACCCGCCTTTCTTCTGGAAGGATTCGATTCTCCTCCGGTCGTTATGATGCCGTACAATCCGCAATATTATCTGAACTTGATGGCAAATTGCGGGCTCGTGAAAGCCAAGGATCTTTACGCCTATTATATGTCAAGAGAAGATCATGTGGTCGCCCAGATCGACCAGATCGTTGCGAAAGCCAAAGCGGAGATCCCGCTGACTCTTCGTACGATAAACATGAAAAACCTTAAGGAAGAAGCGGAGCGTGTCAAATATATATACAACAAAGCTTGGGAAAAGAACTGGGGATTTGTGCCGTGGACAGATAAAGAGATAGACTACTTGGCAAAGAAACTCAAAAAAGTGGCCGACCCCGATTTGGTCATCATCGCGGAACATGAAGGAAAACCCATTGCTTTTGCCTTTGCTTTGCCTAACCTGAATGAAGTGATAAAGCGGATAAACGGGAGATTGACACCTTGGGGACTTCTGAAGTTCCTTTACTACAGAAAAAAAAATAAAGGGATTCGGGCCATGGTTTTTGGTATTCTCAAAGAGTTCAGGCACACCGGTGTCAGCTATATGCTTTATTCAGAACTGGATAAAAACGCGAGGGACAAAGGCTATGAATGGTGTGAAACTTCCTGGCAACTCGAAGATAATGTACCTGTCAATCGATTCGTGGAATCTTTGGGTGGGAAAATTTATAAAAAATATCGCATATTCGAGAAAAGAATCCTTTGAGTGAGGAGGAATTGTGGATTATGTGAATGTACAGTTTCGAAAGGAAGCCCCTCTCGGTTGGATAATCATCAACCGCCCAGATAAACTTAATGCGCTGAATGCCGAGACGATCAGAGAGTTATATTCCGCTTTCATGTCCTTGCGCGATGATCCTGAAATCAAGAGTGTGATCCTAACAGGTTCTGGTGATAAAGCCTTTGTGGCAGGAGCAGATATCGGTGAATTGGCCAGCTTGGATTATGCAACCGGAAAAGACTACGTGCTGGAAGGTCAGGAACTCACGAAATTGATAGAAAATTTCAGAAAACCGGTCATCGCGGCCATCAATGGATTTGCGTTGGGAGGCGGAACAGAACTCGCCCTAGCCTGTCATGTCCGGATCGCATCGGAAAATGCTAAAATGGGACAGCCCGAAGTGAAGCTGGGATTGATACCAGGCTTTGGTGGCACACAAAGATTGACTCGGTTGGTTGGCAAGGGAAAAGCCATGGAGATTGTCCTCAGCGGAAAGATGATCGACGCCCAAGAATCATTGGCAATCGGTCTCGTTAATAGAGTCGTTCCGCAAAGTGATCTGTTATCCACGTGCGCGGCCCTTGCCGAGGAAATGATCGTGAATGCCCCCCTAGCTCTGGAATATTGTATCCGGGCGATCAACGAAGGGTTGGACAGGAGCCTGCCCGAAGGTTTGCTCCTTGAAGCAGAGCTCTTCGGTAGCGCATGTGATTCAGAGGACAGCAAGGAAGGGACAAAGGCCTTCCTGGAGAAGAGAAAGGCCAATTTTCAAGGAAAATAAGGGAGAGATAAAATGGAAACTTACCAGGGAAAGTTATTTGCGGCTGGTTTAAAGATCGGTATCGTTCTCAGCCGGTTTAACCAGTTTATTTCAGAAAGACTATTGGAAGGAGCTCTGGATGCTCTCTATAAGATAGGAGCTGAAGAAAAGGATATCTCCATCTACAAAGTCCCTGGTTCTTTTGAAATCCCAGTTTTAGCGAAAAAGCTGGCAAAATCCGGGAAAGTAGATGGCATTCTATGCTTAGGAACATTGATCAGAGGGGATACCCCCCATTTCGATTTCCTGAGTGCAGAGGTCACGAAGGGATTAGCCCAGATCGCAATGGAAGACGGGATCCCCGTCAGCTATGGAATACTGACAGTGGATACGGTCGAACAGGGAATTGAGAGAGCCGGGACAAAATCCGGTAACAAAGGCTATGATGCTGCCTTCGCTCTAGTGGAAACGTTGAATCTGTTAAAGGAATCTGGGCTTGTTTGAACGATACCTTTATGGGTAAAAGACGGAAAGCCCGAGAAAGTACACTTCAGATTCTTTTCCAGCTGGAATTCGATGACACACAGCCGGAAAAAGTCATCGATTCCTTTTGGAAGAATCAAAAAGCCACAAAAGAGATCAAGGAACACTGCCAGTGGCTTGTGGAGGGAATCACGTTACACAGTGAAAGCATCGATCGTCTCATTCAATCTGTATCGGCAAATTGGCGGATATCCCGGATGGCCATCGTGGACCGCAATGTTTTGCGGATCGCTGTTTTCGAGCTTTTACACGGTGAAGATCTTGCTCCTGCCATCGTTATCAACGAAGCCATAGAAATCGCAAAAAAATACAGTAGCGAGGAGGGGGCGACTTTTGTCAATGGGATATTGGATGCCGTACGGAAAGAAATCCAGGAAATGAAGAATTTGTCCAAGGAAGAAAATAATGGCTGAAACAAAAAACGAACCCAAAAAGATCGAGCAAGAGATCGTTCGTGAACAGAAAAGAGAAAAACTGGCCAAGGAAGGTGTAGACCTCTTTCCTCACAATGTCTCCCCCACCCATACCATCATGGATGTCCTCACGGAATTTTCCGAACTTTCCTCCGAAGCGTTGGAAGAGAAAAAGATCGAGGTTTTTGTGCCGGGAAGGATCATGTCTGTCCGCCGAATGGGTAGAGCTACGTTTTTTCACATCGGCGACAGCAAGGGAAAATTGCAGGTCTATCTGCGAGAAGATAAGGTTAGCGAAAAAAACTATACACTTTTTTCTCTTATCGATATCGGAGATTTACTGGCCATTAGGGGAATCTTATTCAAAACGAGGACGGGTGAGCTCACCATAATGGCCGAATCTTTTGTGTTTTTGGCCAAATGCCTGCATCCCCTTCCTGAGAAATGGCACGGCCTGCAAGATGTGGAGCTCCGTTATAGAAAACGCCATCTGGATTTGATCATGAATCCTGAGGAAAGCGATGTGTTCAGACTCAGGGGTTCGATCATGGCCCACATCAGAAAATTCTTCGATGAAAGGGGCTTTATCGAAGTCGAAACGCCGATGATGCAAGCCATCCCCGGCGGGGCTTTGGCGCGGCCGTTTAAAACATTTCATAATGCTCTCGGGATGGACTTATATTTGCGTATCGCACCGGAATTGTATCTCAAAAGGCTTATCGTGGGTGGATTGGAAAGAGTTTATGAGATAAACCGGAATTTCCGGAACGAGGGGATTTCTTCTGAACACAACCCTGAATTCACGATGTTGGAATGGTACAAGGCCTACAGCGACTACAATGATATGATGGACATGACCGAAGAATTGATCTGCTCCATAGCGGAAACCCTCTTGAGAACGGATGAAATTCCCTTCGGGGAACACAAAATTTCATTGAAGAGACCGTGGAAGAGGAAAAAATTTATGCAAGCTTTACGTGAGTACAGCGGCCTGGCCCCGAATAAGTTTGATGATAAGGCTGGGATTTTGGAATTGGCTTCGACACTCGCTCCGGATAGTAAATCTATTTCCCTTGGGAAAGCGCTGGATATCATTTTTGATAAGAACGTGAAGCACCAGCTTATCCAGCCGACTTTTATCACCAATCCGCCAAAAGAAGTTTCCCCCTTGGCCAAGGCTGCAAAGAATAATCCCGATGAGGCCGAGCGGTTCGAACTCATAATTGCGGGGATGGAAATCGCCAATGCCTTCAGCGAGCTAACCGATCCTGAGGAACAAAGGAGAAGGTTTGAACAGCAGGCTGAAGAGAGGGAAAAAGGAGATGATGAATCTCATCTAGTCGATATGGATTATGTGCAGGCTTTAGAGTACGGAATGCCTCCCACCGGAGGTGAAGGAATCGGCATCGACCGACTTGTCATGATACTGGCGAATAAAAAATCTATCAGGGAAGTCATTCTTTTTCCACTCCTCCGGCCCAAACAATAAACCTGGAATATGAAGAAGTATCGGCATTTTTTATAAATAATTCAGGAAAAAAGATGCAAACATGAATTTCGAACTATTCATTGCCAGACGTTATTTGACGGCAAAGCGGAAGCAGGCGTTTATTTCGGTGATCACCTTCATCTCTACCCTAGGGATAGCCATTGGCGTTATGGCTCTTATCATTGCCATCGCTCTTATCACAGGTTTTCAGAATGATGTTCAGGATAAAATACTGGGTTCGACCGCACACCTTATGGTTTCCCATTATCTCGGAGAAGGTTTGAGCGATTACCCTAAACTCATGGAAAAACTGGAGACCGATGAAGAGGTGATCAGCGTCTCTCCTGTTGTGTATGATTATATTCTGCTAACAGGGCCGTATAAGAATTCTCCCGGCGTTCTCAGAGGAATCGATTTTGATTTGGAGTGGGAATCCACCAACTGGCTCCGGAATCTGCAAGGCAGCCTCCCGGAACCTGACGATAAAATACCGGGGATTTTATTGGGTCGAGACCTGGCTTTGAATACAGGGGCCGGGATAGGTGATCTGGTGAATATTTTAACCCCATCCTTTCGGCTCTCACCTACGGCACTGATTCCTCGTCAGAAGAGATACAGGGTCACCGGCATCTTTCAAACCGGGCTGTATGAATTCGACAATACCACAGCTTTGGTTTCGCTGGAAGCCGCACAGAAGTTATTCAAGTTGGAGGATAGAATTAGCCTTATGCAGATCCGTATCAGCAATATTTTTCGGGCCGAGGAAGTGGCCGATCGTATTAAAAATTTTCTTCCTACAGAGACCTATGTCACGACATGGATGGAGATGAACAAGCCTCTTTTTTCTGCCTTGAAACTTGAAAAACAACTTCTTTTCTTAACGATCACACTAATCGTTATCGTGGCTGCGTTGAATATCGTGGCCACTCTTATTTTGATGGTTATGGATAAAACCAGGGAGATAGGGATTCTTATCGCTATGGGAGCCACAGCGAGGAACATCCGGAAAATATTTTTCTTCCAAGGGGCTATGATCGGGATCATAGGGACTGCGGCTGGAACAGCCTTGGGCTTGTTGTGGAACTGGCTAGCCAATACTTTCGAACTCATAAAAGTCCCCGTGGATATTTATCATATTGCCTATGTGCCCTTTCGTCTAAAATTCCTTGATCTGGCATCGATTATCGGAGTCGCCCTGCTGATCAGTTTTCTCTCGACACTTTTTCCTTCCCATAGGGCTTCGAAAATCGATCCTGTGGTAGCACTAAAATATGAATAACATACTCGAAACGCAAGATCTCGGTAAGGAATATCGCTTGCCCAAAGGGACGCTCTGTGTTTTTGATAAACTGAATTTTGAACTGGAAAAAGGGAAAATTGTTGCGATCATGGGTGTTTCGGGAGTCGGGAAATCAACGTTCCTCAATCTTGTTGCCGGGCTTGATACTCCCACGAGTGGAAATGTTTTGCTCGAAGGAGAAGATGTGTTTCGACTGAATAAAAAAGATATGGCCAGAATAAGGAATGAAAAGATCGGTTTCATCTTTCAGTTCTACCACCTTCTCCCAGAATTTACAGCTTTGGAAAACGTGGCATTCCCCCTCCTCATCGGGGGGACAGAGAAAAAAAAAGCCTTCGAGAGAGCTTCCTGTATCCTCCAGGAAGTTTTGCTGGAGGAGAAAACGGACCTTCGTCCAGGCAAGCTGTCAGGAGGAGAACAACAGAGGATCGCAATCGCAAGGGCTTTAGTTAATGAACCGAAACTTTTGCTGGCTGATGAGCCGACAGGAAACCTGGATTGGAAGACAGGTCAGAGTATTTTGGAGCTCATACGTTCCCTTCACACCAAAAAAGACCTTTCCTCGATTATCGTCACGCACAATGAGAGAGTTGCAGAATTTTGTGACATGGTTTTTTCGATGGAGGACGGTCAATTGAAACTTTTATCCCACCCATAAAGTTTTAATTATGTTGGGGTCAGACTTTGCCCTGAATGACACCTGAGAGTATTTATTTTTCAGGGAGAATATGGTATAAGGAAAGAGTAATGAAAAAACTAATTTTTGTGTTGATTCTCAGCTTACTCCCCCTGTTTGTGTTTGGACAAAATACGGTGGAGAAGATCGAAATCGTAGGGAATGATAGGGTCACCAACGAGACCATCATGTATTACCTTTCTTCAAGAGAGGGGGAATACTTCAACGAAAATTTGTTGAAGCGAGATTTCAAGGTTTTATGGTCAACTGGCTTTTTTGCGAATATCAAGATCGAGCAGGATCAGGGAAATAACGGGATGATCATCAGGATCACTATCGAGGAAAATCCGATAGTCAAGAATATCACCTACAAGACTGGGAAGAAGGTGAAAGAAAAAGATATCATCGAAAAGCTCCAGGAAAATGATGAAAATATTCTTCCCTATTCCTACTACAGTCCCTTCAAGATTCAAAGGATTTTAGCGACCATTCAAGATCTTCTGCTTGAAAAAGGTCTTATGGACGGAAAGGTCGATGTCAAGACAGAAAAAAAAGGAAACAATGAGGTCGAGATCGGTTTTGAGGTCAACGAGGGCCCGAAATTGCGGGTTGGGGAGATCGCTTTCGAGGGAAGAACAAAATTGCGCGAAAGCACTCTTCGGGGAGCGATTTCCGAAAACAGAGAGCATAGCGTTCTGGCTTGGATTTCCGGGAAGGATTCTTTCAAGCCAAATAAACTGGATGAAGACATCGCTAACCTTAAGACAAAACTCCAGGAACACGGGTACATGGAAGTCACGATCGGAGAGCCTCGTATCGAGGATATAACCAAGAGGACGATATTTTTCAAAAAACAAACGATGAAAAAGATCATTATTCCCGTCGATCCCGGATACAGATATTTTGTTGGCGATCTCAAAATCGAGGGAAATCAAATCATCTCCACCCAATATTTGCAAAAACTTATCCAATTGAAGCAAGGACAAATTTACAGCACAAAATTGCGTGAGGATTCGATAGAAAAAGTGAGAGAGCTTTACAATGATACAGGATATCTTGGTGCGCAAATCATGCCTATTGAAAGCCTTGATCCGAAGAGAAAACTTGTCAATGTCACGTTCAATATTCACGAAGGCGATGTATTTTACGTCCATCGTCTGGAAATCAAGGGGAACACGTATACCAAAGATAGGGTTATCCGAAGGGAAATTTTACTTACTGAAGGCATGCGCTTCAGCTTGGCTATATTCAAAGACAGTGTTCTTAGGATGAGGCAGTTGGGATTGGTGGATTTGGAAGGAGAACCGGATATCCAGCCCAGTACTGAAGATCCCACGCAACTCGATATCACTCTTCGTGTGAAGGAATTGCAGAGGAACAACATCCAGTTCACAGCAGGCTATAGCGGATATGAAGGTACCTTTGTGGCGTTGAGCTATTCAACGGTGAATTTCTTAGGCGCCGGGGAGACTTTGCAGCTGGGTGTTCAATATGGGAAAAGGGTCAAGAATTATTCCTTTGGCTTTTCAGAGCCTTATGTTTTCGATCTTCCCCTAACTCTCGGATTCAACGTATACAACCGTTTTAATGTCTATCCTGGTTTGTTTGACCAAAAATCGAGGGGGATTGACCTTCAAGCTAATGCGAGAGTTTTCGGCTACTTGAGAACAGGTCTTGTGTACAGCTTACAGAAACTCGAGATGTCTGAACCCAGCATTGAATATGATGATTATTATAATCCCTATTATGGCTACAACCAAATGCCAGGCTATGGTTACGGCTCGTATGGTTACGGTAAATATAACATGAGTTCTATCACACCGACATTGTACAGGAGCACTATTGACAGTCCTTTGACACCTTCAAGAGGATCACTGTTCCTGGCTTCGGTTAAATTTGCCGGTGGCATTTTTGGAGGAGATGTCCAGTTCATTAAACCTCGAATCGAGTTCACTCACTATCAACCCACTTTTGGGCAGCAGAGGTTCGGCATCCATTTCGAATACTCCGCCCTCACCTCTGTCGGAGACTCTGACATTCCTTACTGGGAGCGGTTTTATTTAGGCGGGGAGCGTTCCATCCGAGGTTATGAGATATACACTATCGGACCTCGCAACGAAAATGGCCAAAACCTTGGAGGTGATAAGTCGCTGGTTATCAATGCCGAATATATCATACCTATAGGTGGGCCGATCTACTCCATTTTCTTTTTTGATATCGGAAATGCTCTGGCAAGAAATCAGAAGTTCAGTTTCAATGAGATGTTCTACTCTACGGGATTGGAGATGAGAATTTTTGTCCCTGCGTTGCGTGTTCCTTTCAGACTCATTTTTGCTTATAATAATAGAAAAATATATCTAAATGATTCCAATTTCGCATTTCGTTTTGCGATAGGAACTACATTTTAGCAGAAGACACAAAAGTACTGATTCTAAAAAAGGAGGCTTAGGATGGAAAAGAGAAACACAAGTAAAAAAATCCTGCTGGTTCTTTTTGTAGCTGGCTTGGTGTCCTTAGGGTATGCTCAACAACCCATGAGGTTTGCCGTGGTTAATTCCCAAGAGGTGCTCGAGAAATCACAGGAGGGGAAAAGGGTTACTGCCCAGCTCGAGGCCAAAAACAAGACACTCCAGGAAGACTTGGCACGAATCGAAGATAGAATCCGTGATCTTGAAACAAGGCTCAACACGCAGAGACTCACCCTCAGCCAAGAAGCTTTGACTAATCTCATGGCAGATCTGGATAAACAGAGAACGGATAGAACGCGTTTTGTCGAGGATTCGCGCAGGGAGCTGAATGACCTCCAAATGAGGCTTTTTAACAGGCTCCAGACAGAACTCCGCCCGATCATCACAGAGGTCGGAAAGGAAAAAAACTTGGATTTGATTTTCGACGTAGGCGGGAGTGGTATCATCTATTTTAATCCTGCCGTGGACATGACTCAGGATATCATCATAAAATATGATGCCTCGAAAACCTCTAAATAGACGAAGTTGTTTAATATAGAAAAAATCCTTCAAATGCTTCCCCACCGGTATCCTTTTTTATTGGTGGATAGAGTTCTAAAAATGGAAAAGGGCAAGTCTATTGTGGCCATCAAAAATGTGACGATCAACGAGCCCTTTTTTCAAGGGCACTTTCCGGTTCTTAAGGTGATGCCAGGAGTATTGGTCGTGGAGGCTTTGGCTCAGGCAGGGGGAATCCTTCTGTATAATTCCATCCCAAATCCCGATGAAAAACTCGTTTTCCTCAGCAAGATCGACAACTTAAAATTCAGAAAGCCTGTGGTCCCTGGTGACCAGATAAGGTTAGAGGTCGAGCTTATCAAGCTCAAAAGCCGGGTGGGCTACGTCAAGGTAAGGGCAATTGTGGACCAGGAAGTTGTAACAGAAGGAGATATCATGGCCTCTCTGGCGAACCGTGAAGGGCTGATTGAGTGAATGAGTGAAGGAGAGGTCTCCGTATATCCAACCGCTTCTGTTCATCCTAAAGCACAACTGGCGTCCAATGTAAGGATCGGTCCTTACGTTGTTATTGGGGAAAGCGTCACCATCCTCGAAAATACTGTTATCGATGCCCATGTTTGTATCACCGGGAAGACAGAAGTAGGAAAAGGTTGTCGGTTTTCTCCTTTTTCTTCCATCGGAGGAGAACCTCAAGATCTTTCGTATAAAGGAGAAGAGACGGGTATCAAAATAGGAAACAATAACACTTTTCGGGAATTCATGACCGTTCATCGGGGTACTGTCAGAGGCCGTGGAGAGACAGTTATCGGGAATGACAACTACTTCATGGCCTATTCCCACGTAGCCCATGATTGTATCGTTGGGGACAAAACCGTTTTTCTGCATGGGGCAACGCTCGGCGGTCATGTTGACGTTGACGATTTTTCCACGGTTGGAGCTCTAAGCGGTACCCACCAATTCTGCCGGATCGGGAAGTATGCCTTCATAGGCGGAGACACGGTCATCACTCAGGATGTTCTTCCCTTTTGCCGGGTGGCAGGAGCACGCCCGACCCTTTTTTATGGTTTGAATGCCATTGGACTGCGAAGACAGGGATTTGCCAGGGAGAGGGTCAAGACCTTGAAGGATCTATTCAAGATTATTTTTTATTCCAACTTGAATACGACCCAAGCGATCGAAAAGATAGAGAAAGAGTTCCCTCCAGGAGAGGATCGGGATGAGATTCTTCGTTTTATCCGGGATTCTAAAAGAGGGATCGTGAAGAAGCCATCGGAGAAATGGAACCAAGACTGGGAGTGATAGCCGGTTCTGGCGAGTTCCCGATTCATGTCTGCCAGGAAGCTCAAGGAATGGGTTACCTGTGTGTGGTAGCCGGAATAAAAGGGGAAGCAGAAAATATCCTCGAAGGGAATGTTGGAAAATTTGCGTGGTTCGATATCCACGAGGTCGGGAATTTGATCGCTTTTTTCAAGAAAAATCAGATATCAGAAGCAGTGTTTGCCGGGAAGATCGACCATCGCATTATCTTTAAAAGCGAGGAATTGAGGGAAACCCTGCCACTGCTTTTGGGAACGGGAAAAGATTGGACTCCCACGACTTTGATCCAGAGCGCTATCCAAATTTTTTCCGCACAGGGAATTGCCATAAAAGACCCGACTCCCTACATCGCATCAGCCTTCTGTGAGGAGGGGATCCTGACAGAAACGAAGCCCTCTCCACAGATGGAGGAGGAAATCCTTTTTGGTTGGGATATTGCCAGGAAACTTGCTGATCTCGACATCGGGCAGACGGTTATAATTAAAGGCAAAGTTATCGTGGCGGTGGAAGGCATCGAAGGAACGGATGAAGCCATCAAGCGTGCAGGAGAGTTGGCAGGAAAAGGGATCGTTGTCGTAAAAGTCAGCCGGTCCTCTCAAGACCCGCGCATCGATCTGCCCGCAGTGGGACTCGAGACCGTGAAGAGCCTTATCCAAGCGGGAGGACAGGGGTTGGGTTTCGAGGCCCGAAAAATTCCTTTTTTCCAGAAAGAAGAAGCAATTTCTCTGGCAGATTCCCATAGAATATCCATAATCGCAAAATAGTTGAACCAATTCCGTTTTTTCCATTCTCCTCGGCGGCGCTGAACTGCGCCTTTTTACTCCAATCTTTTTTACTCCAACCTCTGTTCCAGTGCCTGCCCGCATCTTTGATCCATAGGAAAAGTCGTGCTCAATACAACATCGCCGACAATATGGGGACGTCCCATCTGGGGACACCCTATATCACCGAACTGGTTTTTTTATAAAAAATAAATTATAGAGTGTCCCCGAATGGAACGTCCCCTATTGTTTCCCTCGAAGAACGGCAGGAATGCCTAAATCTTCAATGTCGCTGCGGGCATACCCAAAGTGCTAAATTAGTACCATATTCATATATAGAGGAATTATTTCGAACTGGAGTAATTAATGCTTGATATGCCACTTCTAATGATCGGAAAAGAAGTCTTGTATTCCAGCTGTCTTTAGCAGGCGAAACGAACCGTTTTTTCCATAATTTGACCAATTTCTCAGCTAAGAATTTATCTGGTTTAGCTTTTAACAAATCAAAATTTGGTATATGGGGATAAGTCTGTCCACAAAATTTATCTGGTTTTGGCCAAATTGCCATTGTGGCTGGTGAGGAAATTATTAAGCCTCCTCCTTTTGCGAGTGTGATAGGGTAAAAATCGAAGTGATCGGAGTACGTGGGTTCAAATACATTCCTCCTGGCTAAGATAAGGGAATTGCTATGAAGCAAACATGAAATTGCTAATGTATTTCTAAAAGCAACAATAGCCTCACTTGTCTTAATCGTTTTTGGTGTGTCAGATCTTAATATAAGTGCGGAAGGATCCACTCTTTCCTCTGATTCAGTTTTGAAGTTTGTAAGGATGGTTGCTACGGTTTCATCTTGCGATATTAGATTTTGCAGCCTTTCATCATCATAAGGAACTATTGCTATATACTCATCTTCAAATGAGTTTTCTAAGCGTAAATTAGGAATAATAAATATTAATTCCCACATGTAATTGCTGTTCAATTACTCTCCCTCTTTTATTTACTCCCAGATTTTTAATCTATCAATACATCACAGATCTCTGGCTTCCACTCGCCTCAGTTTCTACTCTTTTGGCTCTTTCGAGCCTCAAGAGCTTTCCAATCGGTTATAGATTCTCCGTTCACTTTCCATGCTGGTTCAAGCTTATCGCGATTACCTTCCATTAGATAGATTGTACCATCTCTATCGAAACCCATATTTATAGCTTCTGTTCCAGAGCGTTTTCGTGTATAGGTAGCTTTTGAACCGTTGGAAAAGTGAATGTGGAATCCATAAATGCCTTCCTTCTCATCAGACAAAATTTCTAACACTTCATAATTCGGCCACTTATGATACCGATTTATTTGACCAAGAAAGGCACGCCATTTTCTATATATAGTTATAAAGGCATTATAAAAGTTAAAAGCAGTTTTGATAAGTAGGTCCAATTCAGAAAGTTTAATAGATCCTGCAAGCCCTCCTTCGGTGTAATGAAATTCCGTATCCGTAAGAATGTAGTCTGAATGAGAAAAAGCATTTCTTACTTTTTCATTGAAGTAGGAATCTATGCACTTTGGAAGTTGTTTATCTCCTACTTCATCTGACAATTTCTTTATCTCCTTAAATTTCGCCTTAGCACTTGGCGGCACCCAGTCAAACAACCGTTTTTTCTTTTTTCTTACTAGATAACCAAACTGCGGAACTCCCCGGACCGAAGGAACCTTCCCGGTTGCTCTCAACGTATAAGCCCCATGCTTCACGGCAAGCCTGTTTCCAGGTAGGAACTGGCCCTTAGAATCACGCTCTTTCTTGCTCATATGCATTCTCCCAGCCTTTCTAATGCTCAATAAAGAATTTCATTCTCCGTGGAGATCGCCTCTGAGCGCCTTATCTGTTCACCTATTAATTTGCAGAAAATTGCCGAGTTTGTCAAGTAAAGCCTTAATATTTCATCCCATTAAACCCATAAAAAGCCCCCTATTTGTGTATTTTCAGGGAAATAATGGCCGGTTTTTAAGGATTTTGTCCCGTTATTAAGCCGTAACTGTGGGACAAAAAACCCAAAAACATTAAATTGTTGATATTAAAGGATATAGGCTGAAATAAAGTTTACATAATAGTAATGCGACATCGTGAGAGGTGCCGTTTTATGAGTACTTGGCGGCTTTTCAAGGCTTCATTTCAACGAGTTGCAGAGCTCTTAATTGCGGCCATTCTTGCATTTATTCCAGTTATCCAGGTGGCAAGATGTAGGACACTGCATATCCCAGTCTTTGTGGGTTTGTTTGGAAAGTGATAAAACCAGGCGCACTTGTTCAGAAGACAGTTTCTTCCTTCTCCTAGCAGTGGACATATTATGTCTGGCATGATTTACCTCCTCTTTTTAATCTTTTATCTTTTTCTTCCTCTTTATTCCGAACAAAACAAATAATCCTCCTCCAATAAATGCAATAAATAACAGGTAGGGTTAATTTGAAATTGCGTTTTTTTTACTTGACTGCTTCCTTTGCCTTGAGATATCTATTTTAAAGGCTGCATATTTCAGGTTTCTTCTGTCAATAAAAGATATCCGAATCCAAATTTTACAACATTCTCTAATGGTTGAGAGTATAAAAGAGTCTTGAAGCCAAGAATGTCACATACTGCTACCATCGAATTTTCATACTCAATTCTTTTAGAATTCTACTCTTTCATGCTGTTTTTCTTAACATGTCACTGTTTGAATGTTCGAGTATTTCTTTCTCAATGGATATCCAATGCAATAAGAACAGATCTTATTCCTATATGAATCAACAATTCTTTTAGAGACAAGAATGATTCTTTCTTTAATTTTCTCATTAATTTC
>Ga0114922_10003154_pt1 | contig 15403 bp, 8 predicted proteins | sample AartaG_FD_100975 | JGI IMG/M metagenome (GOLD analysis project Ga0114922, IMG submission 100975) | Deep subsurface microbial communities from Aarhus Bay to uncover new lineages of life (NeLLi) - Aarhus_00045 metaG | ecosystem: Environmental > Aquatic > Marine > Oceanic > Sediment | place: Aarhus...
CCAGTGGAAGTCGGTGCGCATCAGCTCCCAGTCGCTCATCTGCTCCGGGCCAAGGTCCTGCCACTGCTGCGCCAGCCCCACGTCGTCCGGGTCGAGCCGGAAGCGCCACGCCAGCGCGGTCCACATCCAGGGCAGGGGGTAGTCCTTGAGCCACTCGGCGGTCTTCAGGCCGGTGATGTCGCCGAAGCGAGTCTCGGTGGCGAACAGGCCCAGCCATGAGAGCAGCAGGTCGTCGCGGTGCTGCGTGCGGAACTCCAGCAGCGCCCTCGAGTGCTCGAACTTGGAGATTCCCCTAGTGGCGATGGCGGCGAAGGTCCCCCGGGCGTGCTGGTTGGCCAGCATGAGTTGGTCGAGCTGCGCGCGCTGCGCCGGCCCCAACTCGTGAGCCGTGGCCGCCTGCAGGATCGCGGCGGTGCGGTCGAAGTCCTCGGCGCTGTAGTAGTCCCCGAGCGACCACATCAGCCCGCGTGCGAAGTTGTAGTACTTCCCCCTCACGACGAGCGGGCCCAGGTCCGGCAGCAGGCGTTGCTCCCACAGCTCCTCGCGCCAGTAGCGGAAGTAGCGCGCGACGTCCGGCGCGGCCGCCCCGAAGGCCGCGCAGTAGTGCTCCTCCCAGTACTCGAACGGCTTCTCCGGATCTGACATGGCGCGGGCGAGGATGTAGTCGGCCATGCCACACACCGGCCACATGCCGGTGAGCGAGTCGTAGTCTGCCGCGATGGCCCCATGCCTGATGGCCAGTTGCAGGACCTCGAACATCTGCCGTTCCGCGCCGATAGGCAGGGCGGTGGAATGGTAGTACAACGGCAGGTTGGGCCGGGTGAACATGGCGGTAGTGCCGGCCGCCTCCCAGCCGCTGTAGAGCTGCTCCAGTTCCTCCAGGTCCACCGTGGTCGGCACGATCCCGATCACCACGTTAGGCTCGACCCGCAGCCGACGCGGCGGCTGCTCGGTGGCTTCGTAGGCATACATCACCGCCCCGGCCTCGGGGTTGTGCTCGCGGGCCAGGCGCGCCACGGTGTTGGTCAGATGGATGTAGCGGTCGGTCAGGTGCGCGACGAACTCCTCGCCCTCCCCAGGCACGTCCAGCGCGCAACACCCCTCACAGCGGCAAAAGCCCCAAGTCAGGTCGTTCTCGCAGACGTTGACCCACTTGCTGCGCATCCCGGCCGCGACCCAGTTGGCAACGATCTGCTCGGCGACGGCCGGGTTGCTCACGCATAGCTTCACAGTCTCCCGCTCTTTTGTGCTGAAGGCCGGTGTCTCCGCCTGTGGCTGGACACGTCGCTCCGGCTGCCGCTGGCCCCAGCGGTTCAGGGCGAAGTACTCCGGGTGCGTCTCGTTGTACTTGTCCCACCAGCCGGTGAAGGCGTGGCCGTAGCTGATGGAGGAGTGGCTTCCCATGCGCATGCGCAACTGCCACAGGCGCACGTCGGCGGCATGCTGATCGTGCTCTTCGGGGCTGCGGGCGAAGCTCCAGAACTCATCGATGTAGGCCTTGCGTTGGGGGTACCGGCCCGGCCGGGCATAGGTGCGGATACCGCGCTGCTCAAGCACGGGCGCCCAAGCGAAGGCACCGGGGATGAGCGTGATGGGAGTGCGGTATTCACAGACTACTCCCCGGTCGCCGGGCGCCGGCCAGCGAACCCCCAATTGATCCTCGAGGAAGCCGTAGACGGCGAACTGGGAACCCCGACGCTTCGCGTCGTCGCCGTAGAGGTAGCTGGCCTCGGGCGTGATCGTCCAGCGGGCCTCTTCGGGTGCCAGCGGGCGTGCGTCATCCGGGGCTGGGATGCCCACGCAGAAGCGGTAGCCGCCACCCTCCTCAGTGGCCGCCATGGTTGGCACCTCGGTGCCCGTAGCCAGCGCGAGGTGCTTCTGCAACTCCTGCGCAGCGGCGGTGTGCACCGCTTCAGCCGCCTCCGGGACGACGATGCAACACTGCTGGGGGTTGAGCGCGATAGGCGTCTGCGCCCAGGCCAATCCGTATGAGCACAGCACTGCAGTCGCAACCCGGATGGCCCCGACCCGCAACCTGCGCGACAGACGACCACGCATGATGCTCAACTCCAGTTCCTTGACCGGCTTGCCCTCACATGGGCACTGCTCGCCATGGACGCGGCAACCGCCCGCTGGACGCGCGGGTTCGCTGGTGCTTACGTGCAGGAGACACCGAACTATACTATGCTTGCGGCGCCGTGGGAATACCGGTGGGGCCCGTGCACCTTCCTGAGTGGCAGTGTAGCGTCCCCCAACGCTGGGTGCACGCCCTGATCATCGAGGCAGCGTCTGGCGCTGCGGGCCCGGATAGTCCTGCCGGTGGCTGTACCGCCCCCAAGAATCGGTCCAGGTATGACCTGCCCCCCACAGTGTGTGCGCAACTCGGCAACTGGGTACGGGCAGCGGCGCCGCGAAGACAGAGCGGGCCCACGGAAGGTATCATTGCGCGCACCGATGAACACCTTCTCACGGGATCATATCATGCTGTTGAGGAGATCTGGCGGTCGATGGCCATCTGAAGCGCTGTGCCCGTAGGTCCAGCGCGACCTGCACAGGCCAGGCGTAGGCGTGTGGATAGCTCGGCTTTGGTTGTGGTTCTCCCCTCAACTCCTCCCGCTCCGCTCGGCCCTCCGCCCAGGGCTGCGTGGACCAGCCAAAGTACCGCATAGGGACTGGCACAACTCGTGGGGGCAGGTCAGCCTGACGAAGTCGGCGCCCTGACCGCGTTGGCTCCGAAGCGCCGGAGGGTCGAGGTGACGGTCACGTGAGCGGCCCGCGGATGCCGGGCGAGGTGTCGGTGGCGCGTGACGGTGAGGCGCCGGCCCCGGAGGCGGCGCTGACCGTGCGCGCGGTCACCATCGCCTGCTTGTTGCTGCCGCTCAATGCCTACTGGATCACGCAGATGGCCGTGGTGCGCTACCAGGGACACCCCACCACCGTTTCCCTGTTCTTCAACGCGGTCTTCATCCTCTTCGCGCTGCGCGTGCTCAACGACGGCGTGCGCCGGCTCTTGCCGCGGCTGGCACTGCGGCGCGGCGAGCTGATCGTGATTTACGCCATGGTCACGCTCGCCTCGGCGCTGTGCGGCCACGACCTGGTGCAGGTGGTCGCGCCCCAGATCATCATGCCCTACTGGCTCGCCACCCCCGAGAACCAGTGGGAGCAGCTCTTCTTCCAGTATCTGCCCGCCCACCTGACGATCAGCGACCCGCAGATCTACCGCCCGGCCTTCGAGGGTGGCGAGAGCCTGTACACGCGCGCCCGGCTGCTGGCCTGGCTGCCGCCGGTAGCGAGTTGGAGTGGCTTCCTCGCAGTGCTCACCACGATGATGCTCGCGCTCAACGCCCTGCTGCGCCGCCGGTGGATGGAGCAGGAGAAGCTGACCTACCCGATCACGCACATGCCGCTGGAGCTGACCGCGCCCAGCGCCGGCCTGTTGCGCAGCAGCATGATGTGGCTGGGCTTCGCACTGGCCGCGGCCGTAAGCCTGCTCAACGGCTTCCACGAATTGTGGCCCAGCTGCCCGCTGATCAAGGTGCGCGTGGTGCATTTCGACGCCTTCATGAACTCACTGCTGGTCGGCCACCCCTGGGCGGCGCTGCGCGGCTCGCGCATGTCGTTCTACCCCTTCGCCATCGGCCTGGGGATGCTGCTGCCGCTCGACCTGGCGTTCTCGTGCTGGGCCTTCTACCTGCTGTGGAAGCTGCAGGCGCTGGGCAGCGCGATCCTGGGGCTGGACCGCCTACCCGGTTTCCCTTACGTCGCGGAGCAGTCCTCGGCCGCCTACCTGGGCCTGGCCGGCTTCGCGTTCTGGGTGGGGAGGGGCTACTTCTCGGGGCTCTTCCGAGGACTGCTGCGTGGCCGGAGCGAGGACGCCGGTGAGCCGCTGGGGTACCCGCTGGCGCTGATCGTGCTCGTCGTGGGCGCGGCACTGCTGGCGCTGTTTACTGCAACGCTGGGCATGTGGGCGTGGCTGGCTGCCATCTTCTTCGCGCTCTACTTCGGGCTGTCGGTTGCGGTCACCCGCATCCGCGCTGAGTTGGGCCCACCCGCCCACGACCTGCACCGCGGCGGCCCCGACCTCATCCTCACCAACATCCTGGGCACCGACCCCGCAGTGCTGCCCGCGCAGCAGCTCACCGCACTCAGCCTGTGCTTCTGGTTCAACCGCGCCTACCGCGCCCACCCCATGCCGGTGCAGCTCGAGGCGCTCAAGATCGCGGACAGCACCGGCATCCGCCAGTCGCACATGGCCACCGCGCTTATCATCGCTGCCTTCCTCGGCGTGTTCTCGGCCTTCTGGGCGCAGTTACACTGCTACTACGCCTACGGCATCGCCGCGAAAATGAGCGGGGTCGCCACCACCTTCGGGCGCGAGCCCTTCATGCGCCTGCAGAGCTGGCTGGCCCACCCGCACGGCACCAACTGGCCTCGGATGGGCGCTTACGCCGTCGGCCTGGGCCTGACCTGGCTGCTGATGGTCGCGCGCGTGAGCTTCCCAAACTGGCCGCTGCACCCCGTGGGCTACGCCATCTCCGGGAGCTGGTCGATGAACTGCCTCTGGCTGCCCATCTTCATAGCTTGGCTGGCGAAACTGCTGATCACGCGCTACGGCGGCCACCGCACCTTCATGCGCGCCCTTCCCTTCGCACTGGGGATGGTCCTGGGCGAGTTCATCATCGGCAGCCTGTGGTGCATCCTGGGCATCGCGCTGGGCATCAGCACCTACAGCTTCTGGGTGTAGGGACGGCCGCTCGGACGCGTGAGCCTGCCCCTTCGGAGCCGCATGCAGCACCGGCACACGGACAGGAGTGTCCATGCCACGGAACGACAGCGGCCGACGCGGGTGACTTGCCGGGGACCCAGGAAGGCTGCAGATACGCTGCGCAGATCACGGTGGTCAGACTGGTGGTGCCTGATGCCGGGCGTTGGCGGCCCTATACCCGGGGCAAAACCCACCGGCCAAAGTACCACATAGGCGCTGGCACCACTCGTGGGGTCAGGTCACAACGACCCAACGACAACGGCAGGAAGTCTGCCCCACAGGCTGAACACTCTCACTGCGGGTGGCACCAAGACGGGGGCAAGACAACCCGCCCAAGTACCGCATGGACAGTGGCACCGTTCGTGGGGGCAGGTCAGGTTCACTGCGGCAGGTCGAGCGAGACACTTGTGGCATCGGCCCATAGGTATCTGACGCGCCCGAGGGAGTGAAGGTCTTGATCCGAGGGGTGCTCGCGCTCACGCTCATCTTCACCGCCGCCGTGGCGCACGGCCAGGTCGCGGTCACGCCGGTGCGGGATGCGCTGGAGACCGCCTTCAGGCACCCTCTGGTCACCGATGCGGATGTGGGCGCCTGGTTCAGCGACACACACTGCATCGTGGCCTGCGATGGCGGCCCGATACTTGTCCGCTACCCAGGCATCACGGGGCTGACGGTGGACGGGGCGAGCATGCCGGTGGCGGCAGTAGGCGCGGACCTGGTGCGGGCGCAGCTTTCCCCCGGGCGGCACGAGGTGCGCGCGCTGACCGGAGGCCCGCCGCCGGCGGCGGGCGTGCTGGCTGCTGACCCCTCGGCAGTCGCGACCGCCGAGGACCTCGCGGAGCGCGTCGCCGGTCTGGAGCCCGGTGACGAACTGGTCGTCAGAGACGGCATCTACGTTGCGTGGCAGGCGGAGCTTGGCAGTGAGGGCGTCGCCGACCGGCCGATAGTGATCCGCGCCGAGACCCCCGGGGGAGCCATCTTCAAGGGTGACACCCGCCTGAGGATCACGGGGCGGTTCATCACCCTGAAGGGCTTCCGCTTCGAGCACTGCGGGCCCGGGATGGTCGTCGAGATAGGCGGGGGCAGCGACAGCCGCGTCACGCAATGCCAGTTCTTCGGATGCGGCAGCCCGCGGAACACCTTCAGACACATTGCCCGGGTGGGCGTGGCGTCGCACCGCAACCGCATCGACCACTGCTACTTCACGGCCAGCCAGAGCATGAGCATCGGCCTGCGGCTGCGTAACGACCAGGAGGTCGGCACCGAAAACCGCTTCGACCACAACGTCTTCCGCGACATCTACCGCTTCTGGGGCAACGGGCAGGAGAACATACAGCTCGGCGGTGGCCAGCGCCGCCTCGACGACCCGACGACCTGGCCGATGACTCTGGTGGAGCAGAACCTGTTCGACCACGCCTGGGGTGACTCGGAGATTATCTCCAACAAGTCCTCGGCCAATATCATCCGCCAGAACGTCGCGGCCCACTGCCCTCGCTCAGCCTTCACGTTGCGGGCGGGTGACCATGTGCGCTTCGAGGGCAACGTGATGGTGGGCAATCAGGCGGGCCTGCGCGTCATGGGCAGGGAGCATGTGATCACCAGCAACCTGTTCCTGGGCATGGAAGTCGCCGGCATTCGCCTCGAATCGGGTCACAGGGATGGCCGGGCCACGGTGGCCACCGAGGGCACACTCATCGCGCACAACACGATCGTCAACTGCGGCGGGGCGGGGATCGTCGCCGCGGGACCGTCCGAGGTGCGGCCATTCCTGGCGACTGGCAACACCATCGCCGCCAACGTCCTGGTGGGGAGCCGGGGCACGCTGCTGGCCGGCGAATGGCTGCGCGACACGTCCATCGTCGGCAACATCTTCCATGCCATCGAGTCGGCGGTCGCGGGTGATGTCGGCGAGGGAGCCCTGCTGCGCGACCCGCTGCTCACGGGCGCAGGCGTGTTGACCCGGCCGGGGCCAGGGAGCCCCGCCATCGACGCCGGGGCGCCGCTGTCGCTGGTGCCGACGGACCGATGGGGGAGACCGCGGGATGGCGCCCCCGACCTGGGCGCCGATGAGGTGGGGGCCGCTGACCCGCCCGGTGGCGCGCTGCTGCTGCCCTACATCCCGCCGCGGGCAGTGGTCTCGCCCGAACTCTACATCGCCGATCCTGTCCTGCAGTGCAGCCCGGGCGACCCCGGGGCCGGCTGGCGAGTGGACGGCGACGTGCAGGCGGTCGATGGAACCCTCGTGCTCACGGACACGGCCACCGAGCCCGAGGCCGTGACGCCGGACGACATCGTGATTAGCTGGGACTACCACCCACACGAGTTTGCCTCGGTGGCGAAGCTGGCCTTCGCGTGCGACGACGAGGGCAACGGCTATGAGCTGACATGGGGCGGCGTGGCCGAGGACGGCAAGCCGTCGGGCATCGTCACACTGAGCAAGATGGCCACCGGGACTACGGTGGCCGAGGTGTCCGACATCGTCATGTATTACCAGACATACCGCCTGGCCAGCTACGGCGGGTCCGCGCTGGAGCAGACGAAGCCCCGCGCTGACCGCTGGTACAGCTTCCTGCTCATTAGGCGCGGAGCCACGGTGATGCTGCTCATGCGCCATGCCCGCGACATCGGCGTGCCCAGGCCGGTGCTCATCTACCGGGACCGGGGCGTCATCGGTGGCGACGCGCCATCCGGCGCGGGCCTGCGCACCAGCCAGACGGGCACTGGCAGTTGGCGGGGCATTACAGTCTACGGCTGCGAGTACCGGGGCAACACCGCGCCCCATTCGCCCCCGGAGTTCGTCGCCGAGGCGCGAGGCGGCGAGCGTGTGATCCTGCGCTGGCGCGATGGCAGGTCCGGACAGGCCGGACACCGCTACGACCTGTACCGCTCAACCGAGCCCGACTTCACGCCCTCGGCGACGGACCTGATCGCGCGGGGTGTGGTGGGTGGTGGTTATGATGACTTCGGCGTGCGACCGCGGACACGCTATCACTACGCGGCTCGGGCGATCAGCCAGGCCGGGCGTGCCTCGGAGTTCGCGCGCGCGCAGGTGAAGACGGCCGTAGATGGTCCCCGTTACTGGGTCGTGTCCGCCGCGACGGCGCAGGATGTGAGGCCTCCCATGCTGGCGGTTGAGGACGTGACCGGGGCCTATCTGATGGCGTCTCTGACAGCGGGCATCGCGACGAGCGCCCCCCCCGACGCGGGGAACGCCGAGTTGCGCTTCGCGGTGCCCGAGGGCGGCCGCTATTCCGTCTGGGGTCTGGCGATGGGGCTGTCCGGCTCGATGGACTCGTTCTGGCTCGTGCTCGACCCCGACCAGGAGAACGCCTTCAGGGGATGGAGCACCGGCAACCACGGCTACTGGACGTGGATGCGAATCGTCGCCAACGCGGCCCTGGCGGGCGGCGAACACCGCCTGCGCATCAGGCATCGGGAGCCGGCCGCGCGACTGAAGGCCTTGCTGGTGACCGACGACACAAGCTTCATCCCTGCCGGCGTTCGGTAGCGGGGGCCTCGCTACGCTCGGCTCTCCGCCCAGGGCTGCGTGGACCCGCCGAAGTACCGCATAGGCACTGGCAGAATTCGTGGGGGCAGGTCAGCGGCCGCCCCACCGGCTGGTCCCCGAAGTCTGGCTTGATCTGAGATGGGACTACCTCACTACTACGCGACCCCCAGTATCCGCCCTGTAAACGCCGGTGGAAAAGCGCGGTGGGTGGCGGCCGAAAAGTGAGGCACCGGTTGCGTGTATAACCCGCCATACGGCGGGTGTCAAGCCTCCTTCAGTTCAGGGTCTGCTGACAGCTCTTGCGGGCTGCTTCTTGAGTCGGCTTCTGGCTTCACGGAGGCGGTAGCTTTCCCCGTTGGCCTCCAGGATGTGGACGCGGTGGGTGAGCCGGTCCAGGAGCGCTCCGGTCAGCCGCTCTGGGCCCATGAGCTCGGTCCAGTTCTCGAAGGGCAAGTTGGTGGTCACGATCAGGCTGGTGCGCTCGTAGGCGCGGCTGACTACCTCGAACAGGAACTCCGCGCCGGTCTTGGAAAAGGGCACGTAGCCAAGTTCGTCAAGCACAATCAGGTGCAGGCGTTCGAGCTGGTTGTGAAAGCGCTGTATCTCTTTCTCTTCGCGTCGCTCGAGCAGTTGGGTCACCAGCCCGGTCGCAGTGAAGAAGCGCACTCGTCGCCCCTGCTGGCAGGCGGCCAAAGCCAGGGCGGTTGCCAGGTGGGTCTTAGCGGTGCCGCTATTGCCCACCAGCAGCATGAACTCCCCGGTGGCCGGATCGAGGATCTCCGTGCCCAGCATGAACCCATCGCCCGGCCCCAGGCCACCGTAGATCAGCACGCGGCCGTCCGCCAGCGGCGTGGCGCTGTGCGCGTACCGCGGCGCCAGCATCTGCGCCTCCGCCCACGCGATTGCGCCCGTGCACACCATCGCCGCTCCCAGGCGCCGTGCTAGTCGCATGCTATCGGGTAGCTCCCGTGCCTCGTGGCCGCGTCCAGCATCGCCCTGTAGTTCTCCACGCTGACCCAGTCCGGGATGGAGTTCCCCGACCCGAGGCAGTACCCGCCGCCCGGCGCCACGCTCCTGAGAAGCTCCTTGACCGCCGCTTCCACCTGCATGGGCGTCCCGCTCCGCAGCAGCTCCGTGGACACGTTCCCGATCAGGCACAGCCGGTCGCCGTAGCTCTGCTTGACCTGCGCGATGTCCATGGCAGTTGGGTCGATGGGATGCAGCGCGTCGACACCCAGCTCGATCAGGTCCTCCATGACCGGCAGCAGGTCGCCGTCCGAGTGCAGGAAGAACAGCTTCCCCGCCTGGTGGCACCTTGCCGCCAGCTCCCGGTACCGCGGGAAGACGTGCTCGCGCAAGGCGCCCGGCGAGATCATGGTTCCGCTGCCGAACGCGATGTCGTCAACCGCCCACACTGCTCCGACGTGCGGCATCTCGAGCACCTCATCCAGCGCGCCGAGCTGTATCTCGGCGATCGTGCCTATGACCTCGGCCACCAGCCCCTCGTCCGTCAGCAGCGATACCCCGAAGTTCCCGAAGCCCATCATCATCCAGGCTAGCGTGAAGATCTTGCCGGAGAGCGCGATCACCTCCATCCCCTCCGGGAGCATCTTTCTTACCGCGTGGAAGTCGCCGAGGTCCACCCTGGCTGCCCTCTCCCATGGGAAGCTCTCGAAGTCCCGCCGATCCTCGATGAAGCTGCTGTACTCCAGGTTCCAGGTGGCATCGTCCTCAGCGGCTGCGGCACCCTCGAGCACGTCCTCCTCGATCACCTTCGAGATGGCCGAATCGCGGGTGACCTTTCCAGGGGCCATCATGCCGACAACCAGGGGCACGTAGTCGTAGCCGGCCTTCAGCCAGAACTCCACCTGCGCCTCCAGGTCTCGGGCGGCGACCTCGCGCCCCAGAAGCTGGCTCTGGATGGCGTAGTCCACCGAGGCCTCGCACAGCGGAACCCTGTCCGGCTCCTCGCGCACGACGGCCCTCCGTATGCGCTCGAAGTCAGGGCTCGGGCTCATTCGCCTTCAGTCACTTGCGCGTTCTACCTGGTCAGCCGCGGCGCGTCCTCCGCGTTCACCTTGGGGAGCCACCTCGCGAGCTCCGCCTTCAACTCGGCGTGCTCCGGCCTGTCCGCCAGGTTCGTCCACTCCAGCGGGTCGTTACCCTCATCGTACAGCTCCTCGGTGTCGTCCCTGTAGCGGATGTAGCGCCAGGCTTCCGACCGCACCGAGTGGTTATTGCGCCCGTGCGTGGTCAGCGCCGGCCGCTCCCAGGCCGCGGCCGGCTCTTGCAGCAGCGGCGCCAGGCTGACCCCTTCGAGCTGATCGTGGGGCGGCTCAAGCCCGCACAACTCCACCAGCGTCGGGTAGATGTCGAGGAAGCTCGTCGTCCGGTCGCACGGCTCTCCGGCCGGCGTCACGCCCGGCGCCACGAACATCAGCGGCGCATGCGTCGCCTCCTCCCACAGGGCGAACTTGCGCCAGTGCAGCTTCTCCCCCAGGTGCCAGCCGTGGTCGCCCCACAGCACCACGATGGTGTCCTCGGCGTAGGGGCTGCTGTAGAGCGCGTCCAGCACCTTCCCGATCTGCGTGTCCACGAAGCTGATGCACGCCAGGTAGCCCTGCACCGCGCGCCGCCAGTTGTTGGTCTCGGTCACCCTCTTGTGGTCGCCCTCCGGCCTTGCCATCTTCCGCCCGATCTCTGGGACGTCATCCAGGTCGTCCTCGTTGACGTTCGGCAGGGCGACCCCGTCAACCGGGTACATCTCGAAGTACTTCGGCGGCACGTACCAGGGCAGGTGTGGCCTGAAGAACCCACAGCCCAGGAAGAAGGGCCCCCCGTGCTGCTGCCTGAGGAACTCCACGCCCCAGTTCGCCACCTTCGTGTCATCCATCTCCTCGTCGGGCACCTCCACCGGCCCCCAGTCGAAGTGCGCCGTGTCCGGGATCCCGTTCAGCGGCCGGTTAGGCGGCAGCGGGTCCCTACCCTTCGGAATGTACTCATGCCACGAGGATTCCTGGTCCGGGAATCGCCCGTGGAAGATCTTGCCGCGCCCCCTCACCTCGTAGCCCTGCTCCTTGAAGAGCTGCGGCAGCGTCACCGCATCGGGCATCACCGGCCGCCACGGCTGGCTGTTGTGGTACACCCCTGACGTGGACGGCCGGATCCCCGTCAGCAGGCTGGCCCGCGATGGATTGCACGCGGGCGCCGAGCAGTACGCGTGCGTGAACGACACGCCCCGGCTCGCGAGCGCGTCCAGGCTCGGCGTCTGCACGTCGGGGTGTCCGCCCAGGCACCCGACCCAGTCGTTGAGGTCGTCTATCGCTATGAACAGCACGTTGGGCCGCGCCGCGTCAGCAGCCACCTGCCGCGCCAGTATCGAGTCCGCGAGCGTATACCCCACCACCGCGCCGGCCGCCCCCTTGCACAGCGTGCCCAGGAACTCCCTGCGCGACTGCAGGCTGCTCATCCGTGCATGACCTCCTCGTCAGTCGGGCGGATCGCCCTCGGTGCATTCATCTCGACGGGCCGCGACTCCCCGCCGTACCAGTTGGCCGCGGACACGTACACTTCCTTCTCTGCCGCGTCGTCTATCTGAAGCGTCAGTGGCCCGCAGTCCTCGCTGCAGGCTAGCGGGTACTTGATCATCCGCGGCTTCCATGGCAGGTACTTCTTCCCGCGCCAGTTATCGGCCGGCGGGAGCTCCCTCTCCCAGCCCCACCGCTCGCAGCCGGCCTGACGTATCCTCTGCACCGCCAGGAACGGGTCCATTTCACCGCGCGGCTGCACCCGTAGACCATCGGGAAGTTCGAGCGCCTCAACCGCACGGCCAAGGAGAAACTGGGGCTGGTGATCTACACTTCACCGGAGGAGCTGGAGCGGGCGGTGGCGCGCTTCCAGCACTGGTACAACTACGAGCGCTATCACCAATCCATCGGCAACCTGCGACCGGTGGACGTCTACCAGGGCCGTGCGGAGGAGATCCTGTGCGACTGCAAAGCAGTCGCCGGGAGAAGGGAGCTGAAGCGTCAGACACTCAGAGCGAGACGTGAGCACAACCTAGCCGCCTCAGATCAGCAGGAGCGATCAGGCCAGACGGGGCGCGAAGTGCACCCTATTTCAGGCCCCACCGTGTCCGAAAGGACCTGACGACGTACACTTGCCGTGTACGAAATGCGCTGACGCCGAACAGCCCTGGACATCCTCGAGCAGCGCTTCCGGCTGCTGGAGATCCGACCGGCGGGATAGCACACTCCCGAGCGTGATGCCCGAGTTGAACCGACCTGTGCGTCCCGAAAACTCACGTCAGGCACATTCTCTGGCCTTGCGGCCAGGTCCCAGTAGACCCGATGATTGCCACATGTCCATCGGTTCGAGTGTTTCAACGCAATGACTCCGTCTCGACATGGGTTTGCGGGAAGGACAGCTGCTTGACCGGCGCGAGCGGGCGCGCGTCTATCCCGGCTGGACCGGCGGCCGGCAACTGTACCTGAAGCGGTCGCGCGTCGAAACGCCAGAGCAGGGGCAAAGCCCCTTCGACGGGCTGGGCTGAGCGGCGGGACTGAACCTATAGCTCATCCTCGGCAGGGTACAGCTCGAGGTCGTCGAGATAGAGCGTCACGGTCAGCTTGCCCCTCACGTGAAGCTGCAAGCTCACGCCGGTCGCGCCCTCCGGCGCCAGGCACGTGCCTCGCAGCCGCAGCCACTTGTCATAGAGCATGTGTGGGGCCGCGTGCGCCGGGGCCAGCTTGTGCCCCTCGCCGGAGGCCGTCGTGGTGCCGTCGGCGAGCGTGAAGACCGGGCGGAAGTAGACGCGGCAGTCGTCGCTCGCCTGCAAGTCCTGGAATGGGACGTACAGCCGGCCGCTCGCGACGCACTCAGCTCCAGGCTCCACCGGAGATGGGTCAATCGAGAGCAGGACCTCCGGCTCGGCGGTCTCGCCGAGCGAGAGCCTCAGGGACTTGCGGCCGGTGTGCGCGAGATCCTCGGATAGCTCTGCCTCCGCGCCGATCTGCCATCCCTCGGTGTCCTGCTCGAAGGTGGAGTTGGCGATCACATTGCGCGGGTCGAGCCGGGGCTGAGGGATCTGGCGGAGGCTGACCGGCGCGCAGTTGTTGCCCTCATACACCTCCTCTATCGCACGGTCAGGGTCCACGATCACGCTGCAGCCGGGGGCGTCCAGGCCCGCCAGGGCGGTCCAGGTGACCACATGCACGCGGGGCATCAGGTCCAGAGGCGCCTCCAGCGGCCCGATTTGCGCCTCGCGGAGCACGTTGTCCTCGAGGCCCACCAGGCGTACCACGGTCGCTGGTGCCGACCCGCCACCGACGTTGTGCACGGGCACCTCGAGCGTCTCGCGCTCGGCGTCATAGATGACCTCCTCGGGCGACAGCGCCAGGTCCGGCCGCGAGAAGAGGTAGTCATCTACCGCCTGGACCTGATCCACCTGCAGCACCATGAGCCCCCGCGGCGGCAGCCTGACCGGCACGGCGGCGCTCTTGAACAACTCCAGCGACCCCTCGGAGGCAACGGTGTCCATCTGCCAGTCGCCGTCGGCGTCCGGCCCCAGCCGCACGCGGTAGGTACCGTGCGCCAGGCGCCACACGCGCATTAGGCCCTCGGCCTCGGCCTGCTCGAAGTTGAAGAGCAGGACCTTCAGATGCTCGTCGCTCTTCTCGACCACGAAGGCGGCGAAGTCCGAGAGGCCCTCCCAGCTCACGTGGTGCCGTGGCCAGAGCGGGAAGTTGCGCTTGGCCGGGATGTCCCCCAGGTACATCGCGAGCGCCGGCCCGTCGGAATACCACATGCGGTCGTTCTGCGGCTCCCACCAGGTGTAGACGGGGTAGGTGAGCTGCCAGCGCCGCGCACAGGCTTCCAGGCCCGTCTCGAGTTCCGCCAGGTCGCCGGTCTGCTCCCAGACGCGGTACTTCATCATCATAACGTTGCCCAGCCCGTCCAGGCCGGCCTCCAGCAGCCGCGCTTCGGCGTGGTCCCGCAGCCAGCCGATGCCCTTGTCGAGCTTGCCACGGTCGGCGAGATGCCAGAAGGCATATGCCCCATCCCAGCTCGGGGTGCGCAGCTCGTCCTGGTCGAGCCAGAGCTGCCCGAGGCGCACGTACTTCTCGTCGCCGGTGATCTCCCAGAGCGCCAGTAGCGAGTCGTAGAAGCCGCGGCTCGAGTACGGCAGCGCCCAAGTGCGTGTGACCTTCTCGTCCCTCCAACGGATGCAGCGCGTGGCGGGCCCGCCGGCGGCGAGGTTCTTCTCGATGATCTCGATCCATGCGTCCGCCCAGTCCTGGAGCATCTCCAGGCAGCGCGGATTGCGGTTGTACCAGAGCACCGCGAGCGCTGGATGCGCGACCAGCCAGCCGTTCAGGCTGTCCCCGCTGTCGGGGCCCGTCACCACCTCATAGGCACCGAAGTCGTAGGACTGCATCAGCTTGTGACCGAGCGGATTGACCGCCAGGAGGTCCTCGTCCACGCGCCTGGCGGCCTCCATCATACGCTCCAGGTACAGGGGGTTGCCGTAGTCCATCAGGTGGGCCTGCGGCTGGACGTTGATGCCCTCCTCGTAGGCGTGCAGCGTGTCCATGGGCACGCGGTTGAGGCCGTGAACGATGTTGCCGTTATCGTAGACCACCTGCGCGACGGCCTTGATGGACCTCTTCAGCGTCTCGTCCGGGCCCAAGACCATGCCGATGGCGGGCCAGACGTTGACCATGTCGGTGTCGTCGTTCAGGTTGTCGCCGAACTCGCCGTTGGGGAGCTGGCGGTTCTCGGCCCACCAATGCGCCGCTCCCTGCGAGTGCTTAATGATGTCGCGCGCCAGTAGCGCCCAGCGCGGCGCGCCCGGCACCTCCGGCAGCATGACCGGCGTGTCCCAGTGGCCCTCCTCGCACCAGGTGCGCAGCGCAATGATGCGCTCGTCGTCAGGCATGTAGAGCTTCAGGTCGTCCAGCAGGTCGAATAGGACGCGGTAGTTCTTCTCCTCGCGGTGCGTCTGCCAGCCGCGCGGCTCGCTGAGTTCGTTACAGAGCGTCTTCAGCAGGCGCAGGCGGTAGTCACAGTACTCCTCCTGGACCTTGTTACGGTCGCCGGCGAGCAGCGTCAGGGTCGCATGCTCGCCCGCG
>Ga0114922_10003155_pt1 | contig 15399 bp, 12 predicted proteins | sample AartaG_FD_100975 | JGI IMG/M metagenome (GOLD analysis project Ga0114922, IMG submission 100975) | Deep subsurface microbial communities from Aarhus Bay to uncover new lineages of life (NeLLi) - Aarhus_00045 metaG | ecosystem: Environmental > Aquatic > Marine > Oceanic > Sediment | place...
TCCTTCTAAAGGCGTATTGCAGTCTACGGAGTAGCAGGTGTGAACATGTAAATCAGACTTAATCAACTTGCCTTCTCGAGATACTCCCCACTGCGGGTATCAACTTTGATGATGTCCCCCATGGTGATAAAAAGGGGAACCTGAATAGTGAGGCCGGTTTCTAGCTTGGCTGGCTTATTGCCCCCGGTAGCCGTATCTCCTTTGAAGCCAGGCTCTGTCTCTGTAACCTGAAGCTCTACAGCAGCTGGTAGCTCTATGTTTACCGCTTTACCCTTACAGGTCAGAATCTCCAGGTTTAGCCCTTCTTTGAGGTAGTTTATGCCCTCTCCTATTTGGGCGGCCGTCAGCGCTATTTGTTCATAGCTTTCGTTGTCCATGAAGTAGCAGAGATCGCCGTCTTTGTAGAGGTATTGGACGGCGTGGCGCTCCAGGAAAGCTTGAGTAAATTTGTAATTGGCCTGAAAAGAGCGTTCGGTAGTATTGCCGCTGTGAATGTCACGAAGCCGTAATCGAATCTGGGCTGAGCCTCGCCCCATCTTGATATGATGGCAATCGGTGATCTGATATATTTCTCCCTCCAGCTCTATAGCGATTCCCTTTTTTAATTCGCCAGCATCAAGCATAAATAAACCTCCATATTTTGTAAGCAGTCAGCTATGTGATTGCTGGAAGCTCATAGCTGAACACTATCCTTTCCTGACCTGGTGAGTACTTTAGCTCTGCCTTTTTCTAGCGTCACCACATCCTCAATTCTAACACCACCATATCCTGGGAGGTAAATCCCAGGTTCTATGGTAAAGACCATGCTATCGCCAAGCAAGTCTGATGAAGTGGCAGATAACGTAGGGATTTCGTGTATTGTTAGCCCGACACCGTGACCCAGACCATGTCCGAAATTATCGCCATAGCCAGCTTGCTCAATAACACTCCGAGCCAACTTATCAGCCTCAGCGGCAGTCATGCCGGACTTGATTCTGTCTATAGCTAGGAGCTGTGCTTCTAAGACGATATTATAAATAGCTGATAGCTGATAACTGGCAGCTTCCAGATTCTTGCCCAAGCATAAAGTGCGGCTAAAATCGCTGCAGTAGCTCCCAACCCTGGCTCCCATATCAATCAGCACCGGTTCGCCGGAGCAAATTATTTTTTCTGTAGGTTTACCATGAGGTAAAGCTGAATTGGGGCCTGAGGCAACTATAATTTCAAAAGGCACTCCCTCACTTCCATTCTGGCGCAGGAATTTCTCAATTTCCCAGGCTATTTCCTTTTCTGTTACACCGGGGTGAATTATGGCTTTAGCCTGTTCAAAAGCAGCATCAGTTAGCTCCACAGCCTTTATGATAAGCTCTAATTCCTCTGGCTCCTTTATGGAGCGAAGGTGCGCCACCAGGTTAGTGGTGGGGACAAGCTCCAAATTTAACTGTTTCGTTTTTATCGCTTGAGCGAGCTGGTGATGAGCAGCAAAGGAGAGGTGCTCCGCCTCAAAACCTAATTTATGCCACCCTAAATTGGATACCAACTCAGGAAGCCAGTTATGTGGCTCTCCTTTAATCTGGATGATTTCGAAATCTTGCGTCTCTTTCTTAGCTTGCTCCATATAGCGGAAATCGGTAGCTAAAAGGGCATAGCTATCTGAGATGAGCAGCCATCCTGAGGAGCCGCTAAATCCAGAGAGGTAGCAGCAGTTTTCTGGCTGAGAAACTAAAAGGCCGCCTAAGCCCTTTTCGGCAATCAGAGGTCGCAACCTCTGCAATCGGCTTATGGTCAATCTTCTCCCCTCAGTTGGGCTACTAAAGCTCGCAAGGCAGTGATATACCCTCTCCAGCCTAAGCCACTGATTTGCCCTTTGGCGATGGGAGCTATTACAGACCGGGCTCGCCATTCCTCGCGGGCATAAATATTGGATAAATGGACTTCAATTATTGGCAGCTTAGTATCGGCTAAAACATCGCCTAGGGAAAGACCGTAGTGGGTAAGAGCCCCTGGGTTGATGATTATGCCACTTGCTGAATCCGCTTGCTCTTGAATGAAGTCTATCAATGTGCCTTCACTATTAGATTGGAAGGTTACCACCTCCATATTTAACGCCTCACCCTGCTCCTTTATCAGGGAATCGATCTCGGCTAAAGTCTTGCCTCCATAGATTTCTTTGTCTCGCTTACCCAGCATATTTAAATTTGGTCCGTTAATGACTAGAATTTTCATAAAGTTACTCCTTTTCTTTCTTTGGCTCCAACTCAGCTAGTTTTGCTTTATACTGACAAGCGGTGCATTTTGCCCTGCCGTCTCTGTCCAGCACCAAAAGCTTACCACACTCGGGGCAAGGCTGGGGAATTGGCTTATAATTTGTGGCGAATTTACATTGGGGAAAATTGCTGCAGCCATAGAAAACTTGCTTTCTCTTATTGATTTTCTCCACCAACTCAGCACCGCACTGTGGGCAAGGAATGCCAATTTTAATCAAGAAGGGCTTTGTCGTCTTACACTCTGGGTAGCCACTACAGGCGAGAAATTTGCCAAACCGTCCTGTTTTTATCACCATAGGTCGGCTGCAGTTAGGACATATTTCATCGGTTTTCTTACTCATATCAACCTTAGCTATAGCTAAGCGAGCTTTAGACAGCATATCCTCGAAGGGAGAGTAAAAGTCTCTTAAAACGGGTATCCATTCCTGCTTACCTTGTGCTATTTCATCCAGCTGTTCTTCCATCTGTGCTGTGAAGCCAAGGTCAACAATGTTGGGGAAATGCTGCTTCAAAATGCTATTTACAATCAGGCCCAGTTCGTGGGGATAGAATTTGCCGTCTGCTTTATACACGTAATCTCTTTCCTGAATAATAGACAGGATGGGGGCGTAAGTGCTGGGACGACCAATACCCCTCTGCTCCAGCGCTTTAATCAAGGTCGCTTCGGTGTAGCGGGGCGGGGGTTGGGTGAAGTGCTGTTCAGGGAAGGTTCCCCAATAGCTTAAGCGGTCACCAACTTTCACTTCAGGCAAGGAAACAAAACCTCCTTGCTCCTCTTCATCCTTAGTTTCGCTATAAACGGTGATGAAGCCAGGAAATTTAACCACAGAGCTAGCAGCTCTAAGTAGATAGCCTTGAGGTTGCTTCGCTTCTTGCTCGTGGCTAACATGGTTGGTTTGTATTTCCACACTTGTTGTGTCGTATAAGGCTGGTGACATCTGGCTGGCTACCATGCGTTTCCAGATAAGCTGGTAAAGCTTTAGTTGGTCTCGATTGAGGAACGGCTTAATTTGTTCTGGCTCACGGTAAATCTTGGTAGGGCGAATTGCCTCATGAGCTTCCTGCGCCCATTTTGCTTTGCGGGGAAAAACACGCGGCTTTGATGGGAGGAAATCCTCCCCGTATTTTTTAGCGATAAAGTCCCTCACTTCAGCTATAGCGGAGGCAGCCACACGAGTGGAGTCGGTGCGCATATAGGTAATAAGCCCCACGGAGCCTTCCTCGCCCAGGGACAGGCCTTCGTAAAGCTGTTGAGCCACTGCCATGGTGTGCTTAGCGGTGAAGTGCAGTTTCCTCCAGGCTTCTTGCTGTAAAGTGCTGGTGATGAAAGGCGGAGCTGGCTGGCGAGCTATCTGTTTGGTTTGTATTGATTTAACGATATAATTAGCCTTTTCTAAATCGGCGGTAATCTTGCTTGCCTTATTTTCATCGCTGATATTTAGCTTAGTGCCATCGGCTGAGGCTACGAGTTTGGCTCTAAACCTGGCTTGCGGTTCTTCGAGCGGAGCTAATTCAACTTCGATAGTCCAATACTCTTTAGGATTAAAGTCCTGAATTTCCTGCTCACGGTCAGCAATCATTCTTACCGCCACCGATTGAACTCTGCCGGCTGAGAGGCCTCTCTGCACCTTCCGCCATAGCAGGGGACTTAGCTTATAGCCAACGAGTCTATCGAGGATGCGCCTGGCTTGCTGGGCGTTAACTAAATTTATATCAATGAAGTGGGGGGTCTGGAATGCTTTTTTTACTGCCTCCTTGGTTATTTCGTGAAAGACAACGCGATGAATAGGCACTTTATCTTTATCTAATTTAGTTGCGGCAACAAGATGCCAGGAGATTGCCTCTCCCTCACGGTCGGGGTCGGTGGCTAGATAGATAGAGCTGGCTTTACTCGCTGCCTCTTTGATTTCTCGGATTACCTTTCTCTTTCTCTGTGGGATGACATATTTGGGGGTGAAGTCTTTATCTATATTTACTCCTAAGCTTGTCCGAGGCAAATCACGCACATGTCCCAATGATGCCTTGATGCTATAGCTACGTCCCAAAATCTTATTTAGCGTCCTCGCCTTGGCCGGAGATTCAACAATAACTAGTTTCTGTGCCATAACTTACCTCGTTTTAACTTCGTGAGCCAGCACATAATTCATATTGCCTACTTGTTTGGCTATTCCCTTCAATTCCAACATGGCTAGCGTACTGCTTACCTCTGGTATGGTTAAACCACTACGACGGCAAATCTCATCTATATGGTTTGGTTCAGAAGTTAGTTGCTTTAGTATCACGGATTCAGTTTCACTGGCTGGCAGGAATTCCTTAATCTCCAGTTGCTGTGTTACCATGGTCAAGTTTAATTCTTCCAAAATGTCAACAAAGTCGTGGACTAGCTTGGCTCCTTCCTGTATCAGGCGGTTGGTTCCTTTACTAGAAGGAGAAAGGATGCTGCCTGGGACGGCAAAAACCTCCCGGTTTTGCTCTACTGCCTGATGTGCTGTGATTAAAGCTCCGCTCCTTTCCCCAGCCTCCACCACTAATACCCCTAAGCTTAGACCGCTCATAATCCGATTGCGGAGTGGAAAGTTCTCAGCCTTAGGTCTTATACCTAAAGGATATTCGCTTAGCAATGCCCCGTTTTCCATAATAGCCTGGGCTAATTTAACGTTTTCAGCCGGGTAAACAATATCCAGTCCCGAGGCGAAGACGGCTACCGTTCTACCTCCAGCATCTAAAGTAGCCTGATGGGCTATGGAATCAATTCCTCTGGCTAATCCACTAACAATAGTAATTCTGCTTCTTGCCAGGTCAGTCACGATTTCTTCCGTTACTTGCCGCCCGTAGATGGTAGGGCGGCGGGTGCCAACTACAGCAAGGCAGGGTTCATCCTGGGATAAAAGATTGCCCCTGACATAGAGCACCGGCGGGTAATCATAGATTTGCTTCAATCTAGGAGGATAAGAAGAGTCTTCACAGGCAAGTACCTTTACCTTGTAGCGTTCCAGCTTTTCTATCTCAGCATCCAGGGAAATCTTAGGACGTAGCAGAAGTAGAGCATCTATGCTTCGTGAGTCTAATCCGGTCTGCTTTAACTTGTTTTCCGGGGCTTTCCAGGCATCCTGTAAACTGCCAAAGTGCTCTTTTAGCTGGGAAATCCTCACTCGGCCAATCCCAGGTATTTTGGAGAAGCCTACCCAATATTTCAGCTCGTTAGTGCTTACCATGGAACTCGAATGGATTGTAGCATAGACGGGGTAAGCAAGGAAGAATATGTACTTGTTCGTATGATAGCTGACAGATGGATTCCCTCGTTGTCATTGTGAGGCACCAAAAGTGCCGAAGCAATCTCGCGAACAGGAGGGACTAACTATCGGATCGCTTCGCGGAGTTTATCCTGGTGAGCCGAAGCTATGAGTCCTGACGATAGGAAGGAACCGAAGAGGAGATCCTTCGGTCGCTTCTCCCCCTCAGAATGACAGAAAACGAAGGGCCTTGCAATGACATAAAGAACAGAGAGTAGCGAGATTGACGCATTGCCTCTACCTAGAGATGATGGGCACACGCTGCTTGCTGTGGTGTGCTAGTCTATGTGACAGACTAAAAACAGCTTTACTTCATTTTTCGGCATAGGTGACAGTGAGAGTGACTGTTTCCCACTCAACGTAATCCCTGATATGGTTACCATTAGTTTGATTCATAAAGCTAGCTTCTATCTGCAAGCGGTCGCTGACGCTGATTCTCTGTCCAATCTTGCTTACTAAATCTGTTACGTCTATAACTGTTGGCAGTTGCCATATATCTGGATGCAGCTCGCTATACTCATCAGGGCTGAAATTGGGCAATTGATCCGGCTCATAGCGAACTGCGAATATATGTAACCCACCAAGCCCTGTGATTTTATGGAACGGATCACCAACTGGCTCTCTTTTCATGGTAAAAGTAAGCTTGGCATCTTTCACATCAGTGCCTCTCAAGCTGTAGAGGTCGAAGCTCCAGAAAGCGTGGTAGCCATCATCATTGGCGTCATCTCCGGCCATAGTCCTCGAGCTATCTTGATCTCCCTTACTGGATACTGTGCCGGTTTCGCTGCGCACGGGAGTGAAAGTTTCTGTCTTTTCAGTTAAAACCACACTAACCGATACATCGGCTGCATTTTGGCCGCCCTTGCCATCATCAACGATAACCGTAATGGTGAATCCTCCTTCTCTATCTGGTGCTATCCAGGTGACTGTGTTGCCTGACCCGGTAACGCTGCCGTCACTAGCCTTCCAGCTGTAGTTGAGAATATCGCCATCTGGGTCACTGGCAACACAGGTAATCGTTGCTTTGCCCTGGGGCAGAACTGTAACTGGGTCGGCGACTAAGCTAGAAATAACTGGATCCATATTCTGCACCACACTCATTGTTACAGTGGTCTGTGCGATACCACCTGTGCCGTCTTTAACGATGACAGTAATAGTGTAATCTCCGTACTGCTCTGGAGCTACCCAAGAAACTGTAGGTCCAGTCCCAGTGAATTTGCCACCTGTAGTTGACCATTCATAGCTTATAGTATCACCATCGGCGTCTGACGCATTGCATTGAATCTCAATCATGTCTGAGGGATAAGCTTGCGTCTGAGCGGGTGTCAGACTTGAGATTTCTGGCGGTTGATTAGCGCTTGGTGGTGGGGTTGGAGTTGGTGTTGGTGGCGTTGGTTCTGCACTTGGGCCACAGGCACTACATATTGTTATTGTAAGCAGTATAGCTAAAATTACCCCGAGTCTTATTTTGAGTCTATTCACTCTATGTACCTTCCTTATTCGAGTAAGTTAGCTGAAATCAATTATATCTAAAATATATGTTCTATACAATGCTTCGGCATTTAGCATAAAAATTGAATGGACTTTAGCATAGGCACTAGCTGAAGGATAGCTAAATTGGTTCTTAAAGCTTAAGTGGTTAGCTCCAGCGCTATTCTTGCCGCAGTAAGGCGGGCTACCGGCACACGGTAAGGCGAGCAACTCACATAGTCTAAGCCCACTTTATGGAAAAATTCTATGGACTTTGGGTCCCCCCCATGTTCTCCACAAACGCCTATCTTTAGGTCAGGCTTGGTTTTCCTCCCCCTTTGCACTGCTATTTTTATAAGTTCACCAACCCCTTTCTCATCCAAGCTAATGAAAGGATCGAGCCTAAGAATTGCCCTCTTGAGATAAGAGGGCATGAAAGTTCCAGCATCGTCTCGACTAATCCCTAGGGCCATTTGAGTTAAATCATTAGTGCCAAAGGAAAAGAAGTCAGCAAATTTAGCCAGCTCGTCGGCAATGAGAGCAGCCCTAGGAAGTTCGATCATTATTCCTACTTTATAGGCTAGACCTTCAGCTTCTTTCTCCATTTTTACCTTCGCACAAGTATTAACTACGAGTTCCCTGAGAAACTTCAACTCCCCAACATGTGCTATAAGAGGTAGCATAATCTCAGGAAAGACCCTAACCCCATTTTTACTCAGCTCGCAGGCAGCCTCCATTATAGCTCTAACCTGTATTTGATAGATTTCAGGGGAGGTAATGCCAAGACGACATCCGCGATGACCAAGCATAGGATTGGACTCGTGCAATTCTGTCACCTTTTCCTGAAGCTTTCCAAAAGGAATGCCTAAGCGCTGGGATAAAGCCTTGAGTTCATCCTCGGCATGAGGCGGGGGAAGAAATTCATGAAGGGGAGGATCTAAAAGGCGAATGGTAACAGGCAAGCCTTCCATTTGGGCAAAAATTTGCCCAAAATCTGTTCTTTGAATCAGCAGAAGCTCTTCCAAAGCTTTCTCTTTGGCTCCGCTCTCTTCAGCAATTATTACTCTCCTAAAGTGGTCTATTCTATCGGGTTGGAAAAACATATGCTCCGTTCTACAAAGCCCCACACCTTCAGCTCCAAAGTCTCTCGCTAGCTTCGCATCTTGGGGAGTATCAGCGTTTGCCATGACCTTTAGCCTTTTAGCCAAATCCGTCCAAACCAAGAGTTCTTCGAAATCGCGACTAGGCTTTGGGGTGATAACGGGAAGTTTTCCCAAGAGAACCTCCCCTTCGGTCCCGTCCAAGGTAATGTAGTCCCCTTTTCTGAATATTCTATTCCCCACGATGAATTCCTCTCTCACATCACTGATGCTTATGCCACTTGCGCCCACGATACAAGTTTTCCCCATACCACGGGTCACCACCGCAGCGTGGGATGTTATTCCTCCTGTGGTGGTCAGCACCCCCGCGGCAGCCCTTATCCCCGGGAAATCATCAGCCGAGGTTTTACTTCTAACCAGAATAAAATCATCACCACCTTTCCGGGCGAGTTGAGCCAGCTCCTCTGGATCAAATATTATCTTTCCCGAAGCAACCCCTGGGGAGGCGGGAAGACCCTTAGCAACGACTTCTTTTTCCGCTGTAGGATCTAGAGTAGGATGTAATAGTTTCTCTATATCCTCTGGAGCGATATAACGGAGAGCCTCCTTTCTGCTAATTAATTTTTCCCTCGCCATATCAATGGCAATTTTGACACCTGCTTGAGCTGTCCTTTTCCCTGCCCTGGTTTGTAAGATCCATAATTTTCCATCTTGGATAGTAAATTCAATATCCTGTAAATCTTTAAAGTGTCGTTCCAGTCTCTGAGAAATGTCCGAGAGTTCTTGGTAGCATCGAGGCATAAGTTCTGCTAAAGCGCTTATAGGTTGAGGAGTTCTAATGCCTGCTACTATATCCTCGCCTTGAGCATTAAGCATAAATTCTCCAAAAAGTCTCCTTTCTCCTGTTGACGGATTGCGAGAGAAAACAACTCCAGTGCCACTTTCAGTCCCCATATTCCCGAAAACCATAGTTTGAATATTTACTGCTGTCCCCCACTCTTGGGGAATACTATTAGCCTCTCTATATGCTATGGCTCTGGGTGTATTCCAGGATTGGAAGACAGCGGAAATGGCTCCCCAGAGTTGCACATAAGGGTCGGAGGGACACTCTTTACCCGTAACTTCTTTTATTTTGCTTTTCATCCTTTCTATTAAATCCTTGAGGTCATCAGTTGAGAGCTCTGTATCTAGGGTAAGGCCCCTCTCCCCCTTTTTGCCCTCCAAGAGTTTGGCAAAAATCTCCCCTTGCATTCCCATCACTATTTTGCCATACATTTGAATAAATCTTCGGTAGCTGTCGTAGGCAAATCTTTCATTATTTGTATGCTTCGCTAAGCCACAAACGGTATCTTCATTTAAGCCTACATTGAGTATGGTGTCCATCATACCTGGCATGGATACTCTGCTGCCCGACCTCACAGAGAGAAGTAGGGGATTTCCCTCATCGCCAAATTTCGCTCCCATAAGTTTTTCTATTTTGGCTAAACTCTCACCTATTTGATGTTCTAATTCCTTGAGATAGCTCTTATTATTATGAAAGTAAAGGTTGCAGACGTCAGATGTAATGGTAAATCCGGGAGGAACTAGGATTCCCATCCTTGACATCTCGGCAAGATTAGCTCCTTTACCCCCTAAAATATCCTTTAGCTCTGCTTTCCCATCCGCTGTGCCACCACCAAAAAAGTAAACGTATTTTGTTTCCATTTTTTTATCCCCCCTATTCAGTCTTTTATTTTAGACACCTGGTGTATTGTAACACTTGCTGCTGTCGGAGAAGAACAAAGTCCGATTAATGGCAAGTCCTACGGAAACCATCATCCAGGGACGACGAATCTTTTCTTGCAGCCTTGGCAATATATCTTGTTAGCTAAGCCAACTTTTGGGATTTTAGACACTGGAATCCTCATCAGTCTCTGAGTTGCTATTCCGCCGATTGCTCAATCTGCTCTTTCTAGGTCCTCAAAGTGGAAACAGCGTTAGCAATACTTCTTCTCAACTTGGCGGAGAGGGTGGGATTCGAACCCACGGTCGCCAGAGGCGACACGCGCTCTCCAGGCGCGCCTGTTAGGCCACTCCAGCACCTCTCCGCGGAGAGGGTGGGATTTGAACCCACGAGGCAATTGCTGCCCACCGCTTTTCGAGAGCGGCACCATCAGCCACTCGGTCACCTCTCCTTAGTGGAGTAATAATTATACCATATGATGCATACCACTATGTGCTTTATAAGCCCGCCCTTTATATAGTATGATTGTCTCATGTTACTGAGCCCTAGGAGCTATAATCTATGGTTTGGTTAAAGTTTGTTCTGTGTCTGGCCATCATCCTATTTGCTGGAACAAAGCTAGCCCGATATGGGGATGCTATTGCCGAGAAGACAGGCTTAGGACGAATATGGATAGGACTGGTACTCATTGCTGTTATTACCACCATGCCTGAGCTTGTCACTAGTATGAGCTCAGTTGCTCTAGTTAGCCCCCCTTCCCCTGATTTAGCTTTGGGCACCCTTTTTGGAAGTTGTTTGTTCAATTTCTCTATCCTGGCTTTGCTGGATATTCTCCACCGCTCTACCCCGGTCTTGACCGAAGCAAGTCCAAGACATACAGCATCAGCCGGCTGGGGGATACTGCTTATTGCTATTGCCGCTGGAGGTATTCTTGCTGGAGCGAGGTTTTCCGGATTGGCTCTGGGATGGGTAGGCGTACCAAGCATTATTATTGTTGTGGTGTATTTGGTAGGTATGAGACAAATGTTCCTTTCTGAACGTGGCCACCGATCGTCCACAGCGAAAACTGATTCTCTCCAATATAGGGACATCCTTGCAAAGACAGCAAATCTTAGATTTGCATTGGCCGCGGCAGCAGTTGTTGCCGCTGGAATATGGCTCGCATTCATTGGTGACGAGATTGGCCAGACTACTGGTTGGGGAGCCAGTTTCGTTGGCAGTTTATTTCTGGCTATTACTACCTCGGCACCTGAGCTGGTAGTTGCTACAGCTGCCCTGCGTATTGGAGCTATAGATATGGCCGTTGCCGATGTATTAGGCGCTAATATGCTTGACATCACCGTCATTATGATGGCAGATCTCGCCTATAGTCAGGGATTTATTCTCTCCTCAGTTTCGAGTAGTCATCTTATCACTGCTGCAGTGGTAGTGGTGATGAACCTTCTGGTCATTGCTGCGCTTAAGTTACAACGGAGGCGCAAGACTTTTATTGTCATTAGTTGGTATGCTGTTGCTCTGATGGGGCTTTACATCTTTGGAGCCTATGCCTTATTCATTTCAAGATAGACTCGGGGATAAGTCTTGCTTAACTGATTGCTTCCTTCTTGACTTAGCTCTCCATCGAGAATAACATACTGATGCTAATCACAGATGCTACCTCGCTAGAAAAATTGCCAGGGGGAACCTATGGTACGTAAATGCCGCTACTTTATGTGGCTTACTTGGAAAAAGATCACTTGCCGCCCGGTGTTATCAGTTCTTCTCCTGGTAGTAGTTATCTATTTTGGTGCTACCTTCGTCGTCATGACGTATGAGAAGGTTGGGTTTGGCGATGCCACAGCAGAGATCTTGCCTGCTTTCTTTGGTGAAGTAGGAATAGTAGAAAGCCCCTTCTTACCAGTCCGGGTTAGCATTGTGGCTGGACTGGTAGCCAGCGTTACCTTTCTGGCCATCATTACGGCTAAAATCACCAGTTTGCTTATTGAATTGATTAGGAGAGGAGGGAGTATAGTGAAGAAGGTCAATTTTTCGGGTCACGTTGTAATCTGTGGCTGGAATTTCCAGGGGGAGCGAATCGTTAACCAGTTACTGTCGCCTGACCAGAAGCGCTTCCGACAAATCGTGGTTCTGGCCAATATGGAAGAACGACCAATAAAGGACGAGCGTATCGAGTTCATAAAAGGTGACCCCACTCAGGACGGAAACTTGGTTCGAGCCGGAGTGATGACTGCCGACAGTGTTATTGTACTCACCGACCTCGATAAGGGGCCTAATGAGGCTGATGCTGAAGCTCTTATGGTGGTGCTGGCAGTGGAATCTCTAAACCGCAAGGTCCATACCTGTGTACAGCTCCTTAACTCCGCCAACCGTATGCATTTGGAGCGTGCTCATGCTGACGAGATTATCTGTCTCGACCAACTCGGAGGGAATCTTGTTGTGGCTTCAGCCTTAAATCATGGCGTTTCGCATATAGTGGCGGAGTTACTAACCTTCGATAGAGGCAGTGAATTCTACCGCTACGATGGTCACATATCAGATGCATTGGAGGGAAGGGAGTTTGCAGAGGCAGTGCAGGTACTGGCGCAGCAACGCACGATTCTCCTGGCGGTGGAGACGGATTACTCCGAAGAATTGCGAGCGCAACTAAGTGCTGACATCTTGTATGAATTGCCGGAAGAGAATCGGGTGATGGTGGTTAATCCACAGTCCCGGTATAAGATTCGCCAGGGTGATGCTCTGTTTGTAATTTCAGAATCAGAGCCGACCGGACTCTGAAAGCTATGGAGTGGCGATGCAGTAGTAGTAATAATGAGCCTTCTGGTCATTGCTGCGCTTAAGTTACGACAGAGGCGCAAGACTTTTATCGTCATTAGTTAGTATGCCCTGGTTTTACTCGGTCTTTATGTTTTTGGCGCCTATATGCTTTATTCATTTCAAACATAGGCTTACGGTAAGCCCCTATGGTTGCGTCTCCTGGAGCGATGTTGTGTGAAGTTTCAGCAATGCTTAGGTCATCCAACCGTGTTGATTAAATCACCTTAGAGTGCTAAACTGCGTTCGTAGCCCCTGTAGCTCAGAGGATAGAGCGCTGGCCTCCGGAGCCAGGTGCAAGGGTTCGAGTCCCTTCAGGGGTATATGCTTAACTAAAAGGAGGTGTTTATGATATGGTGCAACTAGAAAGAGATCCAATTGGGATAAGGTGGCATGGGCGAGGTGGTCAAGGAGCAGTGACCGCAAGCAAGATCTTAGCAGAGGCAGGGAGATTTGAAGATAAGTATTTTTTGGGCTTGCCTGATTACGGAGCAGAGCGTGCTGGAGCCGCTATGCGCTCCTTTACCACAGTAAGCACCAAGCCAATAAGAGCCCTTTGTGAGATCGCTGAACCTGATGCGGTAGTAGTGCTTGATTCTACACTTCTTGACGAAGTCAATGTGGTATCTGGGCTTAAGGAAGACGGGGTGCTTTTGGTCAATTCCACTGAATCTCCGGCTAATATTCGTTCTAAGCTAGGCTATAAAGGGAAAATATATGCTGTTGACGCTACTTCCATTTCTATAAAAAATTTAGGTAAAAGTATTCCCAACATTCCCATGCTTGGCGCTCTGGCTCGGGCTGTCGAAGTAGTAAGCAAGGAGAATTTGCTTAAAATGATTAAGGAATCTCTCAGCGGTAAATTTAAAAAAGCAGTTGTTGTGGGGAATGTGAAAGCCTTTGAAGAAGCTTACGAGACGGTTCAAGCGGGCTAAAAATCTTTTGAAAGGAGAGTGCTAATGCGGCTAAAAAATTGGAAGGAATTAGAGACAGGAGTAGTAATTCTTGAACCAGGTAACTCGGTACTGTATCGAACGGGCACATGGCGTACTTTTCGACCAACAATTGATATGGAGAAGTGCACTCACTGTATGTTCTGCTGGCTTTATTGCCCAGATGGCAGCATTTTGGTTAAAGATAGTAAAGTGATAGGAATTGATTATGAACACTGCAAAGGTTGTGGTATTTGTGCCTATGAGTGTCCTAAGAAGGCGATCACCATGATAGAAGAAGCTGAAGCAAGAAAGGAGGAGGCAAAATAATGGCTGAAGTTATAGTAAGAAAGGCTGAGCTTAAAGCTCTCGAAGGCGACAGAGCGGTGACTGAAGCCATGCGCCAGATAAATCCTGATGTTGTGGCTGCTTATCCTGTTACCCCTCAAACTGAGATTGTTATGGAGTTCAGCCAATTCGTCGCCGAGGGCTTGGTAGATACGGAGTTCATCCCCGTGGAAAGCGAGTTTGCTGCCATGAGCTCCTGTATAGGGGCTTCTTCTGCTGGTGCTCGAGCCATGTCAGCTACCTGTGGGCCTGGATTAGAACTCATGTGGGAAAACCTCTGGGTTGCCTCAGGGCTTCGCTGTCCCATTGTAATGGCAGTGGTTAATAGGTCTCATGCCGCTCCCCTTAATATACTTACTGACCAGACCGATATGATGGGATCTCGTGATACAGGCTGGGTTCAAATCTATGCCGAAAACCATCAAGAAGTTTATGATAACTTCATTCAGGCGGTACGCATAGCAGAGCACCCCGATGTTCTCCTACCGATAATGTCTGGTCATGCTGGTTTTGTTTTAGGGCATACTTTGGGTCGAGTTGAAGTCTTGCCTGATGAGGTGGTAAGGAATTTTGTTGGAGAGTATAAACCCCTTTATTCTCTCTTAGATATAGATCATCCCAAAACTTTTGGAGCTTACGATCACTGGGATTATTTCTTCGAACACAGACGCCAGGTATTCGAAGCAATAAATAACGCCTTAAGAGTTATCCCGGAGATCGGGCAGGAATATGGCAGAATTAGCGGGAGGTATTACGGACTGGTTGAGCCCTACAGGCTTGATGATGCCGATGCGGTGATTATGATCATAGGTTCAGGGGCAGGTGCGTGCCGGGAAGCTGTGGATGAGATGCGAGAAAAGGGTACAAAAGCAGGGATGCTTAAAGTTCGTTGCTTCCGTCCCTTCCCAGCCGAGGAAGTGGTAAAGGCCCTCAAGGATAAAAAGGCAGTGGCAGTGATGGATAGATGCGCCTGCTTTGGTGCTGAGGGAAGTCCTTTATTCACCGAGACCTGCGCAGCCTTCTTCAATCGCGGTCTACGCATGAAGCTCATCAATTACTTTTATGGCTTAGGTGGTCGGGACACCGTTCCCTCTGAATTCTGCGACATTTTGCGCGAACTATCTCAAATTGCCGAGACCGGTGAGATTAAGCCGCCGCTCGTTAGATATCTTGCCGTTAGAGAGTAAGGAGGTAATATGGCAATAAAGTTAAAGGAGATATGTAATCAGGAAGATAAAATAGCGCCGGGGCACAGGGCCTGTCATGGATGTCCAGAAACCATTATCGTTCGACAGGTATTGCACACAATAACTGCCATGGGTAAGCCGGTAGTAGCGGCTTGCCCCACCAGCTGTCTGGAAGTTTGTACTTCTCCTTATCCTCAGACTGCTTGGCGAGTCCCTTGGATTCACAATGCTTTTGAGAACGCTTCCAGCACATTGGCTGCTGCTTGGTCGACTTACAAGCATTTTGTCA
>Ga0114922_10003156_pt1 | contig 15388 bp, 11 predicted proteins | sample AartaG_FD_100975 | JGI IMG/M metagenome (GOLD analysis project Ga0114922, IMG submission 100975) | Deep subsurface microbial communities from Aarhus Bay to uncover new lineages of life (NeLLi) - Aarhus_00045 metaG | ecosystem: Environmental > Aquatic > Marine > Oceanic > Sediment | place...
CCGGCAGGGGCGAGAGATTGACAGGCTACGTGGGGAGAACGCCCGAGCATGTTCTGCGGCCGCCGACCTTTCTTCCGAGCCTGTCAAACGGCAGGCTCCGAAGAAAGGCCACGTTGCCTGCATCCTGCTGGCAACGACATCCGCCTGTGGCGGATGCGGCGGCCCGGGATGCACGGGGGCAACACGGCTTAGCCTATCAATCTGTTGCTCCGGCGGGACGAGCCCGTCGGGGGCACTTTCGAAGACGGGACGTGCCATTTTAGACCACGCTAAACACATACCTTTCTTCAGAAAGGTTTCCCCGCACAGGGGCCACCTGAGAAGGCGGCGCGACGAACTAAGACGTTCGTCGAGGTAGACGGCATAGCGGAGCGTCTCCGAAAAACCGGGACGGTTCTGCCGACGAAGCGAAGGCTTGAACCAAGATTTCTTGTCGCACCCGGCGGCCGTTCCCGCCCGAACAACCCTTGCACCGTGCAGGCCTCCATTATACAATCATGATCGTGGCACCGGCGTCGCCCTTGCGGGGTGCGCCAGACACTTACGCGGAAGGGAACTCGGAATGAAAAAGAGCCGCATAAGGACCATCCTGATAATATTCGCCATAGTCGTGATCGCGTGCTTCGGTGCGATTCTGGCTCTTTGCATGGACGAGGCACCGCCAAAGGACGACGACCTCCAACTCGTGCGGCCGGCCGTGGCCGACGAGGAGAATGCGATTTGGTACTTCGTCCGAGCCGCGAAGAAAACATACGACCCCGGTAACAACTGGCCGGACATGCTTTACGACGACAGTTCATGGGACGTCGACCTCGTGGCGGAGCTTCTCGACAAGAATGCCGAAACGCTTGGATTGCTCAAGAAAGGCCTGGCATGCACAAAGGCTCAAAACCTGGAATTCAGGGATGGAACAGATGGGACGGATATCCGGCGGTATTTCAAGCCATTGAGACAAGGGGCGCGGCTGCTCTCGCTACGTGCCTGTGATCTCGCTGCAAACGGCCGGCCGGAGAAAGCGTTGGATGAGGCCCTGAGTATCTTGCATCTCGGCCGGGCCCTTCAAAACTGCGGCGGCGACTACGATTACCTGCGTGCCGGAGCCGCCATCAAGGCCGTCGGCCTCACAAGGATCCGCATGCTTGTGTCGGATATGACCGTCGACCCCGACCTGCTGAGGCGCTACATCGCGGTGCTCGATTCGCACCGGATCGGCAGGAAGGCGCTCAGCGATACATTGAAGAGCGAATACGCGAAATCATGCGACGAAATCGACACCGTCCGCTTGGGCGCGGGGCCCGATTTCATGCCATTGCCCGAGGTCCCTGGCTTCATCTGCGCATACTCTTTTAAGCCGAACGCAACGAAAAGGAAATTGGCCGAGGCCTGCAGGATCTGCCTCAGCAATGTTGAGAAGAGATTCTGTGACCAAACGGCTACGGAAGCTATTCCTGAGGTCCAGTTTCGGGGAGATGTCCTTGAGTACCGACTGAAGCTGTTCCTCAGGCGGAATCGGATAGGATGGATGATTTACACATGGCAGACAGCCGCCCTGAGCGAGATTGTGATAGCCGGGCTGTATGATCGTAATTTCGTGTCCGCGATCCAAATCGTCGTCGCCCTCAGGTGCCACCAGCTCAAGACAGGCGCGTTGCCCGCTTCCCTCGACGAACTATGCCCCGAGTATTTCGGTGATGTGCCCGTCGATTGGTTCGACGGCAAGCCTTTGCGGTACTCGCCTGAAAAGAAACTGATCTGCTCTGTGGGGAAAGACCTCACAGATGACGGCGGCGACGAAGAGAAAGATATCACCTTCAAGATAGGCCGTTGAGCCCCGCTCCGGGCTGTCCTCACTGACCCCGATACATAATTTTACTTTTCAATTGCTTGACTTTCGGCAGTTTCCGTGGTATTCTTTGTTAGGGAACAGCGGGCCCACGGCAAGAGAGGGCACAAGGACTAATGGCGTGAAATTAAGGCATTCAGAGGGCAGGCAATGCCTGTCCTTCGGACAGGTTCGCCGAGCTTGCGCTCGGCGGGCCGCAGCCCCGCGACGGGGCCTGTCCACCATTCGGCGGGCAGCCGGCCCCTACAACGGCGCGGACGCCTTAATGTCACACCATTCGGCACAAGGACGTCTTATGGCCGCAAGAAGATCTTCGCTGGACCCCGGAGGGGGTCCCCACGTCAAAACGACCTGCCGGGGAATCCCGGCGCCGCTTCCGGCGGCCGAGCCGCTGCAATTCTGCACAATACGCCACCGCCCTCGGCACGGCACGGTAGTGGGCACGACGCCCGCGGAGCGCAAGACGTCCGTCGAGATATCCCCGCCGCCGTCTGTCAAAAAGAATACGATCAAGGAACGCGCTGCACTCATTGATGCCGTCGTCGAATATCAAGAGGAGGGCTATCTTCGCGCTCGTCATCCGCGGTGACGTTCCATCGAGCCAACAGGGTGCGCCTTCGGCAAGGCGCTGCTTTGGATTCTCCTTGTTTTTCAGTTCACGCTATGTGATTCGATCTCTGAAGGAGCCGAAGCATGAAGCTCAACGTTCTTTTTCTTCTTCTGCCTGCTGCCCTGTTGTGCGGATGCGAAACACGCCAGATGAACCTCGTGGCGCCCGATATCGGCGTCTTTGTCGATAGAAGGCGCTCCGTGACGGAAAAGGAGATTCAGGAAGCGTTCGAACAGAAGCCGACGATCAAAGCGGGAAACACAATAGGCATCGTTTTCGTTTCCGGGACCGACAGCTCGGGCAACGCGGTGCAAGTGGGCACCGCCGACGAGAGCAAAGCATGGCAGTCTGCCTTTCAAGACAGTTACCTCGTGTCCGACGTCGTCTTCCTCTCATCGGAGTTCACGCCGTCGGTGAGGGATATCCGCGTATTGAGAAGGAACGCTGCAACGCTCAACTGCGATCTGCTGCTGATCTACGGCGTCTCGTGCGATTACTCGCGCCGGGCCAATCCCCTGTCGGTGCTATACATCACGGTGATCGGCGCCTTCTTCATCCCCGGAGACACCCTCACCGCAGCCAGCATAGCAAGGGCTGCGCTTATCAACGTCCGCACCGGCCACGTGTATGGCGTGGTCGAGGCTTCGGCCAGTCAGAGCACGGTATTGCCGACGGTGTGGATTTCCGGCAGCCTTACGCAAATGTATCGCAATGTTTCGCTGAATGCGCTCAGGGAGCTTCGAAAGAAACTTCGCCCGATCATAGACCGCCTTCGCGACCAGGTCGTGGAAGTGGCAGAATAATCGGCTCGCAGAACGTAACGCGCCCGTCACCTCATTGCCGGGCGCTTTTTCATTTGATGACGAAAGGCCACAGGGATGAACCGCGAACGACTTGAAGAACTGCTCAAGGGAATGCGATCGGCAGGGCTGGGCATTGTCGGGGATTTCTTTCTCGACCGCTACATGATAATCGATCCGAAGCTGGAGGAAATATCCGTCGAAACCGGCCTTCCCGCCCACCAGGTGGTCCAATTGCGCCCCAGCCCGGGGGCCGGCGGATCCGTCACCACCAAAGTCGCCGCCCTGGGCGTGGGAACCATTCATGCCGTCACCATGCTCGGAGACGACGGCAACGGCTACGACCTGCGCAAGGAGCTGACGAAAGTTGGCGTGCGACTCGACCACGTGGTCCAACGAGCCGACCGCTTCACACCCACCTACGGCAAGCCGATGCTGCGCCGGCCGAACGGCACCGAGGAAGAGATCAGCAGAATCGATGTTAAGAACCGCAAACCACTGCCAAACGAGGTGGAGGAATCGGTAGTCCTGTCCCTGCGGCAGCTTGCCGGTGAAGTGGACGGAATCATCGTCGTCGACCAGGTAGAGCAGCCAAACTGCGGGGTCATAACTGACCGCGTGCGCGAAGAAGTTGCCCGGCTGGGAGCAGAGCGCCCTGACCTGGTCATTTTCGCGGACAGCCGCAATCGGATACCGTTGTTTCGCAACGTTATGATGAAGCCTAATTTCCGGGAAGCCGCCCGGGCGCTGGGGCTGCCCGAGGAAGAAGAATCGGAACAAGCCGCCCACCAAATGGCTCAGAGCCTGGCAGGAATGATCCAACGGCCCGTTTTTCTGACGATGGGGCCGAGAGGGCTGATCGCCGCGGACGGCAATGCGGCGCACACGGTGCCCGCGTTCCCCGTGGAGGGCATGATCGACACCACCGGCGCGGGCGACACCGTTACGGCGGGGATCGTGTCGGCCTTGTGCGCGGGCGCGAGCATCGACGAGGCAGCCGAGGTCGGCAACCTCGCGGCCTCGATCACCATAAAGCAGCTCGGCACCACCGGAACCGCCACCCCGCAGCAGATGATCGAAGCACTCGAACACTATCTGATGAATTATGAGTTATGAGTTCTTGTCTTCTTTCTTCTCTGCGCTCTCTGCGCCTCGCGCCGTCCGCCTTCGCGGGGGCCATAGCTATGGCGGAGGACCCGCCTTAGCGGCGTGCCGTCGCCATAGCGGCTTTGGCGCGTCGGAGACTTTGGCGCGTCGGCGACTGCGGTGATGTCTTTGGACCTTGGACCTTGGACTGATGACTGAGCGACTGTGCGACTGAGCGGAGGTGTCGCGCACCGACCAAAACCATATTTCGTTGTCGCACCCCCGCGGGCACTATGTGGTTTTTTTCATTTGATTCCGACAGATTTACGGCTTATAATAGTAAATGGAGGCAGTGCGGGCGCGTCGACCGCGAGAGCCCCCGCCAGCCGATTGATCACGAACGCGGAAAGCATTTTTTGGCCGTGGTAGATGGGGAACCGGCGGTACCCTGTAACCGGCAATCCGCCATAGCCGGATCGATGCCCTTCCGAGGCTGTGAATCTTCGGTTTCTGTCGCGAAAAGTGGTGTTGAAGGTCGTCCCCTACGCAATGAAACGGTGTGAACCTGGTCAGGGTCGGAAGGCAGCAGCCATAAGCATTCGCTTTCATGTGCTGTAGGATTCGGTGACTGGAGCTAACTGTCGTGGCGTGAGCCGAAGGGTCCTGTCGGAGAAGGGTCCACGGCTTTTATTTTGCACCATGCGTCGCACGCTGTTGAGGAACCTAAACGTGTAATGGCTTATCTTGTCCTTGCCCGAAAATACCGCCCGCAGCACTTCGACGAGGTAGTCGGCCAGGAGAGCGCCGCCCAAACGCTCAAGAACGCTATTGATAACGACCGGGTGGCGCACGCGTATCTTCTTGCGGGGCCGCGGGGCGTGGGCAAGACGTCGATGGCGCGCATCCTCGCCCGCGCCCTCAACTGCGAAAAAGGCCCAACCACCATCCCCTGCAACGAATGCGACCTGTGCATGAGCATAGCCCGAGGCGATAGCATAGACGTAATCGAGATCGACGGGGCATCCAACCGCGGCATCGACGAGATCCGCCTCCTCCGTGAAAACGCCAGATACATCCCCAGCCGCTGCAGATACAAGATATACATAATCGACGAAGTTCACATGCTCACCGAGCCCGCCTTCAACGCCTTGCTCAAGACGCTGGAGGAACCGCCCGCGCATGTGATCTTCATATTCGCGACAACCGCGGCGCACAAGCTGCTCGAAACAATTCGCTCGCGCTGCCAGCGACTCGACTTCAAGCGCATCCCCACGCCCAAGATAATCGATACGCTCGAAAAGATCTGCAAGGCCGAAGGGATCAAGATCGAGCCGGCGGCGCTCCGGACCATCGCACGCAACGCGCGCGGCGGCCTGCGCGATTCCGAATCGATGCTCGATCAGCTCATATCGTTCGCCGGCAAAAAGATCACCGAGGAAGACGTATCCGAAGCCCTGGGCGCGCTGCCGAGGGACGAGGTTTTCGCGCTTGTAGACCTGATAAACCAAGCCAACGCCCCCGGAACGCTCGAACTGCTGGACCGTGCCGTGCTCAAGGGTATCGACAACGAAACGTTTCTGAACGAACTGACCGGGCATTTTCGCACGTTGATGCTGCTGAAGCTCTGCGGGCAAGACTCGCCCCTCATAGACGAAAACGACGACGACCTCCGGCGCCTCGCCGAGCAGGAAAAGGCCATGAGCACCGACTTGATCCTCTACGCGATCCAGGTGCTCAGCGATGCGAGGACAAGGATCCGCCACAACGTCGAGGGCCGGATACTCGTTGAAATGGCCCTGATACGACTGGCTCACATGGGAAAGATGGTCTCGCTCGATGAGCTGGCCCAGCGCCTCGAAGCGCTCGAAGGCTCCCGGAGATCAGGCGGCCGGGGTGGTCCGTCTGCCGGACCCTTTCAATCGCAGCCGGCAGCGGCGTTAGATGGTACCGCAACATACCACAACGCCACCGAACATCCGCCCAAGGTTGCTGAGCCGGCAGCGACCGAGCACGATAGCAGCCTTTGGGGCCGGATCGTGGCCGAGGTCGGCCACAACAGTCGTGTGACGGCATCCGCCCTCGTGGGCCTGGGCAAACAGACCGACGACGTGGTGGTGATCAACTATGTGAAGCGGCCCGGTTTCCGCGGCGAGGTCGTGAAGGAAGCCGTCAAGAACATTTTGGACACCGGCGCCCGAGTGGCGCTGCAACAGGTCGACGGTGCGCCGGCGGCCGACGACGAACGGCCCGTCCGCGCCGCGCCCAAGACAGACATGCCCGTGGCGCCCGACGACAGGTTTGCGGCGTATTACGATGACCCGGCGGTCCAGAGCATTGTAAAAACCTTTCATGGCAGAATTGTTGACGCCAAGGGAGAATAGGAATGCCAAAAGGATTGGGAAACCTCACGGGCTTCATAAAGCAAGCCCAGGAGATGCAGAAGAAGATCGCCGCCGTCCAGGACGGCCTCAAGAATCGCGTGGTCGAGGGTTCGTCCGGCGGCGGGATGATCACGGCGATGGTCAACGGCCGTCAGGAGCTGCTCAAGATCAAGATCGATCCGCAGGTTGTGGATCCGGACGACGTCGAAATGCTCGAAGACCTCGTGGTGGCCGCGGTCTCGCAGGCGGTGAAAAAATCCAAAGACCTCGCGAAGGAGGAAATGGCAAAAGTCACCGGCGGCTTGAGTATTCCGGGTATGGCGTAGGATAGCCGGGCGCGCCGGCAGAAATTTCTCAAGCAGGGCGGTGGTTGTTCCGATAAAAGAAATGGACGGAAAAAGTTGAATGAAAGGTTATCCCAAGTCTCTGAGCAGACTTATCGAGGAGTTGGAGAAGCTCCCCGGCATAGGGACGAAAACGGCCGAGCGCCTTGCTTTTCATATTCTGAAGGTCACGGCCGACGAGGCGATGGGCTTGGCCTATGCAGTGCGCGATCTCAAGAAGAACACGCGCATGTGCTCGGTGTGCTGCAACGTGGACGAGACGGACCCCTGCTGGGTGTGCAGTGACCCCAGCCGCGACGCCGGCGTGATCTGCGTTGTGGAGCAAACACGCGATTTGCTCGCACTCGAGCGAAGCGGCGTATACGGCGGCCTGTATCACGTTCTCGGAGGGCACATATCGCCACTTGAAGGAATCTCGGCGCAAAGCTTGACAATTGACAAACTTCTTGGTAGAATTACAGAGGAGATCAGGGAGGTCATACTAGCCACCAACCCGAATATGGAAGGTGACGTCACCGCCAACCACATCGCGGGCCTGTTGAAGCCGCGCGGGGTCAGGGTAACGCGACCGGCGAGGGGGCTGCCCCCGGGCAGTCAGGTTGAGTCGGTGAGCCAGTCGATACTGACCGACGCCATTCATGGGCGACAGGAGATCGAGTAGAGGAAGCACCTATGGCGATGAGAATGGAAATGAGGCTGCAGCAGAGGCTCGAGCTGAGAATGAAGCTCGCGCCCATGATCATTCAATCGATAGAGATCCTGCAGCTTCCCACTCTCGAGCTTCAGGAGCGGATCAAGCAAGAGCTGGTGGAGAACCCCGTCCTCGAAGAGCTCGAGATCAAGCCGGACGAATCGGAAGCCACCCCGCTCGAGGCCGAAGCCACCACCGCCGCGGATAAAGCTCTCGAACAAATGGCGGAGATGGAAAAGCACTGGCGGGAGTATTCCGACCAGACCCGCCCCAGGGCCGTCCGTGAAGAGAAAGACAAGAAGCACGAGGCGATGCAAAACACGGCCGCACGACCGGAGTCGCTCCAGGATTTCCTCTTCAATCAATTCAGCCTGCTCGATATCACCCCTGGCCAGAAGCTGATCGCCGAGAACGTCATTTACAACATCGACGACAACGGCTACCTGCAGAGCAGCGCCCAGGAGATCGCCGCCGCCTCCGACGATGCATCGCCCGACGAGGTGGAAGCAGTGGTTGCGATGGTGCAAACGCTCGATCCGCCCGGCGTGGGCGCTCGCGACCTCAAGGAGTGCCTGCTCCTTCAGCTCATCGAACCCGAGAAGCACTCTCTCGAAAAAGACCTGATCGAGAATCATCTCGAAGACATACACATGAACCGCATCCCGAAAATCATGCGGGAAACCAACCGGTCGGCCGAAGAAATACAGAGCGCCGTCGAGTTCATCAAGATGCACCTCAATCCGCGCCCCGGAAACGTGTTCGGCGGCGAAACGCCTCAATACATAACGCCCGACGTTACCGTGGAAGAGGCGGACGACGGCTACGAGGTGCACCTTGTAGACAATCACCTCCCCCAGCTTTTCATCAGCCCCCTCTACCACCGGATGCTCAGCGACGAATCGACTTCGGAGCAGGCAAAGGAGTTCATACGGCGCAAGATTCAGGCGGCACGGTGGCTGATCGACTCGATAGAACAGCGACGAAACACACTCCAGAAGATAACCAACGAACTCGTAAGGATTCAGCGAGGCTTCTTCGATCACGGCATCGGCGCCCTGCAGCCCCTCAAGATGCGCACCATAGCCGTCGCCACAGGTGTGCACGTTTCCACCGTGAGCCGTGCCATCGCCGATAAATACATGCAAACCCCCCGGGGCATTTTCCCGCTGAAATTCTTCTTCAGCGGTGGCACGCGCAACGTCGAGGGAACTATGACCTCGCGCAAGAGCATCAAACAGCTCGTCATTGAGGTGATCGAAAACGAAGACAAGACCAATCCGCTCAGCGACGACGATGTTGCGAAGAAACTCAAGGCCGAAGGCATCGATATCGCGCGCCGAACGGTCACCAAATACCGAAAAGCCCTGAGAATACCATCTTCCCGGCGCCGCAAGTCTTACTTACCGAGCACAGAAGCCGTAAACTGACAATGTTTCGAATCCGTCCCGGGAGCGCCCACCTTTTCTGCCTCGCCCTTGTTGTGTGGGCGCTTTCGCGACAGGCCCTCGCCCGCAGCGATCAGCCCCCATCCCTGACAGCCGTGCCGGGATTCGCAGGTTGCTTTCGACCCGGGCATTTCCTGCCCCTCAACGTTACAATCCGGACCACCCAGCGGTCGGTCATCGGACAACTGATCGTATCGTCCGACACCATAGTCATACGCAAGCGCGTCGAGCTTCCCGCACCATCCGTCCGCACGTTCAACTTCCTGCTTGCGCCGCAGTTGCTGCGGCCGGTCGTTGAGGTCAGGCTCCTCTCCGAAGGCAAGATAGCAGCCCAAACGCAGCTTCGCTCTCTCAGAGCCGTGCCGGCGTCCGCGCTCTTGGTCTCGCTGGTAGGCAATGCGCCGGCAAGGTTCACACCTCTTGTAAACAAACTGCCCCAAGGCTCTCAGCTCAGCCACGCCGCGGCCAAAGAGCTCCCTACGGTTTTTCGCGGTTACGAGGCGCTCGACCTCCTGATAATCGGCGACCTTTCCTCTGAGCTGACCAATCCGCAGCGCGAGGCCGTAACGACCTGGCTGCGCGGCGGCGGCAGCATGCTCGTGATCATGCCCGCCGGCGGCATCGGCTCGGCCGGGGCTTTCTGGCAGAGGTTCCTCCCCGATGAGGTGGTCAACATTGCTTTGAACCTGCGCGGCGCCGACCGGGCAACGGCCATGAGATCGAGCAAACTCAGCGTCTTCGCCGATGAAAAGCACCCGGGCTTGGTCGGTTTCAACATCGGCCTCGGCAGGGTGCTGCTCTCTACCCACGGCCAGGGCCACATCATCGCAGCGCAGAAAGCGCGCGAGGATATCGCACAAGCCATCCTCCACCTGCTGGCCCTCGACACCCCGCCGAGAAGATCGAGCGATCCGCTGCCGGCGGCCGACGTATACGAGCTGTTCGAAAAGCCCGGCTGGCCCCGGCGCGTCAGGACAACGATCTGGATATCCGTTCTGGGTTACGCCCTGGCGATGGCCGTCACGCTCAAAGTCTTCGCGCGCGAAAGACCGATTGTGTTCGCGGCATTCACCGTGGCCTTTGCCGCCGCGTTCACGGCAGGCATGTACTTCGCAGTGCTGCCCGGACCCAGGCTCACGGTGCAGAGCGTGGGTATCGCACGGGCCCGTCCGGGGGCGTCGGCCCTGGCAGTCACCCACTACCTGCATCTCGCCTCCCCCACCGACACCGACCTCAGCGTTACTTTTGCCGCACCCACGAAGCCGTTGTTCTTCTCCGATACGATGCTGGCGCACGGGCCGGTGGACATCAGGCAAACCGCCGACGGCTGGCGCTACGATATGCCCCCGGGCGCGGGTAAGCCCTTCTGCTTCGAGCAAAGCCGTGTGTCGACATTCAGCGGAAGCATAGCGATACACGTGACCGATAGCCGCTATGAAATCACTAATAGCGCGGCCGACCTCGCGACCGGCGCGCCCATAACGCTCACCGACGTCATCCTCACCGACGGCGCCGACGCCATTCTCATCAGAGAACTCTCCCACGGCAAGACCATTTCCGTCGATTTGGCCCCCGGGGAAGCAATACCTATAGAAAGGCTGATCTGGGACACCTTCGCGGCCCGCCGGCAGTGTCGCTACCGTTTGCTCCGCCGCTGGGTTGCGGGGCATCGTCCCGGCTCCGGAACATGGCTCCTCGGCTGGTCTGCGCGGCGCCCCGAGCCGCCGGTCAGGGGCCGCCTGCTCTCACGCGAGCACAAAGGCACCCTGTGGGAGATCGAGGTCAAATAGTTTTCAGGCAACGATGGTTGGGAGGGAAGCTCTTTGAAAAGAGGTTCCCCCAGCACAGCCGGCGACTTGCGGCGGCCAGGTGTCTCTTTCGGGCTCGCCTTTTTAGCCCGAAGGGCGATAGTCTGTAGCCACGGGCGTAAGCCCGTGGAAAACAGTTGGCCCCAACCGCAGAGCCCCCGCAGGGGGCGGCAGAACAGTTCGACGACGAGGACGAGGACGACGACGAGGACGAGAGGAAATGCTGCGCACCAACCAAAAACCATATTTCGTTGGCGCACCCCTCCCGCCCAGGGCAAACGATTCTTCTTGACTATTGGCTTCTTCACTGATAGAATTCTCCGGAGCAAAGGAACAGCAACCCGACCGGCCGGTGGTTTAACGGAGGTGCTACAAATGCTTGCGCACAGGACCATTGTCTGCCTGCTCGCATTGTTCGTTGGTGGAGCATTTGCCGGCGAACCCAACCCACCCGACAAAGGCGATACCGACGCAAAGACCAAGGAGATAACCAGCCGTTACTACGCGGACCTCGCCCAGGTGCATTTGAAGTACAAGGTCTACGACCAAGCCGAAGAATGCTTCAAAAGAGCCATAGAGATGGAGCAGAGCTCCGGCGTGATTTCGGATTACGCCTACCAGCTCGCCCGCCTTTACAACGACTGGGGCCGCCATGACCAAGCCGAAGCGATGTTCGAATTCTGTCTTGAGCTGACTCCCGACACCTCCTCGATAGTGAACAGAAGCCGCGAGCTGGCGCGTTTCTACGAGGGCAAGGGTTACTACGACAAAGCCGAAGCGGTATACAGGAAAGCCCTCGAAAAGGCCGATGGCCCGCTCGCGCGGTTACTCAAACAGGAGTGGCTGCGCGCGTGCAGTAAAACGGGGAAGCTCGAGCAGATAATCGCCGAGAAGGAGAAGGAATCTGCCGCCGATCCCATGAACACCGATTTGCTTGCCGATCTCGGCCACGCGTACCGCCTCGGTCGCGATCACGAAAAGGAGGAGGAGGCATATCGGAGGATTCTCGAGATCGATCCCAAGAATCAGAAGGTCCTTTCTCAGTTGGCCAACGCCCAGCGAAGCGCCGGCCGGACCGACGAAGCCATAAAGACCTATGAGCAACTCATCAAGACCAATCCGGCGGCCAGATCCCACTATATCGCCGAGATCATAAAGCTTTACGTTCGGTCCGGAAAAACACAAGAGGCACAGGCGTGGGAAAACAGGCTGGTGAGCCGTGAAGGAAGAGATGCGCCGTCGGCCCGCGCACGCCTTGGAAGGCTCTATCACGGTCTGAAGATTTACGATAAGGCCATCGAGCATTACCTGGCAGCCGTCGAGGCCGCCCAGGCCCCCCGCCAGAAGCAGCAGTACCGCATTCACCTTGCACGAGCTTACCTCGCGGCAGATAAACCGGCCCAAGCTGAGGAGGTATGTGAGCAGGTGGTCGACAACAGCAGCAGACCCGCTTTTCGGCGCGAAGCCCAAGCGCTCCTCGCCCGCATCCGCAGGGAGCGCGCCAAAGAGCAAGATGCAACAAAGCCCCGAGAGCAAGAATAGTCAGAGGAAAAACTTGCCAACGAAGAATATTGTCGGCGGCCACCTTGTCTTGCCCGAAGCCTGCATCCCAGGCGAAATACGTATTCAAGATGGAAAAATCGCGGAAATCGTCACCTACGCAGACAACGCACCCCCCGGCCCCGCACCGGGCGGCCCGCAAGATCACTCGGCACAGGGCTGCTATGTCGCTCCCGGATTCATCGATCTTCACATTCAGGGATTCGCAGGCACAGACGTTGCCAAGGCGACGGGCGACGCCATCCCCAACATGGCCCGAGCGATGCCGGCCTTCGGGACCACTGCCTACCTGGCCACGCTCGGCTACAAGCACGGAATACTCACCAATCTTCTGCCCTGGGTACACGCCGACACAGGCGGAGCCACGATGCTGGGCCTCTATCTTGAAGGGCCCTTCATAAATCCGGGGCGGCTGGGCGCCATCCCGCCGGCTTACTGCATGAAGCCCGACCCCGCCACGCTCGAATCTATCCTCGACGAAGCGCGCGGCCACCTCAGGATCATGACCGTTGCACCCGAGCTGGAGGGATCGCTGGGACTGATTGAAGAGCTCGACACAGCCGACGTGACCCCCGCCATCGGCCACACGCTGGCGACCTACGACCAGGCAATGCGGGGTATCGAGGCCGGGCAGCGCCACACCACGCACCTGTTCAATGCAATGACCGGGCTCAATCACCGCGAACCCGGCGCGGTGGGCGCGGTGCTGGCCGCCGCGCACGTATCGGCAGAGCTCATAGCCGATGGCATTCACATACACCCATGTGTCCTCAAGATGGCCATCGGCATCAAGGGGCCCGAGAAGGTCGCCGTGATAACCGACGCCGTGCCCGCCGCCGGGCTCAACGGCGAAGCCTCGCCCGACTTCATGGGCAATGGCGCAAGCATCGTCGACGGCGCCCCGCGTCTGGCCGACGGCACGCTCGCGGGCAGCATTCTCACGCCCATCAAAGCTCTCGAAAACCTCGTCCGGCTTGTCGGCCTGCCCCTCCACACGGCCGTCCGAATGCTCACCCTTACCCCGGCTGCCGTTGCCGGCGTGCCCGCCACCAAGGGCAGCCTGCAAAAGGGCAAAGACGCCGACCTCGTGATCTTCAACGACGAGTTTGAAGTGCAGGCAACATTCGTACGCGGGAAGCTTGTGTGGCAGAGGTAAGACGCTCAGAGCCGGCGCAATGCGCTTTTCTTCAGTTGGCTCCCGCTGGTGAGAGCTTGGGGTGCTCGTCCCCCACCAGGCCCTTCTGCGTCAGGCGAAATGCTTTGTAAGGCAGGCGGTACGCCGGGATCTTGCCCATCGCCACTCGCAGGCGAAGGTTTGTCGCGTCGATCATTGCCGAATGCAGGTTCATGCTCGCGATCGGCACGCCTTCGGCACCGGCAATGTTGCAGTTGAGATCGATGGTGCCCTTCTTCCGCTGCACGAGGGAATACGCAGTGCCTGTCCGGCCCCAGTAGGCCCCGCTGACGTTGCCGTCATATAGGCTGTCGAAGCTGTTTGCCGCGCCCACAAAGCCGGCCGCCGCGCGCCTCACGGCCATAGAGTCATGGTCAAACTCCACAATCACAGCGTCGAGTTGGCTTCCCGAGGCGATCAGGAGGTTGGTCCCGCACGACCGCGGCAGTTTCCTTACCATCTCGACGGCCTGGCCGACGGTCTCTGCGTTTTCGGCGAGATGGCGCAGCAGGAAGCACGTGGATATCCCCTCCAGCGAATTGCCCCGGGCGCCGAGAGCCGTGTTGTTCGACACGACAAGGCCCTTGGCGTTGAGGAGCGTCCAGCCGTTGATAATACCCGCCCACGTGATGGTGACGAACGGAATCTTCCCGCGCGGGCGATAGCAGGCGATGATCGAGGCATACTCGCCCACGCCATTGTCGTAGTAGTCGAAGTTCCGCCCTACGATGCAGACCCTGTCCTTCGTATTCGGAGGCAGGATCGCAAAAGAGGTGCACAAAGGCGAGCCGCCGGGGCCGTCGATGCACCGGCGCACGTCGCCGAAATACTGCAGCAGCAGCAAGTCGCGGTAAGGCACATCCGCGGCCTCTGCAATTGCCTTGAGTTCGGCGATGTATTCCTTCGGCTGAAACCCCTCCATCACCTTGCTGCCGGCGAGTATGTTGTTGTACGATGCGGCGTCGCTCCCGAAGTCGTCGGTGATCATATCCTTTATGACGCGCCTGATCGTCGCACCCAGCATTCGACCATAGGCGGCGCCAATCTCTTCGGGCGTCCCCTCAACGCTCACGATTCTGTAGCCGTTTATCGTCTCCTGCCGGCAAGCTGCGACGGCGTGGGCGGCGGCCGGCGGCGCAAGCGCGGACGCGTCGCCGGTGGGGCTGTTCTGGTCGGGAGAGCACCCCCAGACGCACAGGATCGACGCACACAGGAGCAGAAGCACATTGACCCGTTTGGGACCGGTGATCACCGTCATAACCTCTCACCTATATTTCCGGGATATGGATTTTCTTCGCAGCGACCAATTCCACGTTCTGGCCGAGTTCCAGCGGCTTTGGCGACTTCGCTTCCTTGTCCGCGCCCCGGTCAGGAGTACATGCAAGTGTATTCATCCGCCGCCGGCATGTCAAGCAGAATCCTTGCTCGGGTCGGTCAGCGTTCCTCGAGGGTCGCCCCTCCGGGGCTCATGGATTATTATGTGCCCCTTACCCAGGGTTCCCTTCCGACCTCCGGTCGTCGGTCACCCTGGGCTAACGGTTATATGCAAGATGAAAGTGCACCCCCTGAAAGGGTGCACATATGGCTGGAATAAACTCCCTTGACAATGACAATCGCAGGTGCGAGAATAACAGTCACCATGGACA
>Ga0114922_10003157_pt1 | contig 15387 bp, 13 predicted proteins | sample AartaG_FD_100975 | JGI IMG/M metagenome (GOLD analysis project Ga0114922, IMG submission 100975) | Deep subsurface microbial communities from Aarhus Bay to uncover new lineages of life (NeLLi) - Aarhus_00045 metaG | ecosystem: Environmental > Aquatic > Marine > Oceanic > Sediment | place...
AGTAGAGAAATTGAAACAAGCAGGCGGATTAATTTTTATTTGCGACAGTAAAGAGAAGTTAGAAGAGTATTTAAAAAAATACTTTGTTCCTTTCATATCACATAAAGAAGCTGTTGATATAAGCACTGATGATAGATTTAGAAGTGTTACGACCTGTAATGTATACATTCGCAACTTCAGGAAAGTGTGCTGAATTTGGTAGAAAATAGGGGGACACCTAGAAAATAGGGGGACACCACACTCAAAACGCGGTGAAATAAGTATGGTGTCCCTGTAATTCACTACGGCGGAGAGTAATAGGAATCAAATCCGCGAGGCAATCGCGAGAATGGAGAAAGGGGATCCGGAACTACGAGATGTTAACAAGGTCCTAGAGCGTATTAAGACCGCCTCTTGGCGGGGGCGGCCCTCAGACCTGGAGAGGCAGAAGCTGTTCGACATTGTCAGGGATCTGATAGATTGATCTAGTTGGCGCCTAACCAGCGGATCGAGCCGGACTTCGCAGTTCATCCGCGTAACGTTAGGCGGCTTGATCGGTAGGGGTTGGCAAACGAGCCGAAGTTCTGAACCGAGCGGGAAAGGGGGTGCGCAGAACAGTCTCTGCCGTATCGGGACTAAAGTAGGTGCTCGTCCGCTATTTGTTCCGGGCCGCTGGCCGCTGATGCGCGTAACGTTATCCACTAAGGAGAGAAACTTATGGGTTTTGAAGTAGGACGCCGACGAGGCCGATATTGGGACGACGCAAAACTTCTCGACGCAACTTTCCAAGCGTATCCGTTCCATACGACCGGGCGCAAAGAGCGCGATTTCGAAAATGGAGTTGCGTCATCGCTAATGATGCTGAACAAAGACTTCAATTCCGAAGTAATTACTCAAATTGATAAATCCTCAACGGTGAGAAGCATTTATTGCTTCGGGAAAAAGCATCGCCCTGACATTGCACTCGGCGAAAACGGAATTGCTATTGAGATTAAGTTCATTACTTACGCTGGACTGAAAGAAGCAATTGGACAGGGCTATTTGTATCGACTTCGATACCGATTCGTATTTCTCGTTTTGATAATAGGTGAAGCCGGAAAGTCGATATACCTGGATTTGAACGGCGGGAAAGAGAAAGATCTTGAGGACACACTGCAGTATCTCGCGGACAAAATGAATATATTCACTTACATTGTTCCTGCTTTTACCTTAAAGCCCGGTGTGAAGAAGTGTATTTCTTTCTTCGAACCCGCAAACATTGTTAATGCATAACAAACCGATCAACTCGGACGCTAAACAGCGGCGCGACTAAGGAGCACCACTATTTGCCGCCGGTTATCGGCACCGTTAGACACGCAAAACAATGAAGATACCTGAGTCGGTCATCGCTCTTTGGAACGCAGCTCGGCCTTACATCACGCATGCGGCGGCCGTCATCCTCTCCGCAGGGGCTACTTGCATCTTCACTGCAAGGCACTTCCGGCGTCAGAAGTGGCATGAGTTCGATCAACGTCGTCTTGACGAGTTCTACGGGCCCATGCTTGGCCTGATCAAGCAGGTCAGAGCGAATGCCGACACCAGTGTCAAGGCCGCCGCTGCATCCGACAAGGCGTGGCAGGAGATTTGTGAAAGGCAGCCACGCTTGTTTGAGGATCACGACAAGCATTGTGAACCGTTCCAAAAGTCGCTGGAGTACGAGAACGAACGTTTCACGAGGGAGGATCTCCCCGCGTACGACCAAATGCTTGAGATCTTCAAATCCAAGCTCTTCCTTTCATATCCATCAACCAAGCAATGGTTTGATCCGTTCTCTCAATACGTGGATCACTGGCACAGGCCACTTCCGCCTCAAGCCCTAATGAAGCTTAACATTTCCGTAAAGCCCCTCCTTAAGTTCTACGCAGATGTTGAGAAACATGCGGACGACCTCAGGCGGAAGCTCTCAGGAGAGAAGCGTGTCTAACACCAGCTTTTAGGGGGTTTGGCGCGGTACGTGCGAATACCCTCTAGCTAGACGTTCGGCAAAGGAGGGAATCATGACGGTAAAACAGCTTTTCCAAGAACTGAACGCGGATTACCGCACGCTCCCAGACAAACTTGATGCATCCACGTGTGACGATTTCGTGACGCAGTTTCGTGCTGTCTTTTCGGGACCCGAAGCAAAGGAGGCCCGTGGGGTGGTATACGTTTGGTCAGTTCAGACAGCCATTCCTCGCCTCAGGGGGCAGAGTAAGGTGCTCTACATCGGCCAGACGATACAAAGTCTATGCCAGAGATGGCGACCATATGCCCGGCGGATGGGCAAGAACTGCTGGGATCGATACAACTACATTATCGCGACCTATGGTCCCATCTCGGTCCACTACGCCACTTGCCCTGACCCTGACCCAAGAGAAGGGGAGGCTAGATTGCTTCTTTGCTATTTCGAGGAGCACCTTGAGTATCCGCCAGCTAACTAGCAGTACTTCATAGATTCAGAAGCTGAACGAACGGATGTAAATAGAGGACATATAAACAGAGGAAAGGCACGTATTGCTAGGTGCATTTTCTGACTTGATAGTGAGTTCACGCTGAGATTGTGGCTTGATGCAACTCCATACGGTTATCATATGAGCGAAAGAGCAGTGAGGCACACGCGTGTTTTCCGCGGATAATCGGCATGAGAAATAGGTGCCTGTTCCCCATTTATCCCCATTTACGAGCGCGGCTTGGGGAGTTCGAGCGAAAGGAGAGGAGAAATGAAAAAGGGAGATGACCGCATTAGAGAGCTGGCTGAACAAAAAGGACTAGACTACGACGTACTATGCGCCGCCATCAACGAGTACGGAGCCAAAGAACACATATACGGCAGCAAGGAAGCTGGATGCCAGGCTGCGTCCAGAGTTGCTTACAACGACTTGAAAGCGCTTGGTGATGTAGAGGGCGCTCTCGAACTTCGGGAAGAGGCGCACAAGTACGTACAGGCCGCTGAGGAATACTGGGCAGCGACGGACAGGGAGCGCGCGGAGGAGTAACCGGTGGTGAAGAGAAGAATCCGTTACGCAGGTTTCCGAAAGGAGGGGACGACCAATGACGCCGGATGAATTCAGACGCGCGCTGAACAAGCTGTCAGACCCGCAGCTCAAGGAATTCGAAGGATTCTTGCGCGAAGCCTTCGGGTGTGGAGCGGACGAACGGGAGACCTACGTTTGGTTGTTCGCGAAACACACCGAAGCTGACTCCGAACTTTGCTACGCGTTGAATGACCGGTTTGGCTTCAAGTTGAAAACCGAAGAACAGAAGAATACAGACGCTGCTCAGACAAGAGCGGTAAGCTCCAAACGGGCGATTGTCATCTCGATAATAGCGACCGGAATCTCTTTGTTGTCGTTCGGATTCGCAGTCTATTCAGTCTACGTGGTCAAGGGTGGTAATTGACGATGATGTTAGTAACACAGGAGTTACAGAAGAACAGGTTAATGGGAGCAGGGCAGTGACAGGCGTTCAGGGCTGCATAACCGTGAGGATGCCCATCACGCCCCGCACACGCGCATTCTATCACAGAGAGAGGAGGCTGACAAGGGATGATTTATGTTTGGATCAATGCAAGAGAATCGAGCAAAGACAAGCCAGCCGAGAGGGTCGAGGGCCGTCACTTCAGGTAGAAGGCGCGGAGTGCCCGGTAAAGCCAATAGATATCGACCTTTGAGCTAATCGAATAGTGTGGACGGAAAGGATCGGGATGCCGAAGTCGATGACCTCCATGTTTTCGTCGGACAGCTCCACGCCGGTTGTTCCGCCGCTATGTGTGTGCTGTCAGAGTTGACGTGTCCTGTATCGCGGAGTATAGTCAACGTTGGGAGGGTCCAAGCAGTAGTCGGGACGGGAGACGCGCAAACAACCATTAGAGTTCCCTGGAGTGACGAGATGAAAGCTGTCGTATATGAACAGTTTGAAAAGCCGCCGACAATTGAACGTGTCGCCGACCCTTCTCCATCCGACGATGGGGTTGTCATCAAAGTGGAAGCGACCGGCATATGTAGAAGTGACTGGCATGGATGGATGGGGCACGATCCGACCATCGCCGTACCGCATGTTCCCGGGCATGAGCTGGCGGGAGTGATTGAAGCGGTCGGACGAAATACCACGCGATGGAAGAAGGGCGACCGGGTGACGCTGCCGTTTGTGTGCGGTTGCGGACATTGTGCCGAATGCGCGTCTGGTAATCATCAGGTCTGCCGCAACCAGTTCCAGCCGGGATTTACACATTGGGGCTCTTTTGCTGAGTATGTCGCCATTGACTACGCGGATACGAATCTGGTCGGGTTGCCGGATACGATTGACTCTGTCACTGCAGCCAGCCTCGGTTGTCGCTTTGCCACCTCATTTCGCGCCATAGTTGCCCAAGGAAGAGTGTCTGCAGATAATTGGGTAGCGGTGCATGGCTGCGGCGGTGTTGGCTTGTCAGCCGTTATGATCGCCAGTGCGTTCGGGGCGAGGGTTATCGCCATCGATATTACTGACGAGAAACTTGAATTCGCAAAAACGATAGGCGCGACAGTCACAATCAATGCCGGTAAGCACGATGATGTAGTTCAACGTGTGACAGAGGTTACTCAAGGCGGCGCCGACATGTCTATTGATGCCTTAGGTAGTCCCACGACCTGTTTCAATTCAATTGCCTGCTTGAAAGCGCGCGGCAGGCATGTGCAAGTTGGTCTGATGCTTGGTGGTCACAATCATGCTGCTGTACCGATGGACCTGATCATCGCCAAGGAGCTTGAAGTGTATGGCAGTCATGGCATGCAGGCTTATGCCTATGCGGACATGTTGAACATGATCAGGCAGGGAAGGTTGGAGCCTCATAAGCTGATTGGCAGAAGAATAAGTCTCGAGGAGGCGCCTGACGCGCTGGTCAATATGGACAGCTTCAGCGATATCGGTATTACCGTCGTTGACCGAATATAGAACATCCGATACTGACAACATGGGTTAACCGATGCTCTGGTATTGGAGGAGTATCTCCGGTGAAGTGATGGTTCCGACAGCAACTTCATGTGCAAATACTCGTCGTGATGGGTGCGGACAGGTCCATATGGGAAATCTCGGTATAAACCCATGAAGAAACTACTTTTATTCCTTGGATTAACATTATTAGTTTCTTGTGTAGAAGACAAAGTTCAAGATCAGAATATTATTTCAGAAACTACAACTGAGGGAACTCAAACAACTTCAGAAAGCTCGGCGAATGAAGATACGGTAGCCGAAACTTGGGGGCAAATTATCGAGGCTCCACCAGAGACGTTCTTTGCAGCAGACTTGTCTGATGATGTGCGTAACGGTGTGACCAATACATTGCTTGTAGCAACTGCTGAATGGGGAAACTACGGACCGCTGGAGTATTGGGTGTTGGGGACGGATCTAGAGGCCGCCAAGGATCTTACTGAACAATTCTGTGAACGTCGCTCGCAGCTTGGGCAGTATGACAAATCCGAATGTTTAAGTCATCACACGGACACAAACAGCAAGCATAACTTTGAGTTTTATCGGAAGATAGGCGCTGATGCCATTGCACGTGAGAGGGCGAGTACTAACATGGGCCGTAATGGCAATCGTGGATGGGGTATTCATCTGTTTGCTTCTTCGTATCCTCTCGGCTTTGATGGACTTTTCGGTTCAGGTCCGGGAGGGGAGCAAAAAACCGTATTTCATGAGTACTTTCACGCAGTACAGCATGCTCACATTCAATCAAGTGATCATGATGAAAGGGAAACACTCGAGGGACCCGTATGGTTTACAGAAGGCGGAGCTGAGTACATGGCGCAGACTACTGTAAGAAAGTTGTGGGCCTCAGGGAAGTTGACCACGATCGACAATAGTGGTTTAGGCTCCCTCGAACAGATCTTTGAAAACAGAATGAAAAACGGTAAGAATACGATCAAAAATAACTGCCCTGGGGCTAAGTTAGGTGATATTACTTACGGCAGTGATTGTGAGGCCGCGGCCTATGATTTGGGTGCCTGGGCAGTTGGTTATCTGCTAAACAAGGTAGGCCAAACAGCGCTGCTGGATACCTTCTATCCTAGTCTCAACGAACTTGGGTGGGAAGGAGCGTTCCAAAAGACCTTTGGGATGTCATCGGAGGATTTCTACGCCGAATTCAACCTGTTTTTAGAAGAACCTCTTGCCGATCAATTGGCCATACTTCCCAAATATGATTAGAGCTGCACAGACTAAAGCATTCTAAATTAAACTGTAGCTGCACGAGGCAAACCAATTCGCGATATCTTGGTCGGGACAACGCTCGTGGCTTCGCGTTTCAGCATGCTTGACCGGCACGTCTTCGACCGTCACAACTCGTCAACGAGTGGCGTCAAACGGGGGGTTGCGTTCCGGTGCGGAGTTGTCTGGTTCCAGGAAAACACTTGACAGGTGACGAGCCGCATGGTATCATTTGCCCCGAGGGATGCTGCACTCGAGACATGAAACGGACAGAACGTAACGCGGAAGAATCTCACGCCTGTTGTCGACACGGGGACAAGCCGTCTGGGCCACCGAGCCGGAGGTTTATTGTCTGGCACGTGGTCGTAGGCTTCCTCTCGCTGGTGTGGTTTGTCTTGCGGGTGGCTCCCAAACCGAGCCGCATCCGGTACCCGTGCCAGCGCGTTGCCGCCCCTCTGGCATCAGGATTTCTGCTGTATCTGTGCGGTATGCTGTCCTCAATCCTTGCCTACAAGAAGTACCAGCTTCTCATCCGAAGGATGAGCCGGCGAGCGGCAATAGGGTCGATTTGTCTTGCCGGCGTTGCTATGGGAGCCTACTTTGGCGTCCGGGTAGCGAGTGTCCTGGGAATCTCCGATCCAGTTCACGAACACAGCCCGATAGGGACGGGCAGCCCGACGGTCGTTTCCGTGTACGATGAGAACGTTTCCAACTGGGGTGGACAGAGTGCTTACTGGAACTACGTGAACCAGGGTGTCGTCGACACCATGATGGCCCGTGGTATCAAGGCGTTGACAGGCACAGCCTCAACCGACGAAGCATGGGAGAACCTTCTGCCCGGCTACGCTTCGGGCAAGACCATCGCGATTAAAGTCAACTTCAACAACAACGACGCTCTCAACTTCAACTCAGTACCCCAGCCAATCGTGGCTCTCATCAACCAGTTGAAGCAGTTTGGGTTCAACGAGTCGGAGATCTTCGTCTACGACACGTCGAGACGGATCGGCTCTGCCGATACGAACTCCATTCAGTACTTTTTCAGGAACACGATTGAAACCGCGTTCCCAGCGGTTACCATCATAGACAACACAACGTCAAATCGCTGGTCAACTAACCAGTTCACGACGTATTCCACGATAGACGGGTACGTTTCCACACCCTATGCGAAGATCCTTGATGATGCCGACTACCTGATCAATGTGCCGATCATGAGAGCGCACCCGATCAGCGGTGTCACGTTCGGTTTGAAGAACCATTACGGGAGCATTCAGCAGATCGTTTTCGGCGGTGGGGTGGTGCCACTGCATGACGGGATTAGGCAGACTCACTCGGGCTACTCGGAGGCAGGCGTCCCGCTTGTCGAGTTGAACTCTCTTGATGCCATCGATGACAAGACGGTACTAGTTGTTGGAGACGGCATCTACTCTAACAGTTGGAACAACACGAGTCCGCCGAACCGCAATCCCGAGGTCGTCTTCATGTCGAGGGACCCGGTAGCGCTCGACTCGGTGATGTTCGACTACTTCCATACGATTAGATCCAGACAGGTGTGGCACCAGAACTACCTGCATTTGGCTGCGGAGGCAGGTTTAGGCGTCCATGACCATTACCCCTACAGTCAACTGAACTACATCGAGCTCACAGAAGATACTGATGTGTTCACCCTGACGGTGGACATCGTTGGGTCCGGTTCTGTTAGTCGGAATCGGGCTCCGCCGTACTATCTTGACGACGCAGTGACGCTGACTGCGGTACCATCTTCCGGATGGACGTTTGCAGGTTGGTCGGGCGACCTGACCAGCAGCGCCAGCCCCGACACTGTAACCATGGGCGGACCGAAGAGCGTGACGGCGACGTTTACCCAGGATGAGTATGAGCTGACGGTGAACATCGTGGGTAGCGGCACGGTCAGTCAGGATCTGCTCCCGCCGTACCATCTGAACGACGTAGTGACACTGACCCCCCTGCCATCTCCAGGCTGGTCGTTTGCGGGCTGGTCCGGCGACGTCACCGGCACCGACAACCACACTATAATCATGGACGGACCCAAGAACGTGACCGCCACGTTTACTCCGCAGCCAACCATATCGCTCAATCCCACAAGTCTGAGCAACCTCTGCACTGAGGGTACGGACGCACCTGGTCAGTTCCTTAACGTGTGGAATTCCGGTGGAGGGACACTAGTGTATGCGGTCTCCGATGATGCCGCGTGGTTGTCATGCAGTCCCTCCGATGGCACGTCAACGGGTGAAGATGACACGATAAATGTGACGTATAACACGAGCGGTCTCGCAGCGGGTGACTACTCGGCAACCATAACCATCAGCGCACCGGGCGCCGGCAACGACCCCCAACTGATCCCCGTCAGCCTCGAGGTCGTCTCGCCCGGGGAAATCCGAGTCGTTCCCACTTCTATCGACTATGAGACGGTGGACGTGGGGGGGCATAAGGACGAGACGGTGAGAATCCACAACGACGGGTCGTGGGACCTTTCCGTGACCGGCCTTGACGGACTACCGTCCAACGGGTTCGAGTTGGTCGGGCCGCCTTCGACACCGTTTTCGGTTGCAGCCCAAAGCTACCAGGACGTGACAATCCGGTTCGCTCCCACCTCGGGCGGTGCGAAGACGGCGACGCTGTCGATCGCAAACAGCGATGCAGACGAAAATCCCACGGGTGTTTTACTTGCGGGTGTTGGAGGTGCGCCGGTGGCGGATTTCAGCGCCAGCGCGACAAGCGGTACCAGACCCTTGGACATCGATTTCACGGACCTATCCACAGGAACGATAGATAGTTGGTCATGGGACTTCGGAGACGGCGGTACAAGCACCGCTCAGAATCCTTCACACACGTACAACTCGACGGGACACTTCACCGCGAGTTTGACGGTGACGGGGCCCGCAGGTTCGGATACGGAGACGAAAACCGACTACATCAGCATCTCAAATGCTCAAGAAATCATCGTTGACAATGGTGACTTGGGCACGTCGAGCACAGGTTCATGGAGCACATCTTCCGGCCCCAATCCGTACGGGGCCAATTCTCTCTGGGCGCGTAACGGAGCCACGTACACGTGGCATGCCGATCTGCCTGGGACAGGAGTCTACGAGGTGCATTTGTGGTGGACCGAGTGGGCTTCCCGTTCCACCAGCGCGCCGGTGACAATTGAATACAGCGGCGGGTCCGATGTTATCGTCGTCGATCAGCGGATAAACGGAGGTACGTGGAATCACGTAGGAACATATACTTTTGACGGGGCAGCTGGCGCCACTGTAACACTTACAGCGGAGGGTTCTTACCCGACGAGCTACTGTGCCGATGCGGTACGTTTTGTCCACGTGCTTGGCGCAAACCTGCCGCCGACGGCTGTGATAGATTCCATAGAGCCGAATCCTGCCGGTCTGGGCGACCCGGTGACCTTCATTGGGCAAGGCACCGATATTGACGGTACGATAGTGGGATACGAGTGGCGGGAAGGCGATGAAGTTCTGAGTGCGTCAGCGTCTTTTGCCAAGTCGGATTTCTCGGAAGGTGTACATACCATCCTTTTCCAGGTGCAGGACGAGGATCTGGAGTGGTCACCGTACGTAAGCCAGACACTCATCGTTGGCGCCTTCGAAACTGACATAATAGTCGATAACGGCGAGTCCGGTACCTCGAGCACCGGCTCATGGAGCCCATCCTCCGCCCCCGATCCGTATGGGGCCAATTCTCTCTGGTCGCGTAATGGCGCGACTTACACGTGGCACGCTGATCTGGCGGTGACAGGTGTTTATGAGGTTTACATGTGGTGGACCGAGTGGTCTTCGCGTTCTACCGCTGCGCCGGTGACGATTGAATACGGCGGCGCGTCTGACGTTGTTCCTGTCAATCAGCGGCAGAACGGAGGCACGTGGAATCTTCTCGGGACGTATGTTTTTGACGCAGCGGCGGGGGCCACTGTCACAATCACTGCAGAGGGCTCCTATCCCGCGAGTTACTGCGCTGATGCAGTGCGGTTTGTCTACCTGAGCGGTAAGAACGTACCGCCGACAGCGACGACAGATTCTGTGGGGCCGAATCCTTCTCCGCTGGCCGAGCCTGTGACGTTCGTTGGTTATGGCACGGATCCGCTCGACGGCGATTCCGATGACGACGGTTTGGTTGACGGTGACGAGGTTAACGTCTACTTCACGGATCGGCTTGAGGGCGATACGGACGGCGACGGTGTCTCGGACGGTGCGGAAGTCGCCACGGGTACGGACCCGACGGACGAGACTGATTACCTGGCCGCCGTGACCTATGATGGCGACGCGCTGCTTTCAACGGAGGGCAGTCCCATCGTGGATGCGAATCTGGTCGCTGCGATCTGGGATAATGACGGGTATGTCCTCTCGCTCGACAACGAAGAGGTGACATTCACGCTGACGGCGGAAGGGATTGGACCCCTTGCGGTGGTCGCGCCTACGCAGGCTGGTGCTGCCAGCGCTGTCCAGGCGCTTGAGCCTGCGCTCTACAGGGTTGAGGTCACCGTGGCAAGCGCACCCGCTGTGGCTACGGGCTTCCTGGTGGTTTACAATCCCGAAGGCGGTTTTGCCACCGGCGGCGGATGGATCGTGCCGGAGGATGATGGTCTGAACACGTATCCGAATGTCCGCGCGAATTTCGGCTTCAATGCCAAATACAGGCAGGACTTGCCGACCGGCCACATCGAGTTCCGCTATTCAGATGGCTACATCGACCTGATGAGCACCTCGATCGAACAACTAGTGATCACCGGCAGCAACTTGGCGCAGTTCAAGGGCTGGGCGCGGGTCAACGGAGAGGAAGGTAACTGGTTCTTCGCGAAGGCGGTCGACAACGGGGAAGCAAACACTGGTGTGGACACATTTGAGATTAAGATCTGGGCTCCTGGCGTGGATCCGGACGCTGATGTTCCGACTGAGAGAGCCAGCGGAGTCTTGCAAGGCGGGAATATACGAGTACATATAAAGTAGTCGCCTGCTGCTAGCGCGATCACGCGTCACGCGACATGCCGAAGAAGACCAAGATGCTGTGGGGATGGACGACGGCCCCACTGCTCGGTGTGTCGTACTAGCGCACGTGCGGCAGGTCTGCGCGCACTCACCATAGCAGAAACTTGCCCGTCAACGATTGTGCTCAAGTATTGTGCGTTTATTGGATCATCTTTGTTGATATTTCTCGGGTCTGGTGCTATTCTGGTAGTGTCGGGGACCGACTACTTAAATGAGAGAGGTCTAACATTTCCAGGAGATCACCATGAAACGTCGAGCATTCATTCAGAGTGGACTTGTGGGCGTTGCTGGCAGTCTCGCTTTTGGTGCGGCTGCGGTCGGACAACAACAGCAGGGCAAACGTGAGGGAGAAAGACCCTCGCGTCCCGTGGTCATCGCCAGCCAGAACGGTTTGCGGGCGACGGCGGAGGCGATGAGACTGCTGAAGAATGGCACGGACGCCCTGGACGCAGTGATTGCGGGCGTGAACATCATCGAAGCGGACCCCGAGGACCGGTCCGTAGGCTATGGCGGTCTGCCGAACGAGAACGGTGTGGTGCAGTTGGATGCGTCGGTGATGCACGGGCCGACGAACGGTGCCGGGGCCGTCGCGTCGATTGAGGGCATCATGCACCCGTCGAAGGTTGCGCGGGACGTGATGCAGAAAACGGATCACGTGCTTCTGGTGGGGCCGGGCGCGCTGCAGTTCGCGTTGGCGATGGGCTACGAGAAACAGAACTTGCTTACGGACGAGGCGCGTGAGATTTGGCTCGAGTGGAAGCGCGACCTCAGCGGGCAGGATGACTGGATCGACCCTGCCGATCGCCTGCCTAAATCAATGACGACGGCGCAGAGGACGGTCGCGCGGCAAATGATGCGTCACCACGGGACCATCAACTGCGACGCGGTGAACGAAAAAGGCGAGATCAGCGGCGTCACCACCACGAGCGGCCTTTCGTTCAAGATTCCCGGGCGTGTCGGCGACTCGCCCATCATCGGTGCGGGGCTCTACGTTGACAACGACGTCGGAGCCTGCGGCAGCACCGGTCGCGGTGAGGCCAACCTCAAGACTTGCGCAAGCTTCATGGTCGTCGAGTACATGCGCCAGGGCGTCGCTCCCGAGGAGGCCGGCCTGCGCGTTATGCAGCGGATAGTCGACAAGACCACCGAACCTTACCTCCTGCGTGACGACGGTAAGCCGGCATTCGGCCTCAACTTCTATGTCCTCAACAAAAAGGGTGAGTACGCCGGCGTCAACCTCTATAAAGGAGAGCGTGCCAAATACGCTGTCCACGACGGCATCGAAAACAAGCTCCGTGACAGCGCGTATCTGTACGAATCGTAGTCTCTCCGAGGCGCGGCAACAGGATAAGGGTAATGACACGACGCGGCTTCACGCTTATCGAGCTTCTGGTCGTGATCGCTATCATAGGGATACTGGCGGCCATACTGTTGCCGGCACTCGCCCGCGCTCGGGAGGCGGCGAGACGTGCGGCCTGCCAGAACAACATGAAACAACTCGGTATGGCCTTCTACATGTACGCCGCCGAGAACAATGACCGGTTTCCGCCGAGGCAGATTTTCCTGCTGGACGGGAGCTTGAGCAGGGAGATGATTTTCAACGGGCCGTCCATAGTGCCGGAGTATCTCGCGGACGTGAATGTGATCTGGTGTCCATCCTGGAGCAGAGACAGCAGTCCGATTGAACGGTATGACCAGCATCGCATCAGCGGCAACTTCGATGGGGTGGTACAGCCCGAAGAGTTGGTCCGTAATCCGTACGAGTACTTCGGCTGGTTAGTCCTGGACGACGTTAATCTGCTCGGGCCGCTTGTGGACACGACGGGGTCGGGCATCAACGGACGTTTCGAGGAGGCTGAGTTGATCCCGACGCCGATCGGCGAACTGGGGTTGGCCAGCTTTGAGAGCGACGGCGCGGCCAGCGACCGGGACTTCACGGTATCCAGCACGTTGTCCGGGACGCAAGCAGGCAATGGCGATACGATGTACCGGCTGCGGATCGGCATAGAACGGTTTCTCATCACTGACATCAACAATCCGGCGTGCTCAGCGCGTGCAGACAGCGACGTGCCGGTCTTGTGGGATCATATCAGCACGAAGGTGGATTCCTTCGCGCACGTGCCTGGCGGCGGCAACGTTCTGTACCTCGACGGGCACGTTGAATTCGTCCGCTACCCGGACTCGCGCTTCCCCATGACGCAAGACAGCGCGCGGCTTTCCGGGCGCAATGGCTGGCTGTTCGACGGACCGCCAAGCTGAGACCATGACAGGACGCTCAGTCATCCCCAGTTCTGCAATACGCCCCGAAACTGCGGCGTGATGGGGCCTTTCTGCCTGGTGATTCTTGCCGCGTTGGGCGGCCCTCGTCTTGTGTGATGGTGGGGCAGACATTCCTGTGTACTCGCCTGTGGAGAGCCTGCTCGCCGTGGAGAGTCTGCCAGGTAGGGGCGGGTCTAAGACCCGCCCGCGGCCGACACGGAGGTCGGCCCTCCCAAAGGCAGACGCCCCACCCATGCCTCCGGCAGGCAAGCGGGGCGTCTCTACAACCGACGGGCCGCCAGGCTGAGACGGCAGGGGGGGGGGAATTCCTTGACATTCGGGGGCCGTTCTGATAAACTAAACGCGTCGGGGGGTGATTTTGCGGGTGTCTCCTTTTCAGTCACTTAAGGATTTAGGACAAATGCCAGAAGGCACCCGCGCTATCAGTCTCTGTAGTTGAGAGACGTTTCTGCAGAAAGGGGGTGATATAGCGAGAGCTGCACAGGTGTCCGTTCCTTCGTTGGTTGACACGCTCCGTACCGGAAGTTTTGGCTGGGGCGTGTTGGTGAGAGGACTTCACGTAGCTTGATGGAGGAGGAAACAGTCAGATGAAGAAGTCACGAGGGTTTACGTTAATCGAACTGCTGGTGGTCATAGCGATCATCGGCATACTGGCGGCGATCCTGCTGCCGGCGCTTGCGCGAGCGCGGGAATCCGCCCGCCGCGCGTCGTGCGCGAACAACCTGAAACAGTTCGGGATCATCCTCAAGATGTATGCCAATGAGAACGACGGCATGTTCCCGATGCCACAGCGATTTGCCTTCTTTGGGTGGTTGAGTTATGCCCCGGGCTGGCCTCTTGATCCATCCGTACCTGGCTGGCCTGTGGAACTCCCTGATGGACCATCTTTGTTCCCCGAATATTGGACCGACGTGAACATAATGTTCTGCCCGTCCGCCGCTAGTTATGGCCAGGACGACTATACAGTTAGTTCGAAGGAAGATTTGACCGACTGCGGCACGATCATTAACGGGCGACCACGAGGGGCGTTTTGTCAGGGGGGACCTGCGCCGGATGGTGAGTGGTGGTGGGAGATCGACAACCGACCTCCCGGCGGTCTTGACCCGGCGAAGTTCTTCCCCGGTGGCAGTTACTGGTACACCAATCACACGAATGGCGAGTCGCCCCAGGCGTGGATATCGGGGAACGTGTTCACGGTTGCCATATTTGACAATGAGGAAGGTGCTGCCCAGAATTACTGGGTCGACAAGGACTGGCCTACGTCAATGGTTGACAGCAGCACGTGGACGAGCATGACCTCGGGTATGAGAGCAGACATTGACGCGATCGAGCCCGGTTGGTGGGCCCGCCATTTCCCGACCGATGAGCCAATTGGTGGTGGAGCACCCGGCGGCACAATCTACGTGCTCAAGGAAGGGATCGAGCGTTTTATGGTGGCTGACATCAACAATCCCGCGGCCACCGCGAAAGGGCAGAGTGACATACCTATTATGTGGGATTGGATCGCTCGCCCAGCGGAGGATGGGGTTGACCTGGCCGTGTTCAATCACATTCCCGGTGGGGCCAACGTTCTGTACATGGACGGTCACGTCGCATGGAGTAGGTACCCCTCGGACGAACACCCTACATCAGTAGGGAGTTTTTATGGTTCTCCGTGATTGCGTGATTAGGAGTAGATCGTGAGCCCGCTTCGAGCAATACAAGTCGGGCCATAACGGATATATGGAATTTGGTTTCGGCCGCAGGCCCGTAAGAGCCTGCGGCCGAGCCGTATGTCCCACATGCGCTGACGATGTAAGAAATTGGTGGTCGTAGTCTGTCTCATTGGAGGGGGGTAAGATCATGTCCAGGGTTAAGATCCTTCTAACATTCTGTTGCATCGTTTTCATTGCCCAGGGACTACACGCCCAGA
>Ga0114922_10003158_pt1 | contig 15386 bp, 8 predicted proteins | sample AartaG_FD_100975 | JGI IMG/M metagenome (GOLD analysis project Ga0114922, IMG submission 100975) | Deep subsurface microbial communities from Aarhus Bay to uncover new lineages of life (NeLLi) - Aarhus_00045 metaG | ecosystem: Environmental > Aquatic > Marine > Oceanic > Sediment | place: Aarhus...
GCCCTGCTCTAATGCGTACCAGCCATATTCAATCGCCAGGCGAGTTTTGCCGACGCCGCCGAGGCCCTGAATGGCCTGGGTGATGGCGGCGGTAATCGAAGGATCATTGATCTGCTCGATCAGTTTATCAAAATCATCCCGGCGGCCTTTGAATAAGTTGCCCAATGAATCAGATGGAATATTTTGGATTGGTTTGCTGACTTTATCGTTCGGTTCCGGAGGTTGTAGTTTGTCAACCTTCTTATGTAATTCATCAACAGATGTTTGAACCTTGTCAATTTTTCGTGAGGTAATACGGACTATCTTATTGGTATCATCAATAATAATGCCATGATTATGAAGGTCATGTCGTAGTTCATGTAAATCATCCGCAATAAGTTTGCTTAGGGCTTCGAGGTGCTTTTTGTCCAGACGTTTGACGTTGGAGATAAGGGTTTTCATCGACTCGGCGCCGGCGGCGGCAAGAGCGGCATTATACGTCGCCAGCTCCGTTTGGGTTAAGAGTTCCTTCAGTTGTTCCTGGGACTGAGCCTGCTCTAATTTTTCCCGCTTGTCCTTTGTCATGCCCGCCAGTTCGGCTATAAACGTAAGGGTGCCTTTCACGAGAGGCATGCCTTCAAGACCCGCTACCACGGCCTTCAAGCCGGCGACAGTAAGATTTTTAATAATAGCCATTACTGCTACCCCGTATTCTTACTATTCAAAATCTCTGCACACACCAGGAGCCATAGGCCAAATGGCGGGCAATGGATCGCCCAACGTTTTGTGCGAGCTATGGCTGCTACGAGATTGCCCAGGAACAGGATACGGTAGAAAGAGAATTTTGTCAATCCAGAAGGCCCCCGGGATAGGTCGGTATAAATGAGTGGATAGTTGTGGGTTGTGAGTTGTGAGAAAGAAACCCCCGGCACAGGTCCGGGGCTAATCAAAAACAGTTCACGGTTCACGGTTTACGGTTGACGGTAAAATGGATTCCTGCCTGCGCAGGAATGACAGTTTCGGGCGACCACACAGGATCGCCCCTACCGGTTTAGTGCGAAGGTACAGGATGATCGATCCCCCGGGCTAGCGGCGGGGGCTTATTGGAAATTGCGTGAACGGTTACTTATTTTTTTGCGAGTTGGGAAGGGTTGGCAGTTAAGATATTCAGAGCGGTTTGGAGGGTGGGGTCTTGGTCGGAGAGAAGGGCAGTCATGGAGAGGGCGGGTTCCGGGTTTTTAATCAGGATGTTGGGGGTTATGCCGGTGTTTTGGAAGATTTTTTGGCTGGGGGGTACGTAGGAGGCCGTTGTGATACAGAGAGCAGTGGGGGCTTTATCGAGGGGGTAAATGGTTTGGACGACGGCTTTGCCGAGTGTGTTTTGGCCAACGAGGGTGGCGCGTTTGTGATCGGCCAGGGCGGCGGCGAAGATCTCGGCGGCACTGGCGGTAGTTTCGTTCACCAAGAGTACCAGGGGCAGTTTGAAGACGGCGGATCCATTTTTGTCCACGGCGTAGCGACGAGTCTGTTGGGCGGATTGTACGGTAACGATGGCGCCGCGATCGAGAAAGAGTCTTGCGGCGTCGATGCCGGATGCCATGATGCCGCCGCCATTGCAGCGGAGGTCGATGATAAGTTTTTGCACGCCGCGACGTTTCAATGAGTTGACGGCCCGACGTAATTCGAGGGCGGTGTCGCGGTCGAAGTTGGCGATGCGGAGATAGCCAATCCGGTTGGGCAGATCCAGAATTTTCACGTAGCGAACCGTGGGGGCTTCTACGAGAGCGCGGGTCAGGGAAAATTGTTTTTCCAGGATGTCGCGACGGATGCAGACGGTCACGGGAGTTTTGGCGGCGCCGGAGAGTAGTTTTGCGATGAAATCGTCGGATTTGTCTTTGACGGGGACGTCGGCAATGCGTGTAAGGACGTCGCCGGGGAGGATGCCGGCCTGTTCGGCGGGGCTGTTGGGTACGACGTCAAAGACCGTGGGGTATGCGCCCTGGAAGAGTAAATCGACGCCGACACCGACGTAATATCCGCCAAGATGTTCGTATAACGATTGATATTGGCTGGGGGTGAGCAGGTAGGAATATTCATCGAGGGAATCGGCGAGGGCATAAGTCAGTTCGGTCAGGAGCCAGGCGTTGAGGGATGTATGATATTCATCTTCACCGGCGGAGAGCGTGGTTTTCGTGATTTCGATAAGGGAACGTAACGAGGGAGGGTCATTTTCCAAAATGAGTGACTGGAGGGTATCAACCTGTTTTTGTACGCATTGCGAGCCGTGCGTTTTTTGGCGTTCGCATGCCCACGCAAGCGTGGGCATGGCACCCTGCAGTTGTTGGATCACCACGGGATTTTGTGCGGCAATTTGGAGTTGGTACAAGGCGTCGCGGAGGAGCTGTTGCTGGTTGGTTTTTTGGTGGAATTTCATGGTGATATATTTACAAACTTCGGCGAGCAGGTCGTGTGCGGTTTGGGGGTCGGAATTTTTCAGGAAGCGTGCGAGGCTTTCATCGCGATATCGTTTTTCAATGTTGGCGTTGGTTTGACAGAAGCGGAGACGTTCTTTTAGCTCGTCGCGTCGTGTGGGATCGGCCAGGTTGATGGCATCTTCGTAACGTCGGACGGCGTGTCGCCAGAGTTGATCGGCTTTGGCTTGCTCGGCCTGCTGGAGGAGGGAGGCGAGATTCTTGTCAGATTCATTCTCGGCGATCAGGTTGGCGGGCAGGCGGGAGGACCAGGAAGCGAGAGAGATAAAGGCGGCAACGATGACAGTGAGATATTTAAATAATGTACTCGGGTTCCGGGTTCCGGGTATCGGGTTCCGGGTATTATTCTTCCGGTAACAGTGTGGCGTTTTCATGTATCGTTCACCTCGTTGGCGACACGTTGGCGATCTTGGTCGGCCCCCGGCACAGGTCCGGGGGCTAATCTTTTGCACCCGTCGGTTGCTGGTATATTTTTGGAAAACAGGGTGCATATAATGTCTATAGTTATTATAATGTAGGGTTTGCCGGAACCGAAGGTTATATGGCGACAGATCGGGGCGAGGGGGGAATAAGAGTGTACGTCCCAGGCAACAAGGCGAAATAAGCGGAAAAGATTGACTATAGTAACAAGGGGACGTGAGGATTTTAAGGGTTGTGAGGGGGGAGGGGAGAAATGACGAATGACGAAGCCCGAATGACGAATCAATGACGAAATACGAATGACGAAGAAAGAAAGCTTACAGTTTACGGTTAAGAAGAAGAGATTCTTCGCTTCGCTCAGAATGACAATATAATATTACGAATGACGAAGGAAGAAGTTGAGGGTAACGAATGGCGAAGAAACGTAAGAAAGCGGCAGTTTCGTGTCGAGTGAGACCTTTTATGTTGATTATACGGGACGGTTGGGGTTGGAATCCGCATGAGGAATTGTGGGAGTGGGATGCGACACGAGTGGCGGAAACGCCTGTGGACGATCGGCTGCGGGCGGACTATCCGAATGTCTTGATTGCGACGAGCGGTGAGGACGTGGGTCTGCCGGCGGGCACCATGGGCAACAGCGAGGTGGGTCATCAGAATATCGGTGCGGGCCGGATCGTGTATCAGGAATCGATGCGTCTGACGAAGGCGATTCGGGAAGGCACTTTCTTTGAAAATGAGGAACTCCTAAAGGCGGTGGCTCGGTGCAAAGAACGGAACGGCAAATTGCATCTGTTGGGATTGGTAAGCGATATTGGAGTACATTCGCTGCTGGGCCATTTGTACGGTCTTTTAGAGCTGGCCAAACGGAATCAACTGGATCGAGTGTATTTGCATGCGTTTACGGACGGTCGGGATTCGCCGCCCATGAGCGGGAAGGAATATCTGCATGAGATCGAGGAAAAGATGGGTGAGATCGGGGTGGGCAGGATTGCGTCGATCATGGGGCGGTTTTACGGCATGGATCGTGATCAGCGTTGGGAGCGCGTGCAGCGGGCGTATCAATGCCTGGCGTTCGGCAAAGGGACTAAGGCCCGTTCGGCGCAGGAGGCGATGCAGGGGAGTTACGATAAGGAGGTAACGGATGAATTCGTCGAGCCGGTATTGATTACGGATGAGAACGAGCAGCCGACGGCGCTGATCGAAGATGGAGATGCGGTAATATTCTTTAATTTTCGTGGGGATCGGCCTCGTGAGATTACGCGGGCATTTGTGGATTCGGAATTTACGGCGTTCGATCGGGGGGCGAAACTGGATTTGTATTACGTGTGTTTGACGGAATACGATGCGACGATCGCGGCGCCGGTGGCGTTTCCGAAGCCTGCGAAGATGAAGAATATCGTGGGTGAGTACTGGGGCCGATTGGGCTTGAAGCAGTTTCGCTGTGCGGAGACGGAGAAATACGCGCACGTGACGTTTTTCTTTAACGATTACACGGAGCCGCCGTTTGCGGGCGAGGCTCGGCAGATCGTGCCGTCGCCGCGGGTAAAGACGTACGATCTGAAACCGGAGATGAGCGCCCAGGAGGTTTGCGATACGGTGCTGGCGCGTCTGGAGACGGACCAATACGATATTTTTGTGGTGAACTTTGCGAATCCGGATATGGTCGGGCATACGGGGATCATGTCGGCGGCGATCAAAGCGGCCCAGACGGTGGATGCGTGCGTGGGTCGGTTGGTGGATAAGGTGCAGGAGAAGGGGGGGTCGGCGATTATCCTGGCAGATCATGGGAACCTGGAGCAGATGTACGATCCGGAGACGGACGGGCCGCACACGGCGCATACGACGTATCCCGTGCCGTTGATTGTGGTGGATGAGGAATGGAAACACTGCAAGCTACGTGAGGATGGGCGGCTGGCGGATGTGATCCCGACGGCGCTGCATGTGCTGGGATTGGAGAAACCAGAGGAGATGACGGGGACGTCGTTGATTATGAATGACGAATGACGAATAAAGAAAGTTTACGGAATTGGTAGGCACAGCCTACCCTACTGTTAAGAGAAGAGATTCTTCGCTTCGCGCAGAATGACGACGGAACATATACGCAATTTTTCCATTGTGGCGCACATCGACCACGGTAAGAGTACGCTGGCGGACCGTTTTATGCAACTGACGGGGGCCGTTGCGGCGCGTGACTTTAAGGAGCAACTGCTCGATAGCATGGACATCGAGCGCGAGCGCGGGATCACGATCAAGGCGTCAGCGGTTACGATGAACTACCGTGAAGATTCGGTAGACTATATGCTCAACCTAATCGATACGCCGGGCCACGTGGATTTTCACTACGAAGTATCTCGAGCGATGGCGGCGTGTGAAGGGGCGCTGCTGGTGGTGGATGCGGCGCAGGGCGTGGAGGCGCAGACGGTAGCGAATGCGTATCTGGCGATAGAGAACGGTCTGGAAATTATCCCGGTCATTAACAAGATCGATCTAGCGGCTGCGCAGCCGGAGTTGGCCGCGGAGCAGATCGAGCATATCCTGGGTCTGAAACAAGAGGCGTGTTTTCTCATTAGTTCCAAGACCGGTCAGGGCGTTCCCGACCTTCTCCATGCGATTACCACCCTTCTGCCGGCACCGACCGATCAGAGTAACGATCCCACTGCGGCGTTGGTGTTTGACAGCCATCACGACGAGTATCGAGGAGTGATATGTTACGTTCGAGTTTTTGCGGGTCGGCTCAAGGCGGGCCAGAGAATCCGGATGATGGCCGCCGGTCGCGATTATCAAATCATGGAACTGGGTAAATTCACACCGCGGATGACAAAAGTCGATACCATGGGCGCCGGCGAAGTGGGTTATGTGATCGCGAATATCAAACAACTCCGGGATGTCACCATTGGCGAGACGATCACCGATGTGTCCCGTCCTGCCTCCCATCCTCTGCCCGGCTATCAGTCGCCAACCCAGATGGTTTTTTCGGATTTTTACCCCGGCGCCACGAATGAATATAATCACCTGCGGAAGGCGTTGGAAAAACTGCAACTGAATGATTCCAGTTTTACGTTCAGCCAGCAAAGCTCACCGGTGCTGGGTTTCGGGTTTCGCTGCGGTTTCCTCGGACTACTGCACATGGAGATTATCCAGGAGCGTCTGGAACGGGAAAACGATATCGAGATCGTGCAGACCGCTCCGACCGTCAGTTATGAAATCGTTCTGACCAGCGGTGAAGTCAAGCGTATCGATTCTCCGGCGGAGATGCCCGAGCGGACTTCAATCGCCGAATGGCGCGAACCCTTCGTACAATTGGAAGTCATCACGCCGACCGATGCGATCGGCCCCTTGATGGAACTGGCCGAGCAGCGCCGCTGTAAAGTGAAAAAAACCGATTACATCAGCGCCACCCGCCTCATGCTGGAATTCAAGGCGCCACTGGCCGAAATCGTTTATGACTTTTACGATCAACTCAAGGGAGTCAGTCGCGGCTATGCCACGATGGATTATGAATTCACCGGGTTCGAGGCCGGCGACCTAGTGAAGATCGACATCCTGGTTAACAAACTCCCCGTGGAGGCCCTGTCGATCATCGTGCATCGGAGCCGCGCCGAGATTCGCGGTCGAAAAATCCTCAAACGACTGGCCGAAACCATCCCCCGCCATCAGTTCGAAATCCCTTTGCAGGTCACCATCGGCGGCAAGATCATCGCCCGCGAAACTATCCGGGCGTTCCGCAAGGATGTGACGGCCAAGCTTTACGGCGGGGACGTCACGCGGAAAATGAAACTGCTCGAAAAACAGAAAGCCGGCAAGCGCCGCATGAAATCGATCGGCAACGTGCAAATCACCCAGGAAGCGTTTATGAGCATATTGGATACGAATTGAACTTTGCAAAAGTTCAGATATACAATAAACAATGAAAAATGCAAAGAGAATGAACCCCCTAAAACCGGGGGCTAAATATTATGGTTGGTTGAAGATTAGTGAGAATTCGTCATCCGGTTCGTTGGAATGGTTCAGATTTATATCGCCCCTACAGGGCTTAGAATTTCTTCGTCTGCTCCATATCCCAGGGCGGCGCTAGCGCTTGCCCAGGGCTATTCTATGTTGGCCTTTCAGGGCAAAGAAATGTCGTGGGGGGATGGCTCAGCCTACGAAAAACAGTTCATGGTTTGTGGTTGATGGTTAATATGAGATCCTTCGCTGCGCTCAGGATGACACAGCCGGGGGCGGCTGTGGTATATTTTATTTGCTGTCCGGTCGCTTGCGCTTCCGGCTCATTGGATTATCGGACTATATAGGTAGTGAGGGGGTGATTTTTTGCTTGCCAAGGGCAGGTCGGGGAAGTAGAAATAAGGTATGAATTTCAATGGGTTTATGTTAGAACAACCCGATATATATTAAAGCCAGTGGTAGGCTTATCGCGTAGGCAGGAAGCCATCCGGGAATCGGTCTTTGGTACAAGTTTGCGAGTATGCAGATTCGCAAACCTGACGCCATTGTCAAACGCTCAAAAGGATCGCGATAGTAGCCCCCTCCGCAAGGAGGGGGATTTATTACCCTGTAAATGCGGTTTAGTATCGGTCCCCCGCCTGGGGGCGGGGGCTTAGCAAAGGGAAAAAGATATGAATAATCGAGGCGGCAGAGAGGTATATCGCCCGAGGGAGAATCACCTGCGGATTGGAATGGCGTTGCTGTTGGCAGGGATTCTGGGGTTCATCTGGAGTACAGAGGCAGCGTTTGGTCAGGCGAGCGAATCTCAGCGTCAGCGGATCCTGGAGGAGCCATTCCGACTGCAAATGGATGAGCAGATTCCGACGGACAAGCGGGTAACATTTGACTATGGCGGGTGGTTTCGGAGCAGTTATTGGGCGGTGGATGAAGACGTGAGTCGCGGACTGTCGAATCGTGACGACGGCTACCACGCGCTGCGTTGGCAGCAGTTACGGGCATGGGGCTTTTTGAATCTGGATCAGGTACACCAGTTTTACGCCCGCGGCAAGCTGGATTACTGGGACTGGAACCACGGTACGAGCTACGACCATAATGACAGTGACTGGGAAGGTATGGACCTGGAGCGAGGCTGGTATGATTTTCGCCTATCCCGGATGCGTAAGGCGTACGGCCGGTCGCCGAGCGATCTGGACATGCAAATACGTCTGGGTCGTCAATACGTAGAGTTTGGCACGGGGCTGGCGCTGTCGATTCCCCTGGATGCGTTATTGTTTACGACGGATTATCGAGGCTGGCAGTTTACATTTCTGGGGGCGCAGTCGATCGGGAGTTCAAAAAATATCGACCGTTCGATCCCGGACGAGACGACGGAAGATCGTTGTTTCTGGGGTTTTCAGTTCCGTTATAACGGTTGGCGTGATCATGAGCCGTTCGTATATTTCTTCGAACAGATCGATAAAAACGGGGGCCAGGAAAAGGTCGTATCGATACCCGATCCGTCGGATCCGGACGACTCGATCATTTACAATCAGAAATTCGGGTATGATTCGGCGTATGTGGGTTTGGGCAGCCGGGGAAGATTCTTCCACCGCGATTTGCAATATACGTGTGAATTCGTGACGGAATGCGGTAAGAGCTATAGCTTCAGTCCGCTGAGCGGGGATCAGCGAGAAACGGTGCATGCGTGGGCGTTGGATACGGAATTGCGTTACATACCGCGGGATCGTCGACAGTCGGAGGCGGCGGTGGAGTATTTGCTAACCAGCGGGGATCCGGACCGGTTCCTGAGTCCGACGAATACGATGGGCGGGAATCGGCCGGGGACGAACGACCTGAGTTTTTCGGCGTGGGGCTATCGTAATACGGGCCTGGTGCTGGCGCCCCGGCTGAGTAACCTGGGGATGATCCGGGCCGGGGCCTCGACATTTCCGGTGAATCATATCGAGATGTTTCGGGAGCTACGAGTAGGGACGAATTTTTATATCTATCATAAGCAGCAGTCAGCCGGTGCAGTCTCCGATAGTCTCTCGACGAACGATAGTGGTTATCTAGGCAGTGAATTCGACATCTACACCGACTGGCGGATTACGTCGGATCTGGCGTGGACGATTAATTACGGGGTATTCTGGCCTGGCAGCGGCTTCGGAGGGCAAAAGGACCGTCATTTACTATTTACGGCGATTACGTTGAACTTTTAAATGACGAATGACGAAATTCGAATGACGAATCAATGACGAATAACTGAATGACGAAGTGAAGTAAAGAGACGGAGATTTGTGAAAGTTCGATAAGTAATATAAATTATTGCTAGAAAAGTATTTAGCGGAATTGTACACACAAAAAAACCTAAAGGGATATAATTAAATTGAGGTGAGCTATGAGACCTCTGAGTCAAATGGTAACGGTAGTTATAGTGGGGGTGCTGGTTTGTTCCTGTCAGACGAATATGGATGTGGAACGTAAGATCGAGCCGGGCAGCGGCGCGTTGGCGTCGGAGAGTCGCAATAGTGCGAGCCTGGCGTACCGATTGTCGAGTCAAACGTGGTGTTCCAATGACGAGGCATGCTCGATGGTGCTCCTGTTGATCGACGGAGAAGATCGGTATCAGAGTTTTGTGGATCGGCGGATAGCCCTGGATGCCAAGGGCGTGGCCAATGCGTCCTGGGACATCGAAGCGGACGAACCGGTCACCAAAGGGACGTTGGCGTACATGCTCTGTCGAGCGCTGGGCTTGAAAGGGGGCGTGATGCTACGACTGATTTCCAGCCGCCGTTATGCCTATCGAGAGGCGCTCCATTATGGATTGATGGCGAAAGGGTCCGCACGGGAACCGTTAACCGGCCCGGAAGCGGTGGGGATCATCGGCCGCGCTGCGCGGATGAAAGAAGGAGAAACGATACTGGTTTATCGGTAATGAGAAGTGGTGAGTGGTTAGTGGTGAGTGGTCAGAGAAGAGATTCTTCGCTACGCTCAGAATGACAGGTGGGTATAGGAATGACGTGTGGGTATTGGAGAGAAGTTATGCGAGACGGGAATAACGATCAGAGATTCAGAAATCGAATCGTTGGGCTTGGGCTACTCATTCTGAGTATCGGTTTGGCGGTCCCCGCGGTGTGGGCCCAGGAACAGGCACCGGAGGAGGAGGCCGTTCCCAAAGATTTGAAAGAAGCGCTGGAACTGGAGCCAACGAAAACGAAATCATCGGAGCCGACTGCTACGAAGGCTCCCGAGCAGTCTGTTACGAAGGCTTCGGAGTCGCCCGTTCCGATGACTTTTTCGGATACGTCAACAACCTTACAAGCCGTAGTTACGAAAGTATCCGGCAAACACGTGCAGTATAGCGTGGACGGGGGTAAAAACTGGAAGCCGTTGAAACTAGGCGTGGAGTTGGGCAAAGGGGGGCTCGTACGAACCGGTTTCGGCAGCGGATGTGAATTGAGTTTCGGGGGGCACTCGGTACTGATCCTTCAGGCATTATCGTCGGTGCGGGTGTCGGACTATATGGGTATCCAAGGCAGGGAGATCGTGCGTGCCCGGCTGCATTACGGAGCGTTGCGGTGCGGCGTAGAGAAAGGGCGAATCGAAGCGGATACACGAATCAGCACACCGGTTTCGACGTTGAGTATTCGTGGGACGAAGGTTTACGTATCGTATGATGCGGGGATCCAGAGTTGTATGCTTGGAGTAGATGAGGATGGACCGGCCACAGCGCGGGTGTATGAGGATGCGTGCTGCGGTCCCGGTGAACCGGACGAAGAATATACCCGGTTTTCGGACGATCCGAATCAACAGGTTCAGGCGTTCAGCAGTGATTATGCCCTTTATGAAGGGATGCGTACGGACTGCATGCTGAGTCGGGATTTGCGTCTGGCGGAATTTGATCGAATGGTGTGGGTGACGGGCAATTACCGAGTTGGCGATATCAGCGCGACGGAAGCGGAATCGATCGTGCAACACTATGGTAATATAGAGCCGACCGAGGGCGCCCGGCAGTATAACGATGACAAGTCGATAGGTCAGCAGAGATTCGGATCGCGTGAGATCGATTTTCCGGGCGGCGATATACCGATCGGCATCGTTATCCCGGACGATTATTAGTAGTAATCTTGCTGATATAAAACGATCGATCGATTAGCAAGTAACTGTAATCCTGTTTTTCGGATAGGCGGAGAGTCTCTATCGTTTGCCGAAACGATAATCATCACCCAAGGGGCGTCCATCTGCGAGCGGTTTCTCATCGTCGGTTTGCAGGTCGGGCGTACATCGCCTTACTGATCGGCCTGGCGGCTACGGTTTTGGTAGCCGTTTGGGATTTAACGACGTGGCCAAATCATCTCGAATTGAAAATGCTCGACTATCGCCATCGACTGTTTCCGGCGGCAAGTGATCATCCGGATATTGTCACCGTTGTCATTGACGATGACAGTCTGGACCAAATCGGCCGGTGGCCCTGGCCTCGGCGCTACCTGGCGCAACTGGTTTCCACGTGTCATGAAGCCGGCGCGCAGCAGATCGTACTGGATATCATTTTGCCCAATGAACAGTCCGTGGAATACCATGTCGCCGGCGTAACGGATTATAGTTTTTATGAGCCGAATTTTACTTCGATTCATCCGCCTCAGTATATAAAATTGGATAACGATAGTGAGTTATTTCAAACGTTGAATCAATCTGGAAAAGTAGTGTTATCCTGTTTTGCTCCGTTGGCAGGCGATTCCGATGAGATGGAAAAAGAAGATCTTGCCCTTATCCATCAGGTAAACCACCTGTTAGAAGAAAACCGTGATTTGCAATTTAAGGAAGTATTTGGACATATCCGGCCTACAAAGAATATTGCAGATCGCGATCCAAGTTATTATAAACTGCTTCGTGTCTATATACGCGCCCGTGCCAAGTTGCTCTTTGAACGGCACGGCTTTACGCGAAGTGCAGAACAAATCGCAATCCCGATCATTTCGTTAACAAAATTCATACCCCCGTTTTTACGATTTACCGAGGCCAATATTCTGGATAGTGGATTTGTCAATGCCGTGGAAGACTCCGACGGCGTAGTTCGATGTATGCCGCTATTGGGTCGGTATGAAGGGCGGTTATATAAACAGTTGGCCTTTGCCTGTGCGTGTCAGGCTTTGAAAGTAACGGAGAAGGATATCGATCTATCCCAGGGAGGTAGAATTATATTATTGAATCCACCGATTGAAATTCCTCTCGACGAAAACGGGCAAATGATCATTGCCTGGACGGGAACCGATTGGCGGGATAAACTCAATACCAGCTATATTCCTGCAGATCAGATATTACAGGTATATGATCGACAGCAGGCATGGATAAAAAACGAACAATCCCTTACTGCCATACTGCAACACTGGCAAACGATGGGTCTGGATGAAGCTATGGTTCGTACCATACCTACAGATCTGTCGGAGGCGCCCGAATCCGAACGTGGTCAGTATGTGATGTTGCGCCACCAATTGCGGAACGTCGAGCAACTCCGAGAGGGAAACCTGGATCTTGAGCAGCAAATCAAGCAAACGCAACAGGCATTACATGAGCTTATGGGAGGAAAGATCGTGCTGGTCGGTTCGATTGCGACCGCGGCGCCGGATTTTGTAGTGACGCCGCACAGTGAATTGACGCCGGGGATTGTCGTACATCGTAATGTTCTTAACACAATCCTGCAAAAGGCCTTTATCTATCGCGTGCCGCGTTCGGCGGAAATTTTGATGATTCTGTTCTTAGGAACGTTGATGACTGTGATAACGGGGATCGCGCGCCCCCTGATAAGCGGATTGGCTGTGGTGCTTTTAACAATCGCTACTGTGGGTCTGAATTTCTGGCTCGGTTTTGGGGTGGGGCATTACTGGATTACAGTTGTATCACCGGCGATGGCGATCCTGGCGAGCTTTACAGCCGTAACTTTTTATCGAGAGGTAACCGAAGGCCGGGCCAAGCGTCGGATCACGGCGCGGTTCAAGCAATATGCGCCGCCGACCGTGGTGGATCGGATTGTCAGTACCGCTAAAGAAGTCAGCCTGGCAGGCGAGAAGCGGGAATTGAGCTGCTTCTTTTCAGATTTGGCCGGTTTTACCTCGATTAGTGAAAAGCTGGGGCCGGAAAAAACCGTTTCGGTGCTGAATATCTATCTGGATCGGATGACCGAAGTTTTAGATCGCTATTATGCAACGATCAATAAATTCGAGGGGGATGGAATCTTTGCGTTTTTCGGCGCTCCTGTGGAATTGCCGAACCAGGCGCAATTAGCATGTCTGGCAGCGATCGATTCGCAGCAAGAATTGGATAAGCTCGTAGCAGAACAGCGTAAAGTGAATCCGGAATTCCCGATGCTGAAAAAACGAATCGGCGTCAGTACCGGTGAAGTGGTGGTCGGAGACTGCGGTTCTTATCGTCGCTTTGATTATACGGCGATAGGCGATACGGTGAACCTGGGCGCCCGGCTGGAAAGTGCCAATAAGGCCTTCGGTTCTAAGATAATGATCTGCGAAACCACCTATCAAAAGGCAGCCGCTGCGATTGCAGCGCGCTATCTCGGTCGCGTTCGGGTCGTGGGCAAGGAACAAGGAGTGGGCATTTACGAGCTCTGCGGGATCAGCGGCGAGATTGACGACCCGCAAAACCAATACAATGAACAATTTGCTGCGGCAGTACGGTTATTCCAGGAGCAGCAGTTCGAGAAGGCGATCAAAGAATTCGAGAAGTGCCTGCAAGTTCGCCTCGTCGAAAAAGCGGTGATTTTATACCTGCAAACCTGCCGACAATTTATAGCGGAAGGGGCCCCCGGCGATTTTTCCGGCTGCATTGAATTGACGGAAAAATAAGCCGGCCTGATCGCGTAAGTCCTTTAATTATAAAGGCTTACAGCTTTATTGTTGCGAAGGCATCGTCGCTTCAATTTTATTTAGAACCATTGTAAAATTAAATATTTACAATCACATTTTGAGGCACTATAATACATGGTTCGTATAATAGAAATACAGCATAGTTGTACTATTTGAGATTGGCAAAATGGGAGATGAAATGTGGCACAGACGCCCTCGTCTGTGCGATTCAGGACTGCGAAATCAGGTATAAGCACACCCGAGGGCGGGTGTGCCACATGAACTCAGGCAGTACAGATAGAAACCAGACGATCTATAAACGAAAACATTATAATAAACGATTAGGAGTGATAAAAGTGAAAGAGGGCATTCATCCGAAATATGTAGAAGCGAATGTGAAATGCGGTTGCGGCAACACGTTCAAGACGCGTGCCACGATCCCGGATATTCATGTGGAAATATGTTCAGCCTGTCATCCGTTTTATACGGGTAAGCAGAAGTACGTGGATACTGCCGGCCGGATCGAGAAATTCCAGAAGAAATATGCCGGCACATACGGCGTCAAAGCCAAAACGCAAACTCAAGACAACTCCAATTCTTAGATACGCGACAGTTTTAATCACGCTTTCCGATTGCTTTACCAGGCACCTGCGGTGGGCGTGATTTTTTTATAATGTTTTGCCACGAATTACACGAATTTTCACGAATAGAGAAAAAATAAATGGGTGCCATGCCCACGGACGTCTTCGGACGTGGGCATGTGGCCCTCGATTAACAGCATGCCCACGCGAGCGTGGGCATGGCACCCAGTACCCATTATAGAATAAAGGTTTCTCGGCGATATAATTATGGCAGTAGAACTGACGACAACGGATGAAAAGGTGTTGGCTAAACTGGCGGAACTATCCGAACGGCACGGCCAAATTGAGCAGCAGATGCACGATCCGGCGGTTGCCGGCAATCCGACGGAATTCACCAAGCTGGCGAAAGAGCATGGACGGTTAGGCGATATGGTGCAGGGCTATCGGCAGTATCAGGGTTTACAGAAACAGTTGGAAGAAGCAGAACATCTGTTCGCGGACGAGGAATCGGAGGCGGAGTTGAAGGAACTGGCGAAGCAGGAGATAGATACTCTCCGGCCTCAGATACAGGAATCGCTGAGTCAGATCAAGGAAATGCTGGTGATGTCGGATGATGCGGCGATTGGTTCGGTCATCATGGAGATCCGGGCGGGCACCGGCGGCGAGGAGGCGGCTCTGTTTGCCCGTGATCTATACGAGATGTACAAGCGCTACGCGGAAACTCGTAAATGGAAGTTGGAACCGATGAGCTTTTCGCCGACGGACCTGGGTGGATTCCGGGAAGTCATAATCAATATCAAAGGCGACAGCGTCTGGTCGGAGTTGGGCTGCGAAGGGGGTGGTCATCGGGTCCAGCGGGTACCGGAAACCGAGGCGCAGGGGCGAGTGCATACATCCGCGGCTACGGTAGCGGTTCTGCCGGAACCGGAGGAACTGGAAATCGAGATCAAGGAGGATGAGGTCGTCGAGCATGTTGCCCGTGCGAGCGGTCCCGGCGGACAAAATGTCAATAAGGTTAGTTCCGCGATCAAGCTGGAACATGTTCCGACCGGGATTACCGTCAGCATGCAGGACGAAAAGAGTCAGCACAAGAACCGCGCCAAGGCCTGGCGGATTTTGCGGAGTCGATTGTA
>Ga0114922_10003159_pt1 | contig 15386 bp, 12 predicted proteins | sample AartaG_FD_100975 | JGI IMG/M metagenome (GOLD analysis project Ga0114922, IMG submission 100975) | Deep subsurface microbial communities from Aarhus Bay to uncover new lineages of life (NeLLi) - Aarhus_00045 metaG | ecosystem: Environmental > Aquatic > Marine > Oceanic > Sediment | place...
CCCTCAACTTCCACCTTACGCAGATGCTCAACCGCCCAGCGCGCGTGCGCATCGAGATCCGCGGTGCAAAAGGCTACTGCTCGGCGAACCTCCGGACCTAGCCGACCCCGGCTTGAACGGTATCGGGCAGCCAGGCCCGCTGTACTGCGTGCGACGAGCATCGCCGCCTCCAACGTACTGTCATCCGGCGTGGAGTGATCGACCTCGCCCGGGAGCCCGGCGTGGATCAGGTCCGCCCAGATGATCGCCTGGTCCGCGAAATCGCGGACCACGGACACGACGGTCCGGCTATTCGTCTCTGTGGCTGCCTCCGCCAGGCAGGCGATCGTTCGAAGTGTGAGATCTAGCGATCGCAGTACCCACTCGGACTCGGCCTCCCGGATCTGATCGTACATCTGACTCACCTCGCGGTTGATTGAGGACCCTTAGACCTGCGGCCGGCAGGCGAGGATGTACCCGAGGATTCAACGAAAATTCAACGCGGCCATTTCTTGCCGGGCCAGATGCGCGCCGGTAGCTTCCGGCGATTAGCTCGATGTCCATGATTCGTGGGATCCCGTCCACGAGAACCCCTCCGGAGGATGCACCGGATGCACCTGTTCGATAAGTGCGCCGCATTCACGACCGCCCGTGAAGCTCGGGCGAGCGGCATGTATCCGTACTTCCAGAGGATCACGGAGTCACATGACACCGAGGTCGTCATCGACGGCCACCGGAAGGTGATGATCGGCTCCAATAACTACATGGGGCTGACCCACCACCCCCGGGTACTCGAAGCGGCACGCCAGGCGCTGGAGACATACGGAAGCGGCAACACCGGTAGCCGTTTCCTGAACGGCAACCTCGACATCCATGATCTGCTCGAGGAGGAGCTGGCCGACTTCACCGGGAAGGAATCGGCCCTCGTCTTCAGTACGGGCTACCAGACGAACCTCGGCGCGATCAGCGCCCTCGTCGCACGCGGCGACACCGTCTACCTGGATAAGCTCGACCATGCCTGTCTCCAGGACGGTGCCCGCCTCAGCTTCGGCCAGACCGAACGTTTCCGCCACGAGGACTACGATCACCTCGAGAACCTGCTGAAGTCTACCGATCCGAATCGTGGTAAGCTGGTCGTGGTGGACGGGGTGTACAGCATGGAAGGCGATATCGTCAATCTCCCCGATCTCGTCCCGCTGGTAAAGCGGTACGATGCCGCGCTGCTGGTCGATGATGCGCACTCTCTGGGTGTCCTGGGTCCGAACGGCGAGGGCACGGCGGCACACTGGGGCATGACTGACGACGTCGACCTGATCACGGGAACGTTCTCGAAGTCGCTTGCCTCCATCGGTGGCTTCGTCGCTGGTGATGATCTCGTAATCGACTTCCTGCGCTTCCACGCGCGCACTGAGATTTTCAGTGCGAGTATGCCGCCATCCGCCGTAGCTACGGTCCGGACGGCGCTCGAGATCATTCGCACCGAGCCGGATCGGCGAGAACGGCTGTGGAAGAACACGAAGCGTATGATGGCCGAGCTGACGGCAATCGGATTCGACATCGGGCCGACGGAGACGCCGATCATTCCCGTCTTCATCGGGCCGATGGACCTGACGTTCCTGATCTGGCGCGAAGTTTTCGACGCCGGCGTGTTCACGAATCCCGTCGTTCCACCCGCTGTTCCTGAGGGCGGCTGCCGTTTGCGTACGAGCTTCATGGCGACGCATACCGACGAGCAACTCGACTTTGTTCTCGAAGTGCTGGAGAAGGCAGGCAAGAAATACGGAGTCCTGTGAGCGACAGGGGCGGCGGCATCGAGGTCAAGCCGGCTGACGACCGCAGAACCTTCAGGGATTTCATCCGGCTACCGTATCAGATCTATGACGGTGACCCGAACTGGGTCGCTCCGCTGATCCGGGACGTGAAGACGGCGTTCAACAAGAAGAAGCATCCATTCCACACGCATTCCGAGGTCCAGCCGTACGTCGCATACCGGGACGGCCGACTGGTCGGACGGATCGCCGCAATCAACAATCGAAATCACGTGGCTTACCACGAGGAGCCCGTGGGCTTCTTCGGGTACTTCGAGTGCGTGAACGACCCTGAGGTAGCGGCGGCCCTGTTCGACCGCACGGCGGAGTGGCTGCGGAAGCGGGGACTCGAGACGATGCGGGGTCCTGCCTCTTTCTCGCTGAACGAGACCGCGGGGTTGCTGACCATGGGCTTCGATCGTCCGCCCACGGTCATGATGCCCTACAACCCGGAGTACTACATCGAACTGGTCACCGGAGCGGGATTCGAGGAAGTGCAGAGTCTGATCGGCTACCACCTGTCGAACAGCGATGCGCCCGAGAAACTGGTGAAGCTCGAATCGAAACTCGAGAAACGCCTTGGTGTGCGGACCAGAACGATCGACATGAACGACTTTGAGGGCGAGCTCGAACGCCTCCGGGACCTGTACAACAAGGCCTGGGAAAAGAACTGGGGCTTCGTTCCCATGACGGACGCGGAAATTGACTTCATGGCGCACGAGTTGAAGCCACTGGTGAAGCGGATTCCGACGCAGGTGATCTTCGCGGAGCGGGACGATGGGGAGACGATCGGGTTTACCCTGTTCCTGATGGACGCGAACCAGGCGCTGATTCACGCGAAGGGGCGCCTGTTCCCATTCGGCCTGGCGAAGATCCTGAAGTACCTGCCCAAGATGAACTACTGCCGGGTCCTTACCCTCGGCCTGGTGCCCGAGGCCCGCGGCCAGGGCATCGACAACCTCCTGATCATGGCCCTGTACCGGCACGGCGGCGCAGCCGGGACTATCGGAGGCGAGTTCTCGTGGATTCTCGAGGACAACGCCGCCATGCGGAAACCACTCGAGCGCATCGGATCCGTGATCGCCAAGCGCTACCTGCTGTACGACCGACCGATCTGACCGAACCGTGTCCTCTCTCGTATTTCTGACCGGAGCCACGGGGTTTGTCGGCAGTCACGTTGCCGAAGCCCTGGTCCGAAGCGGATTCCGGGTCCGCTGCGCGATCCGGACGACGAGCGACGTCAGGTGGCTGCGCGGCTTGCCGGTGGGGACCGTCGAAACGACGACGATTGACCTCACGTCCAAAGCGGCTCTGGATGAATCGCTACGCGACGTAACTCATGTAGTCCATGCAGCAGGCATAACAAGGGCCTCGAGCGAATCCGACTATTTCTCTGTGAATGCGGATGTTACGCAATTAGTTGCGGAGGCATCAGTAAGAGCCAGAGCCCGGAGATTCGTCCTGATCAGTAGCCTGGCAGCGCGCGGACCCGACGGATCGACAGGTCCAGCGAGCGCGTACGGTGCGAGTAAGCTGGAGTCCGAGCGACGACTGCAAGCCGTCGTCGAGTCCGGTGGAAGCATGGAGCCGCGGTTTCTCCGCCCCGGTGGCGTATATGGCCCTCGAGACCGGGACCTGTTGCCCCTGTTCCAGGTGGCGCGCAGTGGGTTCGTGCCGGTTCCCATGGGAGTCGGTCGGTTGCAGCCCGTCTACGCGTCGGATGTCGCCACGGCGGTGCTGCAGGCGCTGGACGTGGAATGGAGTGAGGACGGGCCGTTCCACCTCGGTGGGCCGGAAATTCACACGTGGGAGGAGATCGCCGATGCGCTCGGCGCCGCGATCGGTCGTCCCGTACGTCCGGTTCGGGTTCCCGCGGCTTTATTCCTCGCTGCGGGTTCGCTATCTGAACTCGCTGCGTTCATCCTGCGCCGTGCGCCGGATCTGGATCGCAGACGGGCACGGGATCTGACCCGACTCGACTGGACATGTGAGCTCGACCCGGTCGAACAGGAACTCGGCTGGCGCCCCCGGATTTCGCTCCGACAGGGGATGGCGGAAGCAGCAAACTGGTACAGGGAGGCCGGATGGCTGAGACGATGAGTGGAAGCACCGGGGGGTCGAATTCGGGTAAGTCCGGTTTGCTGACCGTGGATGTGCTCACGGCTGCCTACCTCGCGGCGACAGCGATCATCGCTCTCGTGTCCCGCACGGAGACGGGACTGTGGCTCGCCGGGCTGCACCTGCTGGGTATCGGCCTGGTGTTCGGTCTCGGAAGCCTGCCACGGCCGAGCGGTACGTTCGGAGCCTTCTTACGAATCGCCTATCCGGTGGCAGTGACGCCCCTGTTCTACATGGAACTGGCGACGTTGAATCAGCTCCTGTTCCCCGGCTACTTCGATCCAGCAGTCCAGGTGTGGGAAGAAGCCATGTTCGGCGTGCAGCTCAGCGTCAAAGCAAGTGACTGGATTCCGTATCGGTGGTTTTCGGAGATCCTGCACTTCGGGTATGTCTCCTACTATCTCGTGGTGCCCGCGGCCCTGATCGCGGCGTGGCGCGCGGCAGGTCGCGAAGGCCTGGAGCGGGCGGCATTCACAACCGCCCTCGCGTTCTTCCTCTGCTATCTCTGCTTTGCCGTGTTCCCTGTTGCGGGTCCCAGGTACGATTTTGCGAAGATCACAGGTCCCCCTTCAGACGGGTATGTATTCGGGATCGTGCACTCGATTCTCGAGAGCGGTTCCTCGAAAGGGACCGCATTCCCCAGCTCGCACGTCGGAGCGACCGTCTCGGCATGGCTGTCAGGAGGTGCCGTGAATCCACGCGCGTTCTGGATCCTCGCACCCTTCGCGGTGTCCCTCACACTGGGAACGGTATACGGGAGGTTCCACTACGGCATCGATATGGTGGCAGGCCTCGCATTCGCGCTCACGGCGTTCCTCGCTGCGCCGCCGTTGATCCGACGGCTGGGCAGTCGTCCGTAGTAGCCGCGGCCGTACCGAGATTCGGGCAACCCTCCCGGACCTGCCAGCGGTCCAACAGTTGGTGACAATGGAAGACTCAACGAGATCCAGGTGTCCGAGGCCCGTCTCCTAGAGGCGGCGCGCGCCGGCGACCAGCGGGCGATGGAGGCCCTGTACACGGCTCATTCGGGTCGGGTCTTCACGGTAGTGCGCCGACTGGTCGGAGATGATCACCTGGCGGAGGACGTATCTCAGGACGCGTGGGTCCGGGCATTCGAAAAGCTCGGATCGTTCAGGGGGGAAGCGGCATTCGGAACGTGGATGCACAGACTGGCCGTGAATACGGCATTGAATCGACTGCGACGAAGTGGTCGCCGGCCAGAGGTCGAATCCGCGGCCGAGCCTCCGGTGACGCCGCCCGATGCCGACGAGAGAATCCTCAGTCAGCGAGTTCTCGGCCAGGCCCTCGATCGGCTACCGGACGGATATCGACAGGTGCTGGTCATGCACGACGTGGAAGGAATGACGCACGAGGAGATTGCCGGTCGGCTGGGTGTAGCGGTCGGAACCTCGAAGTCGCAATTGCACAAGGCACGGGCCAGGATGCGGGATCTGCTCGCTCCGTCCGTGGGAAGGAACGAAGCAGGAAACCATGCCTGATCACCTGAGTCGTGAACAGATCGCGGCGTTGCTCGATGAACCGGAAGCGACCGGTACGGAGAGGGGTCACCTCGACCAGTGCGAGGACTGCACGCTCGAATACGAGCAGATGATCCGAACACGGATGGCTCTCTCCGCTCTGCCGGATCTCGAGCCGCCGATCGACGAGTGGGAGAGGGTATGCAGTCGCCTCGGTGCCGATGTGGCGCCAATCGGAGGATTGGCACCAGAGCCGAGGTTTACAAGGTTCAGGCCTCTGTGGGCCGCGGCCGTCGTGGCGCTGTTCGCCGCAGGGCTGGGGGTAGGTCGGCAGTTGTCTCCTGCGGGGAACGCGGGTCCCGATACGACGGTGTCTCAAACCGACACGGACGATCCGACCGCGGCGTATCTGCGAACCGTCCAGCAGATCCAGGAGCTGAGACGCGGAGGACCAACGGGCGAAGCTGTGCTGGATGATCCGTCTCTCGCGGCTGAGCGCCTCATCCGGCTGGATGCCCTGATCGAAGCGTCCCGGGAGGCCCTGCGGACGGCCCCGACCGATCCGGTCCTCAACAACTTCCTGTTCGATGTCGTCGACGAACGGCAGACGTTGGCCGGGCAGATGAACCAGTCGCTCCGATATACATCCGTGGAGTATTGAGCATGGCCAGGCGCGATCTTCTGTTTACAGCCGGCACGTTGGTCGCTCTCCTGTCCCCGCTCGGGTCGATGGTGCAGGCGCAGGAGCCGGCGGAGGCTCCGGTCCGGGTCCATTCCCGCGACGGCACGATCCAGGTAATCACTGATCAGCCACGGGCGCGCCTGGGCCTGTTCCTGGACGCCAGTTGCGCGCAGCAGGACGCCTCCATCGTCTGCTCTCGGCCGCCCGTAGTCATGTCGGTAGTGGAGGACGGGCCGGCGGATCGGGCCGGGGTCAGACAGCAGGACACGCTCGTATCCCTGAACGGTACTCCGCTGTCGACTCCGGATGGTCGCCGCGCGCTGCAGTCACTGGAGTCGGGGACTTCTGTTCGCCTGTCTGTCGGAGGTCCCGACGGCCGGCGCGAAGTGATTGTCGTACCGGAGATCCGGGACCCGGCACAGGTAATGAGTTTTGAGTGGAGAAGCCCTGACGCTGCAGGTATGCATGAGAAGATTGGCATGTTCCGCTTCCCGCCGGACTCGGAAGGCTGGGAGCTGATGACACGTCTCGACTCGCTGGCGGGTGAAGGCTCGGACAGGACGTTCGTAATGTTCGGGCCTGATTCCGATGGTCATCTCCGGCTCGAAATCGTCGGTACGGACTCTATCGGGCTCAGGTCTCTGGGAAACGAGGAGACCGAGCAGACCGTTACCACCGGATACGTGGTCGAGAGTCGGATACTCGCAAAACGGCTGGAGGAAGTACGGGACAGGACATTGCGGATCGCCCGCGTCCAGCTCGACAGCCTCGTGAGTCTGCAGAGCAGCGGCGTCGTCTTGAGGGTCTCGCCCTCGCCGTCGCCCGACGTTGCGGGGTGGGTGCCCGCCGATGACGAGTCGATCCGATACCAGCACATCTCGCCATCGCCCGGCTTCGAGTCACTGCTCACGTCGAATCGCCGCGTCGCCGGAGCGGAGTTTCTCGAATTGACGCCGGAGCTGGCGGAGTACTTCGTGGGAGTCCAGGAAGGCCTGCTGGTCCTGAGGGTGATTCCGCGCACGCCGGCGAGTCACCTCGGCTTGCGAGACGGCGATGTCGTTATCGAGGCCGACGGCGAACCAGTGCGGTCGATCGAGACCTTCCGGACTCGGATCGTCAGTTCAGAAGGAGAAGAAGTTGTCGTAAAGTGGATACGTAAAGGTATCCAGGCCGAAGGTCACCTGAACATACCCTGAGCTCCAGCTACTGGAAGTGGAGTCCGGCGGCGCATGGCGCGGTCGCCGGGCGGGTGTCGCAGCCGCCTCCGCCGCGTCAGATTCCATCCATGAGCATGACACCCCGGAATGCGGACCTCCGCACGCGACTTACCGCGATTACCACGGATCTGGCCGAGCAGTTTCAAGCCTGGCGCGGAGAGGCGTGGTCCGACGCCAGGTTCGACGAATTGGCCTGTCGAGTGTTCGCGCTCCAGTTCGAGGCAAGTGCTCCCTACCGAAAGTACTGTGTGTCACGCGGTGCGGATCCAGGTCGGATCACAGGCTGGCGGGACATCCCCCCGGTTCCAACGGCGGCCTTTCGGCGAGTCGACTTTCGAACCGCGCACAACGCTGGTGAACTGCTGTTCCTCACGAGTGGCACTACCCGCGGGCTGGACGCGCGGGGGCGGCATATCATTCCGTTCGCGGAGCTGTATCGTGCGTCGCTGAGGGAGCCGTTTCGGTACTTCGTTCTCAGGGAGCGCAATACGGATCCGCTGCTGTTGAGCCTCGTGCCGCCGTTCGCCATGAGCGGCGACTCGTCACTCGGGTGGATGCTGGACGACCTGATCGACGGGTTCGGAATGCCGGGCTCGCGGTCCGTGGCCGATGAGAGCGGAATCGACTGGCAGCTTCTCGAGTCTGCCTGCCGCTCGGCGGAACAGGAGGAGATACCTGTCTGCCTGATGGGGACGACCGTCGCATTCTCAGGATGGACGAATCGGTTGCAGCGGGAGGGAACGCGGTTTTCGCTACCATCCGGGTCCGTCCTGATGGACACAGGTGGCGTGAAGGGAGGATCCGGACTCAACCGCACCAGGATGCTGTCCAGTCTGCTGCCGCTCCTCGGGCTGGACTCAGCGCAGGCGGTGAACGAGTTCGGAATGACGGAACTGCTGTCACAGATGTACGGATGCGGCATCGAGAATCCGCCGCTGGCCGGCCCACCGTGGCTCCGGACGCAGGTCCTCGATCCGGTCAGCCTCGAGCCCCGACCCGATGGCTCGGAAGGAATTCTATGTCATTTCGACCTCGCCAATGTCGGCTCCGTGATCGGAGTCCTGACCGAAGATCGCGGCCGCATTAGCAGTGAAGGGTTGACCTGGCTGGGGCGCTCGCCCGGAGCGCCGCCCCGGGGCTGTTCGCTCGCGACAGCCGAGCTTCTGGCCGTGCAGGAAAATGGCTGACGATCCTGGCGGGCGAATGTGGCACCTTCCCGGCCTCGAGCTGGACGGCACGCCCCCTGAAACGGCCGGCATCCCGATTCCGGATTCGAGCGATCTCGACTGGCATGAAACCAGTACCGCGTCCGGGCACCAGGTGCGGGCCCCCCGGCTATCAGATCGGCAGGCGTCGCTGGTCGCGGAGTCGGTCCGGGGCGCAGCTCTCGATGCGCGATCCGCCCGGACGCATTTCGAGGTCCTTCACGCGATCTCCAGCGCGGCGCTGAGGCTCTCCGATCCGTTTGATAACATGGGCCGGGAGGCTGAACTCCTACTGTCGAGCGAATTGGGCTGGTCGTCGGAAGCGGCGCGCGAAGCTCTCGCCGGAATGTCACGCGAGTGGACGGAACACGCCCTGAGCGCCCTGGTCGAGTCGGAGATCGGGAATTCCTCGCTGCTCGAGCAATTCGTGCCGGACCCGACGCGAAGTGGACGGCTCAGAATGGCGGTCGGTCCGCCTCTCGTGTTCCAGGTCCATGCCGGAAACGTACCCGGGGTGCCTGTCACAGGTGCAATTCTCGCTCTGCTCGCCCGCTCGGGAGTGCTCGCGAAGACGGGGGCTGAAGAGCCGGGCCTGCTTCCCCTGTTTGCGCGAGCACTGGGTGAAATAGACCCGCTGCTCGCCGCATGCGTAGCCGTGACCTGGTGGCCGGGTGAAGATTCGCCTGCGGCATTTGCTCGGTGGGGTAAGGAAGCAGGTAAAGTGTTTGTCTACGGTGGCGATTCGACGGTTCGAGCCGTTCGACGGCAGATTCCGCCGGAAGTGGAGCTGATCGTCTACGGACCCCGGGTGGGACTGGCGGTGTTTCTACCCGACGCGCCGGTCGACGCTGCGGCTCTCCTTGCACGCGATGTATGCGCCTACGAGCAGCGGGGGTGCGTGTCTCCGCGCATCGCTTTCGTGATCGGCGCCGACCCGCTCGTCCTGTCCGACCGCGTCGCGGCGGGAATGGAAGCGGAGGCTGCCCGGGTGACACCTCCCGCGGTGTCGGAAGCGGAGGCCGTCGCTCTGCGTTCGGCGCGGGCCGAGTGCGAATTCGCGGGACTGGAGGATGGAAGTACGCGGGTATCCGGCCCGTCGGACCTGTCATGGACGGTGCTGGCTCACCGGGACTCCGGGGTCGACTCGGTCGCGCTTCCTCGAGCGGTCTGGGTGTACGGAATCTCGTCGATAGAGTCGCTGGAGACGCTTCTCGGCCCGTTCGAGGGACGCATCCAGAGCATCGGCTATGCGGGACGTAAGGGAGAGGACGACCTGGCGCGCCTCGCTGCCCGACTGGGAGTAAGCCGGATCTGTGCGCTGGGAGACATGGCGTGGCCGCCACCCGACTGGCGGCACGAAGGCAGACACCGGCTGCTTCCGCTGCTGAGATGGACGGACTGGGAACCCCGGCCATGACGGGTTTGGCGAGGACGATCGCCCGGGGGTAGCTTCGGAGCGCATTTGCAGTTTACAGACAGAGCCTTGGGCCGCGCATGCGGCTGCGAGACAACAACAAAGGAAGAACGGATGGGATCGATCGAACGGGCGGTGCGGGTGGTGCGGAAATGGACACGGCCGGTGGTGGTTGGTCTGATCATGGCGGTCGGCACGGCCGTCTTGCCCGTCGAGTCAGCTGCCCAGGAGATGGCAGTAGCCGACGGGACCGGCTTGATCTCAGATGCTCCGGTCTTCCCGGCGGTGAAGCCTCCATCGCGTTACGAGGACGCGATTGACAAGGGAACTCGCTCCGCGGACGGACGTCCGGGAGCCAATTACTGGCAGCAGCGGGCGGATTACAGGATCGCGGTCGAGATCGAACCGGAGACGGCAAGGCTGACCGGCAGCGAGACGATCACGTACCACAACGACGGTCCCGACGAGCTGACCACGATCGTCGTGCGGTTCTACCAGAATGTCTTTTCAGAAGGTGTCAGCCGGAATCGCTCTGTCACCCTCACAGGTGGAGTGGACCTGGACCGTATGGCGCTGAACGGGACGGAGTTGGGGGTGCTAGCCCGCCCCCGATTCGAGAACGGGCAGGTCATTCGACCCGAGGGTCCCGGATACCGGATGAACGGGACCGTGGCCGTGATTCAACTCGATGAGCCGATCCCCAGTGGCGGTACGGCCGAACTCGAGATCGACTGGGGGTTCACGGTCTCGGGTGGAGGGGGATTTCGGAACGGGCATCTGGACAACTCGGTGTTCAACCTCGCGCAGTGGTATCCCCAGGTGTCGGTATACGATGACGTGTTCGGTTGGGACATGAGCCCGTATCTCGGAAACGGAGAATTCTACGTCGGATATGGACGGTTCGAGGTTGACGTCACGGTTCCGGATGGCTGGGTCGTGGTCGGGACCGGAATGCTGGCGAACCCGGAAGAGGTACTTCGCCCGGCGCAGATCGAAGCGCTGCGTGCGGCACCGGCCCTCGACACGGTGATCGCGGTGGTGTCGTCGGACGACATCGAATCGGGAAACGCGACGCTCGCGACCGATGCCGGCAAGCAGACCTGGCGCCTTGTGGCGGACAGCGTGCGCGACTTCGCATTCGCCACGTCCGACCGGTACGTGTGGCACGTTACCGGTGCCGAGACGGGAGGAGCCCGCGGCCGGGTTCTGATCCAGAACGTATTCACCCCTGACATGGACCACTGGGCCGAAGCCACTCTGTACGCGAAGCACGCGATCGAGTTCTTCTCCGGGTACATCCTGGAGTACCCATATCCGCAGGCCACGGCGGCGATGGGCCCCCCACAGGTGAACGGCATGGAGTACCCGATGATCACGTTCATCACCCACCAGGCCAGCGGCCGGGGACTGAACGGGGTCGTAACCCACGAGTTGAGCCACTTCTGGATGCCGATGATCGTGGGCACGAAAGAGATGGCGTACGCGTGGATGGATGAAGGATTCACGACGTTCAACACGGCGCTGGCGATGGATGACTGGTACGAGACGTCCAACAGCCGGCTCGGGGGGATGAACGGGTACTTACAGGCCGCCCGATTCGAAGCGGAAGTGCCGATCATGGGGCACACCGATTTCGCGGAGAATCCGTTTGGCCGCTCGGTCGCGGCATACAGCAAGCCCGGGACCCTTCTGCACAGCCTGCGGCACATGATGGGTCCTGAGTCCTTCGATGCGTTCTACAAGGATTATGCCCGAACATGGGCGTTCAAGCACCCGATGCCGTGGGACTTTTTCGCCATGGCCGAAGGTGCGGCAGGCACGGATCTGGACTGGTTCTGGCAGAGCTGGTTCTACGAGACCGGCACGCTGGACCAGTCGATCACATCGGTTCAGCAGTCCTCGTCCGGCGTGGACGTCACCGTGGAGAATCTGGATCGCGGCGTGATGCCAGTAGAGATCCGGCTCACCGCGGAGGGTGGTGCGACCGAGACCGTGACCTGGCCCGCGTCGGTATGGGCAGGGACGCGAAGTGTTACGCAGACGATCCCGTTCGACGGCACGGTGGATGAGGTCGTGATCGACCCGGACCAGTGGTATCCGGATATCGATCGCGAGAACAACAGTTGGAAGCGACCGACGAGCTGATGGCGAACGACGAAAACCCGGGCCCGGGGTCGACCTGGGAGCGTTACGAGCGGTTCTTCCGAACCCCGCCGGAGATCGTATTCGAATGGAACGACTCCGAAACGTCGGCGCGGGGTTGGCTGGTGATCAACAGCCTGAAGGGGGGAGCAGCAGGGGGCGGAACACGGATGCACTCCGGTCTGACGCGCGACGAAGTAACCTTCCTCGCAAAGGCGATGGAGCTCAAGTTCGCGTTTGCCGGTCCCCCGATTGGAGGGGCGAAGTCCGGCATCGACTTCGATCCCGCCGATCCCCGGAAGTCCGAGGTTCTACGACGGTGGTTCGCGGCCATTAGCACGGAACTCGTATCGCGTTACGGGACGGCTGGAGACCTTAACGTGAGCGAGATCGCCGAAGTGATCCCCTGCTGCAAGGAAATCGGGATCAACCACCCGCAGCTCGGTGTTCTCCGCGGACATCTGGGGCTCGACGGTGAGGCGCTTGGACGCAGGTCCGAACTCATGCACATCGGACTCGATCAGCCGGTTCCCATCGAGCTGGGGCTCGCAGGCAAGGAGGCCCGGGTGTTCGCGCTGGTCACGGGCCATAGCGTCGCAAGCTCAGCTCTTCGCCTCCTGCACCACCAGGAGCGAGCGCCGGAGCAGACCCGGGTGCTGTTGCAGGGCTTCGGAGCGGTCGGAGGAGCGGCCGCCCTGTATATGGCACGGGCGGGTTTGAAGATTGTCGGGATCATCGACGCGGACAGTGCCCTTCTCCGGCCGGAAGGACTGACCGTGGCAGAGGTCGAGTCGCTTCTTCTCAGGCGCTCCGGCAACACTCTACCCTCTGATGTCGACGTGCGGGACGGACCGGAAGCCCACGAGGAATTCTGGTCGACGCCGGCCGAAATGTTCGTTGCCGCTGCAGGTTCGGGCAGCCTGGATTCGAATCGACTCGATTCGTTGACGCGGGCGGGAGTAAAGTCGATCGTGGCGGGCGCGAACCATCCGTTCTGGGCTTCAGAGCCCGGCGACACGACGCTGGAGCAGGAAGCGGACCGGCGCTTCGCGGTGATCGCAGACGTGATCGCAAGCTGTGGTACGGCGCACGCATTCGCCTGCCAGGCATGCAGCGAATTCCCCCTTCGACCGGAAGCCGTGTTCGAGTCGATCCGGAACACTGTGGAAGGCGCCGTGGATGAAACCGTCCGCCGATCGGGCAGCCCCGAGCACGGACTGCTCGCGGGCGCGCTCGAACTGGCCCTGGAGCGTTGCGGTCGTCCGCTCAAGAGTTGATTCCAGGCGACGGACCCACTTCGAAACACACACTGAACCGAAGGCGAGTCATGAGTCATTCCCTGCCTGAGTACCTGCACGAGAATCGAGATCGTTTCGAGAAAGAACTCGGCGAATTCCTTGCGATTCCCAGCGTCAGCACCGAGTCGCGGCATTCGAAGGATGTCGAGCGCTGCGCGGAATGGGTGGCCGAGCATGTCCGTCGCGCGGGAGTCGGTACCGTCGAGATCGTCGAGACTGCCGGGAAGCCGATCGTGGTCGCGGAGCACATCGTGAATCCCGATCTGCCGACGCTACTCGTGTACGGCCACTATGACGTGCAACCGGTCGACCCGGTGGAGTTGTGGGACTCCCCTCCATTCGAAGCGACGGTCCGGGACGGGTGCGTGTTCGCTCGCGGCTCGAATGACGACAAGGGCCAGGTTCACATGCACATCAAGGCCCTGGAAGCCCGCCTGAAAACGGGCCTCGGAATGCCCGTCAACGTCAAGCTGGTGATCGAGGGCGAGGAAGAAATCGGCAGTGTCCACCTCGAGGCGTTCTTGCGCGAGAACGCACAGCGCCTCGCCTGCGATGCCGTTGTGATCAGCGATACGGGGATGCTCGGACCTGACATTCCTTCGATCGGGACCGGCCTGCGAGGCCTCGCGTATCTCGAGGTATTCGTGGACGGGCCCGCCGGTGACCTGCATTCGGGCAGCTACGGCGGCGCGGTGGTGAATCCCGCGCTGGCGCTTGCCGAGATGCTGGCGGCCCTGAAGGACGAGAATGGAGTCGTCACAATTCCCGGTTTCTATGACCGGGTCCGCCCGATCTCGGACGGGGAGCGCGAAGCGCTGAGCGCCCTGCCATTCGACGACGAGGATTTTCGTGCGGAAACCGGCGCGGTCTCGCTGGGGGGAGAAGCGGGATATTCGACCCTCGAGCGGCTGTGGTACAGACCGGCCCTGGATGTCAACGGCATGATCTCCGGCTTCACCGGAGAGGGCGCCAAGACAGTTCTTCCAGCCCACGCCCGGGCGAAAGTTTCCATGCGCCTGGTTCCGGACCAGGATCCCGACGAAATCGCCGAACTGTTCAGCCAACACATCCGAAATCTCGCTCCGGATGGCGTCAGGGTCACCGTGAAGCCGCTGCACGGCGGCTGGCCTTGGGCCGCGAACCCGGAGAGTCCCCTGTTCGACGCTGCGGCGGCAGCACTTCAGCGGGCGTTCGGCAGGGAGCCGGTCTATGTCAGGGAGGGGGGCTCGATTCCGATCGTCCCATTGTTTGAGGAGATCTTCCACGGCCCTGTTCTGCTGCTTGGATTCGCCCCTCCGGGTGGCAACGCGCATGCACCCAACGAGTGGATGGGCCTGTCAGATTACCACCGTGGAATCGAAACAATCGCCCGACTGTACGACGAGGTGGTTCACAGGGGAGTGTAGAGCAACACTATACGCTCATGCTTCGTCCGGCGTCGACGGTCCCGCTCAGCGCTTGAGCGGGACCAGCATGTCGTATGCCGCCAGCTTCGTTCCCAACTTGACAGACCGAACACGTCCAACGACGACGCCGTCTATGGCGACGTTCGGGTCGAACCCTGTAGTCGTCCGCTCACCGAGGAAGGAGTCCACGGGCTCCACCAGGCCGGGCGCCTGAATGTCGTATGCCGCGTAGCGACGGCGATCGGCTTCATCCAGGCTGACGATCCACAGGATGTGGCGCTCGCTGTCCACCAGGACGCCAAGAGGATCCTGATCCTGCTGCCGAAGTAGGCGCTTTCGGCCGTTCGAACCTGCGTTGATTTCGAACACTGTGTCAGCTGCCACGCGCGCCCATATCCACAGGCCGCTGGACCCCGCATCGATGGCCAGGTCTCCCGGTTCTGCGGTGGCGTTCCAGAGAGCTTCCGGGCCGTAGGTCCCGGGGGACAGCACGGTGTCGGGATCCGCACCTTTCAAATCAGTGCGAATGACCATCAGCCTTGGGATCGAATCCGGGCGATCACTATCCACCACTGCGAACTGCAGGGCGATCGGTTGTTTGACGACATCCATTCGGGACGGGACAAACCCCGGCTCGAA
>Ga0114922_10003160_pt1 | contig 15384 bp, 14 predicted proteins | sample AartaG_FD_100975 | JGI IMG/M metagenome (GOLD analysis project Ga0114922, IMG submission 100975) | Deep subsurface microbial communities from Aarhus Bay to uncover new lineages of life (NeLLi) - Aarhus_00045 metaG | ecosystem: Environmental > Aquatic > Marine > Oceanic > Sediment | place...
GGTAAAGGTCGGCTCTTGCGAATCCGGCGAATGTTTTTCGCCTTCGCCTTTCTTTTCGCCGCCTCACCTTCTTACGAAGGCGGCGAAAAGCGGACTACGGCGAAAAACAAAAGACCAAAAGTTGCTTTTTGAAAAAAGTCTCATAACATATTAAGAATAAAGAGGTTATAGTTGACTGTTTTAAAAAACACGCATAAAAGACAAGGAGTTGACGGATAGTATTACAGAGATATAAAGAATGAGTATGAAGCTGATACCTGTTTCAATCGTATTTGTTTTGACTTTATCGCCGGCCTTAGCCATGAACTTCAAACCGCCCACCAGCAGTGAAAAACTCAGGGCCATTGGCTCAACCGACCGGCTCGCCAATATTCTCAAAAAAGCATTTGAGCCGGGCGGCGATTTTGAGCCGATTCCGGTGCCAAGGGCGGGGGACTGGCTGGCCGAACATTATGAAAGTGGTCAAACGTTCGATGATTTTGCGAAGTCGAAGCCGAATCGGCCGGTCAAGAGACAATTTTGATACGGTCAGGAATATGAACGAAGGCAAGGTGCTTTTGCACGCATATTACGAGGTCCTGCACGAGGCGCTCCAGGCCAAGAGGGGCGCTCTGGTAGCTAAAGCTGCAAAGCTTCTGTCGGCGGAGATAGCAAAACGCGGCTTCGGTGGCTTCAACGCAGAAAAGTTTGCCGCATACCACGATGCATGTGTCGCTTTCATAGATGAACGAATAGAAACGTATAACCCGATCGGGATTCAATACACCTTCGACCGCCCTACCGCACACAAGGCACTTACACTGGAACTGCAGCTTAACTGGTACGACAGCCGGGCCGAATTCGAGGCGTTGGTCGAAGCGGCCCGCAGCAAAGTGCAAACACCACTGACAGATGAAAAGCTGCGAGAACCGGCATGTGAACTGATAGAGGAGTTTGGGGCCTATCCGGACAACACCATTATATCCACCTTCGAGGCCGAGCCTGCATTGGGCAAGCTGCCGGACTACGTGGTCGCCCGGGCAATCGAAGAAATCATCAGGTGAGAATCAGTACATCAACCAGCCAATACCACATTATTTGATCCTGTCCAAGCGAATTCGCAGACCACGGTCTAAGGGAACTTTCTTGCCTTCGGCGGGCCTTATAGAGCCGCCGTCATCGACACGATTAGTGCCTGTGCTGTAAACCATATAACTTTCTTCATCGTGGCTGTAGAGAAGCTGCTCGCCGGTAAACGGGTCCAGTGGAACCTGCTCAACATAAGTTGGAACAAGATCATCAAAAGTATCGGGCAATTTGCCGTCGCCCTGGTGTGCGCGATAACGCTCAATCGCAACAGCAAGCCTGGTACAGCGTACCGCGACAAAGACTTCGGCCGTCAGAAGCGTAAGTATCGCCATGCTTGATTTCAGCTTGCCCGGCTTTTTAGTGGACTTGAACATCTTGTCAAATATCTCATCCAACGGCCCCGGCCAGGGGCGACGAGAAGCGGCTATTATACGGGTCATATCACGAAAATAGCTGCGTGCTTTTTGGCGCAGACGCAGCCGCCCCACAAAAGAGCCGGGCAGCCGTACCCGTTCCGGAAAATCCGGGGCTTGTTCCTGAAGAAACCGCGAAGCAATGTTTTCAGGTATCAGATTCTTTCCAACCTCCGTTTGATAGACTCGTTCCGCCAAAAACAGCTTTTCCAGAGCATCGGCCCCAACCACCTCCGACAGCGCCTTCTCAAGCTTCGCCAGCGATTCGGCCGAGGCACTGCCACGTTCCAACAACAGCTGAACATCTTCACATGCCAAACCCACAAATTGCGATTTGATTGTGTACACTATCATAGTGGGGTGGAAATCAAAAATGCGCATCAATTTCAACAGGCTGACTACTGAATCTACCACTTTGTCGTCCCTTCCCTGCAATATCAGGTCCATCGTTCGCAAGGATAGCAAAAGTACAACAGTATTCGCACGCTGTATATGAGTTCCGGCAGCTTGTATACCCTCTCTAATACCGATATCAAAACGGTCAAGAGGTTTGCTCGCCCCTTTGTCAAGCTTTTCAAATACCGCCTCCACGTCAGCCAGGTTTTGAGAGACAGACTCGCGCAGGTCGCCGGGGAACTGATTTGCCGGTAGAGAGGTCATATTTTGCCGATAGAAATTACGCTTCAGATTTGGCAGGCTGGCCGGATCTATGCTCGTCAGTGCCTCAACATAATAGCGAGTTGCATCCTCATCGGTGGGGCTTTGGGCGGAGGTTGCCTTTGCCAAATCAGGAAAGGTCAGTGGCTCACCCGCCTCGCTGATTTTGACAATTTCGGCGCCTAATTGCCTTCCCACTGCGTAACTTGCCAGCATCACGCCGGCCAGCAGAACCATTACCACCACCACCAACCAGAACAATATCCGGCGCCACCGTGGTAAAAGTTGTTTTTCTGTCAATGTCTCGTCCATAATACCTCCATGCAAATCCACCAATCACACCGTCCCGGCTTGACGGGTAAAAAACGAGTACGAGCCTACTGTACTGTCCAAACCCCGATGTGTCAAGCAGTTACTTATTCGTCCTTATCGGCTATCTGCCACCGGCCTGTTTGAATTTCTCATACATGGCCAAGTCGAAAATCAATATTCCCCTCCCCACACCGGCAGGATCCCCGTTTCTGGCGAATTGAAACGCCATAAACCTGCCGTCGTCGCTGAGGGCCGGATTCGTGGCTTTGTAGCCGGGATACTCGGCGAAATACGTCAGTCTTTCACTCCTGCCCCGACCGTCTAATCGCAGTTTGTAAATATCGATATAATCCGTACCTTTACGGCTATGCCTGTCGCATTCAACAGTGGTATATTTACCATCCGGAAAAATGCCCTCCGGCTCATCGTATTGGTCCGGTGCCAGCGAGTAGTTTGTTACCCTGCCCGTTTCAATATCAACTCCCATGACCTCCGACCCCTGATAGCCGTATGCACTGAAGATAATCTCTTTTTCATCCGGCGGCCGAAAGTTCTGCGTCTCAAGGTCGCAATCAAACGATAAATCTCGAACGTCCAGAATCTTTTTCTTGTCGGCCAGCTTCGGCACGCCGTCTTCGTAAACAATATCGCCCATGTAGAATGCCCCGCCCTGCGTCCAGGCTATTGTCATTCGTCTGCGCGATACCGCAGGCCCTTCCGAGCAATGCTCACCTAACGGCGTCGGCGGACCGGAAAGGTCCCGCTTTAAGACCCAAAGCTCGGCGTTTTCTTCGTCCCTGCTGGGCCACGGTTCGGTCGCGTCGAACCTGCGCGCCCCTGAAAGCAGAATATCGCCGTTAGCCAGATACAGCGCCCGCGTATAGCCTTCGTGAAAGTAGCGGTGTGTCATCGGCCGAATGACATTTGTCTCAAGGTCGATTTCATACACATCCCCGAACGTCTTTTCGATAAACAGTATCCGCCTGGAGTCATGTGACCAGTCCGCACGCTGCCCGAAGTGTGTTACGCGCCTTATATACACCGGCAGCTCATCTAAGGGCGAAATACCTGTGTTGTCGCCCGGCGCCCACAACGAACCCGACTGACAACCACCAAGAACCAATCCCACAATAACCATCAACAAAACCTTACCTATCGTCTGCACCATGTCATTCTCCTTCAAATCAATCCAACGTTTTTCCATATCGCTTAGATATTCTATCGTTGTTTCTGTACTTATTAGCTTGGCCCGATCTTGTTATATTTTCTAATTTATATTCCATAAAATCCTATCTGCTGTTTCGCCTTTTTGATAGTTAGTACATCAACGCCAATCATACTGCTTCCCAAATACACGACCATATGGCAGACTCTCATTCAATAATTTATCCAATAGCTCTTTCTCAGTTATGTCTTGAATACCTAAGAAAGTCCGATACTTTCCCACCCCTGCCAGCAGAATTGCTTTTGACCGCTCGTATCGAGAGTACCAGCAACCGAAGTAACCCACAGAGCGCTCCAACAAACAATGAAAATCTGGATATTCCCCGAAGACCTCAAACTTCCAATTAAATAAGCCATCATCTGACACTGGTCCCCCGAGACATATGATAAAATCCCATTTTCCTAATTGGACCAAAGATTTTTTATTCTGTGCAAAGTATCTAGTAGGAACACGTTCAGTCTGCATTCCTCGACTAGAAAAGACCTCCCTTATCTTGTCAGCAACATACATGTCATGCGGATTACACAGAAATAGAACGCCACCGTTAGAACATCGACATTCATCAGATTCCGTTAGCTGACCATCTCTTTTTTGGGAGCCTTGACAAACGCTATCGTTTTGCTTCCGGATTAAGCAAGCCTTCGCTATTTCCGAAAGGATCTCCTTGCACGTCCAGCAATCTTCTTTCAATTCATTTCTGAACCTATCCAGCGTATTCCTAAAAGTCTCTTCAACCAATGCGTTAAGTGCCGTCATTCCTAGTGCTTCAGTTGCGTTTTCTAATGCTTTTTGGAGACAAGTGGCAGCACATCGTAGTAGTTCCGCCTCCAAAAGCGCCTTCCATACAACTGAACTCCTGCTTAATTCCGAATGGGCTTTTCTATAATAAGCCGCCGCCTCTTGCCAACTTTCCGCATGTTCATAGCACCAGCCCACCTGAAACAAAGATTCGCTGCGCCAAAATTCGTCGTCACGAGTATGCACTTGTTTCTTATATTCTAAAGCACCTTGAATGTAAAACTTCTTGCTATCTTCGTACCTTTCCAATTCTCTCAGGACTCTCCCTACAGATTGATATCGGTAAGTTTTCTGGACTGAACCTTCTGGCTGCGCCTCTGCAAAAGCCTTTGACAACGAAAGGTAATCGTTAACTAAATTGACGCTTTTTTCTTTTCTGATTCGGTTTTCCAAAATACTCAAAATCTTGTCGAGTAGTTGTACGAACTCTCCAGACCTCTCAGAAATCAGTAGCCGTTTTATATTATTGTCAATATCCCCGCGTATGAATCCCTTCTCTTCAATCTGTTTCTGAATGTAGTCTCCTAAAATTGCATGGTAGATCCGTCTGCCTTCTGCCTTATTGCGCATGAGACCGCTGAGAAATTCATCTACTAATAGGCTTTTTCTGGTTGCTGTCTCTAATCCGCTTACCACCTCGACCACATCATCGGGCACAGCAACCTCCAAAAACGCGTATGCTTCAAATAGTAAAATAGCGTCTGCTCCCCTTTTGCAAACTTGTTTCCACTGTTCCTCCGCAATACCTACTGGATCAGCCGGCAAATCCTCTAACTTCGTCCCTTCCTTTATCAAGTCCAGAGCAGCTTGAAGAGCGTACGGATGGCCCTCATATCGGCTCAGTGCCTCGCGCAATTGTGTTATCGTGTAAATTGCTTCATGCGAACGCAAATCCAGTAACTCGTCAACCGCCTGAGTCTCGAGTGCATCCAGCCAATCCTCAGGAATACGCACGACATTATCAAGCCTCCTGAAAGTCTCACTTTTTACCAATACATCCTCCGTGCGTTGTGCAAAAATGACTTTAATCTTATGTGGGAGATTCCTTACGACGATTGCCCATATTTGATCGCTGTACGCATGCATATACTTTTCCGGGTCAATGATAAATATTGCACGGCGTTCATCCGGCATCCTCCTTGAAATCAGCCTGAGCCGTTCTAAGAACTGTTCGCGAGTATTTCGTTGTTGGCCTCGACGCAGGCTCATCAATAAATCTCCAAGCTTGAACATGTTCAGAAAAGCTCGCCACTTCTCCCTACACTCAACAGTGTCGTCAAAAGACCGCTTCTTTACCTGTGCTGTATCAAATGCACGATCCATCATCCATTCCATTATTCTATCCGGGCTGTCTTCCGGCGTTACCTCAAACCAAGACGAGCGACATTTAGCATCTCCAGTAATCCTAGCCATCTCATTTATGAGCCAGGTTTTGCCCATGCCCCTGTGTCCGACAACGACAACCGCCTGGCCTGCGGGGTCGGCTAAGACCTCCTTGAACCGATCCAGCTCCGGTTTTCTGCCGACAAATATTTCCTTTTTAGCCATTATTTTTTGCCTCTTCCAAAAATAAATTCCTATTTACACATCTTTTCTATTGCCATTTTTGCCATTTCGTTATGGTCGAATGCCATTTCCGGCAGTTTGTCTATATCGAACCAGGCCGCCTCGGCGGCATCGTCACCCGCCCTTAAACTCTCCTGCTCAGGCTGCACCGCACCTGTAAAAGCTATGGAAATCTGCCGGCCGCGGGGGTCCCTGCCGCAGGTGCCGAACGTGTGCATCTGCTCCAATTTAACCCCCGTCAAACCGGTCTCTTCAGCCAATTCCCTCGAAACGGCGTCCTCTAACTCCTCATCCATCTCCACGAAGCCGCCCGGAAACACCCATCTGCCCTTGAACGGTTCCTTTTTACGTTTTATAAGCAGCACCTTCGCCTTGCCCTCGCTCAGTAAAAACACCACAGCATCGACCGTAACCATAGGACGAGGCCATTCATATACATATTTGCCTTTTACCACCATACAATAGATAAGTATATCGGATTTGACGTAGATAACAAGAAAACAGTCCGTAAAGGCTCCATAGGAGTAGCGTGTGTCGAAACAGGCCAGCCAGTCTTAACAGCCCTGGGGATAGTCTTATCGTCATTCCACACTTGCCTGTCCTGCCTGCCGTGAGCAAGGTCGAACGGAGCAAAGTCGAATGGATCGTAAATTAAAGATGGCTCGCCCCCGGCGTTAAAAACTGCACGAAGTGACAGAAAGAATTTGTAAGGAAAAAATCGAAAGTTTTATTACTTAGAATAGCCGTATTGGCTATACATGCTAGCTTGTGCCACTGTGTTGTTTGTCCTGAGGTTTCTCGCAGGTGATGATGAGAAATCGCAGGTCGACCAGACAGTCACCGTTCTTCTTTGTGGCGTTATAAGCGCGTCGACACGGCGCTGACATCTTAAGATGCTGTGATAGCAACTCCTTTCGAAGTTTTGGGACAGGAACGGCACTCTCTAACCACGCCACAACACTGACCTGGTGAATGACATAATCACTGGACATGGTAACCACAAAACCTGCCTCCTCAATTGCATGTTTAAGCACACTCTCTGTGAAATACTCTCGTTTATGTACCTTCGAGAGAATGGATCGGAAGAATTGGATACAATCTTCCGATGGCGGAAAACCCTCAACAATTAATAGCACCCCCCCTTCTTTGAGAACTCTATAGGCATCCAGAATCGCTTGACGCCATTCAGGTAAATTATGGAGTACCATCCGCATAACTACCGCATCATAGTTGCCGTCTGTAACTGGAATGGCAGACGCAGACTCCTGGATGTATTTAATTGATTCAGACGAATACTTCTTAGCGATGTTGAGCATCTCTTCTGATGTGTCTATTCCCATAACCTGCAAGCCATTTCTCGAAAGTTCTTGCGTTAATAATCCAGGTCCACATCCGACATCTATAACGGTCTCCACATTTCGCTTTAGAATCAACTGCGTAATTCTCTTAAGGAACGATACGTCACTAGCCCATGGGGAGCGCTCGAATCGCGATGCGCGCCAGCTCCAGTATTCCTGTAACGACGGCTCATGATAAAGAAATGCTTCGTCCTCTGCTTTAACGGTCAGGATTATTGCAAGAACTACGACTATGAGTTCCATACCAAGCCCTACCAGAAATACGTGCATAAAGTATCCGAAGGTTGAGACTGGCGGAGGAGTTGCTGTGATGTTGAGCATCGTTAACTTAAAGCAATGGTAAAGGATTTCAGTTCGCGAGGAGAGGTTTGTAGCGAAGATGTTTCTTCCTGTGAGGTTTTTGAGTGCCAAAGCTACAACAGCTCCGAACATAATCACTTCAGCAAGGTTGAATAATGTTATCGCAAGATACCGCAACCTCGAATGTATTCTGTCGCCCTCTGTGGCCTTTCCTGTCTGTAGGAGAAGAATAGCTATATGGCATATAGCCATTGTAACGATCCTATAGAAAGATAGCATTAAAGCAACGCGAGATAACCAAGCTCCCACGTAAGGCAACAACCAGATCATAACTCCATGGAAGAAAAGAGACATGAAAACCACAATCTCAACGCCTCTATACGTACCGAATATTTTTCGTGCCTGGTCTATTAAGCTTATACGAAGGCCCAAGGCACAAATTGCTGTAAGAATTCTGTAAAGAGGAGAACTAGAATTTCTTAATGGATTCGGCATCTGTAAACTCTGCATACCCAAATATTAATTATACGGTTTCTACATAACGAGCCGTTTTTTTACAGCACCACCATTTCAGTATTACTCGGTTTGCTTTCGGCAACCATATAATACCCACCCCCGCCCTTGGCGCCAAAGGAAAAACCTTGAATTAATCCAGAAAATTCATGTAATTACAACACAAGAGATTGTATCCTCCTTTGTAAGGAATTGCTACGGAGGACAGGTCGTTCCAACAGAGGACACAGAGATCGCAGAGAAAAAAAAGTAAATAGTAAATTGAAAATTGAAGATGGCTGATTGCCAGAACCCGCTTTTTCCCGTACAATACCACCCGTATGGCTGCCTCAGACGAAAATCTCAGGGGACAATCAGCCGGTTTTGCAAACGCCCGGCTAAAGCTGGCCAACGGCTGGAGCGGTCGCGTGGCACTGTCGGATTCAGCCGGCAACTGCTTCACTATTGAAGACTGGGCACGCTGTCTGTCGGACCCGATTTCATTATGCGACAGCAGCGGCGAAACCCTAAAGGCCGATGCCGGCGTCATCGTGTCAGTTAAAAAACTTAAGATTTGCGACAAAACTCTCGACGTTGTTGTCAAATCCCGGCAGTGCGGGCCTGGATGCAGGAACCTTCTGCGCTCGCTTTTACCGACAAGAGCAGCCCGCAATTTTCGCACAGCCCTGAGACTATACCGCAGCAATGTGCCTACTGCACGTCCACTGGCTGCGCTCCGGCAAAAAACAGGCCCGTTTACTACCAGAAGCATATACATCACCGAATATATACAGACTTCCAAAAACCTGTATGCCTTCATCAGGGATAATACCGCACCGGTCAGTTCGCCCAACTCAACCTTTAAAAGAGACCTGTGCCCCCAGATTGCTCACATCTTTGCCGCTCTCCACAAAGCCTCCCTGTGGCACCGCGACGCAAAGGCGGGCAATTTCCTCGTCCACCAGGGTCCAAACAGCCAATACAAGATAATCCTCGTCGATATGGACGGCATTAAACCTTACGGATTCAGATGTCGCAGCCAGAGGTTTCGCGGTCTTGCCAAACTCGCGGCCACGCTGCTATGGCACCGGTCAATCCACATGACCGATTACCTGCGGACATTCACAATATATAGTAACCTCACCGGCCTGTACCGCAGCAAACGTCGTCGAATCTTTCGGAGTCTGACCCGCCGGGCGGTCGCAATAAGACTACTGACGCTGGCAAAGTCTGCAATGGAAGGTGCAAGATCAAAAGAATCAACAGCAAATACGGCCCAAACGATACAACGCATTTTGATAATCAAGCCCTCCGCCCTTGGCGACATCGTCCTGGCTTTGCCGGCATTAGCATCGCTGCGAGCAAGCATTCCCGATGCGCGAATCTCATGGTTCATTCGACCCGAGTACGCCCCGCTTCTGGCCGGCGTTAGCGGCATCGACGAGGTCATCGGCTTCGACCGCATATTCTTGGGCAAATGGTGGTACAATCCAAAGGCATTTGCAGCCTTGGTGAGCCTGATTGGGAGGCTTCGGCGCTCCAAGTTCGACCTTGTGATAGACCTGCAGGGCCTGCTGCGAACAGCCCTGTTCGCGTGGCTTGCGCGTTGCAAGAAACGATTCGGTATGAAGCCCTCACGAGAATTCGCGGGCCTTTTTTACACACACAAAATCGCCCAGGATGCCGACTCCGTCCACCTAATCGACTATTATCAGAAAATCGTTTCCGCCGCCGGCGCATCAGCCAAAATATGTAAGTTTAACCTCACACCAACGAGCCGAGCTATAGACAGCGTTGCTCGCCTTCTGAGGGAACACGGCGTCAGGTCCGACAGATACGCCGTGTTTGTTCCCGGCTCCGCCCGCGTTTCCAAGTGTTGGCCTGTACAAAATTTCGCTGCCCTTGCCGACGAAATCACATCACAGTTTGGCTTGTCGATAATCGCGATCGGCACAAACGCCGAAAAACCGCTCCTCCGCAAGCTCAAATCCGTTTCGAACGTCCAAATCGCTGATTTTGCCGGCTTGACCGATATACCCCAACTGATAGCCTTGATAGATGGTGCGAAAGTTGTTGTCAGCAACGACACCGGTCCCGGCCACATCGCCGTCGCACTGGGTGTGCCGGTCGTAATCATTTTCGGTGCGACCAATCCCTCGCGAATCAGGCCGTACGGCAGAGCAGGCGCCGTTGCTGCAATTGAACCGGACAAACGGGGACGAGAGATAGAAAGCTCAGACCCGAGACATGCAATCGAAGCTGTTACAGTTGAAGACGTCTTCGAAAAAGTGACCTACCAACTCCAGCACTACGCTAAAAAACCGGGTGAGTAAACGCTCCGAATTCCGATGGTCGCCGCATTATTGAGCTACCTTATGACAGTCAGGCCTTTTTGAATTGCGTGTTGGCGGACGTCTTGGATTTCTTCAGCGGTGGGATAGCGGTTTATCTGCGGGTGCCGGTCGGCCCTGTAACAGGGGCGATATTGGGCCATTACGTTGATGGCGGTGGAAGTTGAAATTTCGTCGGCTAAAAAATCTATTGTCTCAAAGCCGCCGGCAAGCCGGTCCGGCAGGACAAGGTGCCGTATCAAAAGACCACGCACAGCCAGTCCGTCGACGACCTTCAAGTCTCCCACCTGACGGTGCATCTCTTTGACAGCATCGCGGTTTATCTGCGGATAATCGGGGGCATCGGAAAGTTGTCCGGCCACTTCTGAACCGGCGTATTTCATGTCCGGCATATAGATATCTATGAAGCCGGCCAGCAGCTTGAGAGTATCGACCGAATCATATCCACCGGTGTTATAAACCGTCGGAACTGTCAGACCTTTGCCTCTGGCTGATTCAATAGCCGCCGCGACGGGTCCGGCCAGATGGGTGGGTGTCACGAAATTGATATTGCTGCTGCCGCGATTTTGCAGGCCCATCATCGCTTCGGTCAACTGCACAATGCTCATCTCGCTGCCGTAGCGAAGATGGCTGATGTCGAAGTTCTGACAAAACACGCAGCCCAGATTGCAGCCGGCAAAAAATATAGTTCCGCTGCCGCCCGGCCCCACGAGAACGGGTTCCTCGCCGAAATGCGGCCCGACCGAGCTTACCCGCGGAATATCGGCTATCCCGCAAAAGCCGGTCTCGCCTTGTGCGCGCCGCACCCGGCAATTGCGTGGACAGAGTGTGCATGGGCTCATCTTCCGCCATAATTTGCGAACAGACTCAGAGCAAGGTTCCAGATTGACCGGTGTTTCAGACATTATCACTTGTGTTTTCAAGCCTGTTTCTTACCGCTGATTACCTCAACACAGCGCTGGCACAGGTCATGATATTTGCTGTTGGCGCCAACGCTAGGCCAGTAGTTCCAGCAGCGCTGACACTTGGCGTGGGTGCTTTTATCCGCTACGACCTTTAACTCCTGTCCAGATTGAAGTTGTACCTCACTTACAATACATAGCGCAGCAAAGGCATTAATCCCGAAATTATTGACGAGCGAAATCAATTCCTCGTCGCCAGAGGTGATGCTTACAGTAGCTTCCTGGTTACTGGCGATTTTCCGGGCCTGTCTTAAGCCTTCCAGTTCGCGCAGGACCTGGTCACGAAGGCCCATTATCTTGTCCCATTTTGGCTCTTCGCTTTGGGAGTCGATCGATTCGTCAACTTTCGGCATTGCAGCCAAGTGCACACTCTGGACGTTATACTTCATTGCCGACCAGGCTTCCTCGGCTGTATGGGCCAACACGGGAGCTAACATTCTAACGAGGGCGTCCAGTATCCGGTGCATTGCCGTTTGGGCGCTGCGTCTGGATTTACTGTCAGTTGCATCGCAATACAGCCGGTCCTTCAAAACGTCCATATATATACTGCTCATCTCGACCGTACAGAAGTTATAGACAAGCGAAAAGACCCTGTGAAAGGCAAAGCTTTCGTAAGCGGTGTGTACTTGGCCAATCAGCTTTTGCAACTGCTGCTCCGCCCATTTATCGATCTCGAACATCTCCTCATAAGAAACCGTCATCGAGGCCGGGTTGAAATCATCCGTATTGCCCAACAGATAACGCAGGGTATTTCTTATCTTTCTATATGCATCCTGCAGCCTGCCGATAAGCTCATCACTGCACCGCATATCCTCCTGATAGTTCACACTCGCCACCCACAGCCGCAGGATATCCGCTCCATATTTATGTATCTCGTCCAAGGCGTTTACATAATTACCCGCCGACTTCGATTGCTTCATTCCTTTATCATCGACTGTAAAGCCATGCGTAAGCACGGTCTTGAACGGCGATTTGCCCACCGACCCAAGAGCCGGAAGCAGCGACAGTTGAAACCACCCGCGGTGCTGGTCCGAACCTTCCAGATACAAATCGACCGGTATGGGCCAGCCGGCCTCTACAGCAACACTGTGCCAGCTACAGCCCGACTCAAACCAGACATCGAATATATTTTCCTCTTTATGCAAATCATCCCAGTTGAAGCCGGCCGGCAGGTCGAAATCAGCTCCTAATATATCTTTTGGCGAATCGATAAACCAACTATCCGAACCTTTTATGCCGACGTGCTCAGCTACTGCCAAAACCACTTTCTTGCCGATAGCAGGGTCGGTCGTTAGAAGTGCTTCGCCTTTGCTGTTCACAAAAGAAGGTATTGCTAATCCCCAGCTCCTCTGCCTGCTGATGCACCAGTCCGGCCGAGACTCCAACATACCCTCGATGCGCTTCCGGCCCCAGCCGGGCACCCATTGCACGTCATTGACAGCCTCAAGGGCCATGTTTCGAAGGCTCTTGCCCGTTTGTGGCAGGTTTCTGTCCACACTAATGAACCACTGCTCCGTAGCCCGGAAGATGACCGGCATCTTGCTTCGCCAGCAATGCGGATAGCTGTGCAGCATCTCGCACTCATTGACCATAAGCCCCGTTTTGTGTAAATGCTCATTGATTTCCTTGTCAACATCCAAGACGTTTTTGCCGACCAGCCACCCAGGTACAGTCTCATCATAACAGCCGTCGTCCTTTACCGGAGAATAAACCGCTAAGCCCTGCTGTTGACCCGCCACGTAGTCCTCGACGCCGTGGCCGGGAGCGATATGCACGATGCCGGTGCCGTCTTCGGTCGTAACAAACTCGGCGCAAATCACCATATAAGCATCCTTGTCGGTCGGATTTGCCTCGACAAACGGGTGCACGTATCGCAAGCCTTCAAGCCGACTGCCCTTAACCGGTTCGCTTACAGTGTGGTTGCCACCTTCGAGACCGGCCGCCGTCAGCACAGCTTCGAGCCTATCTGCCACGATGATTGATGTGTATCCCTGCCCGTCTTTTTCATAGCTGACACTGACATATTCCAGCCGGGGATGCACAGCCACCGCCAGGTTTGCCGCCAACGTCCACGGTGTCGTGGTCCATATCATAAAGCACGGTTTGGCGTCCGATGACTTATCATACAGGCCTAACTCGGCCAGCTTGTCAACCGATTCGGCTGCCGCAGGGAAGTTTACAAAGATGCTCGGGCTATTTATGTCCTTGTATTCAAGTTCCGCATCAGCTAAGGCCGTCTGACATCCGACCGACCAGTGAATCGGTTTCAACTGTTTATAAACCAGCCCGTTGCCGACAAGCTCCGCGAAGATTTCTAAGATGCCTTTCTCGTACTGGGGCTTGAGCGTCAGATACGGATTCTTAAAATCCCCGAATATCCCTAACGACTGAAATTGCTTTGACTGCAATTTAACATACTTGCTCGCATATTTTTTGCACTGGGTGCGAATCTGTAGCTTGTCCATCTCTTTGGCTTTTTCGCCTAATTCGGCCATCACCTTCACTTCAATCGGCAGGCCGTGGCAGTCCCAGCCGGGCACATAAGGCGCACAAAAACCCGCCATTGTTTTATATTTGACTACGATGTCCTTAAGGACCTTATTTATGACGTGGCCCATGTGAATATCACCGTTGGCATAGGGCGGTCCATCGTGCAAGACGTATAACGGCGCATCTTTTCGAGCTTCTAAAATCCTGCCGTAGATATCCATATCCGCCCAGCTCTTGCGCAGGGCTGGCTCACGCTGGACAAGATTCGCCTTCATTGAAAAGCTTGTCTTCGGCAGATTCAAAGTACCGCGATAACCTTTTTTCTTATCGTCCGACATTGCAGTAAACCTCATAAACCATAAAAAGAATCACATATACTACGCGGGCCGACCATTTGTGTCAAGAAACACCGCATAACCGAATTCTTTATTCATCCTACCTAACTATTTAGAAAACGTGAGAAAATTGTCATTCTGAACGGAACGCCCTTATGTCATTCCAGCGAAGCTTGTCCCTGCGCAGGCAGGGAGCTGGAATCCACAACCTTTGGTGAGAGAATGGATTCCAAATCGAGTTTGGAATGACAAAAATCGAAAGGTTGAGATTCTTCGCTTCGCTCAGAATGACATCTATACAGTTTTCTACAGAACACCTTAATCTAATAAAAAAAAGCCTTCCGGAGCTGGCCACTCTGGAAGGCTTGTAAAATGCAAATTTTGGCTTTCTCAGAGCGGTTTTAGTCTCTCCACAATAATAATGATGCCGAAGAGGGTCCGTGTGCGCATTATATTTATGCACAAGGTCGGGACTCCTAACTTTTTCTGAATATCTCTTCTCATATTACTCATGCTTCAACCGCCTTAAAAAGCCATATTACAATCGCAATTATCAACAATTCTCGGCCAATGTCAAGGACCGGTTTAACAAAATCCGAATAATTTGAAAAATTCCCACCTGCCAGCACCCATCCACCCCACAAACTTCTCCAGCCTACCAGTTTTGCAGATCAACCTATCCTTTCAGAAATGCTTTTTAAACAACAGGCAACCAGCAAAGAAAAACCCGATGAGCGGATATTCGGCACCGCTGCAACGGTTGCTTTATGTGCCGCTGCAGGCGTATCGATAATGCGCGTGCACGATATAGCTGAAATGCTGGATGCTCTCAAGATGAACTGTCGGCGTGCTTGGCGCAATGTTAAGGATTCAAACAAGATTCAAAACATAATTTCTTGCGAAAATTGGGTGGCCGCTCAAAAACAGCGAAATGTCGAGACTGTAGCATAGTTACCGGGAGCATATCATTCCAATCCGTTCATTGTGGAGCATTGTTATAGTTCGTAAACGCCCTTGGGCCTGTTCGTCACGCTGCATATCAATGGCAACACGCTGA